>Ga0189275_100405_pt1 | contig 19131 bp, 20 predicted proteins | sample N19A6minimetaG_FD_130329 | JGI IMG/M metagenome (GOLD analysis project Ga0189275, IMG submission 130329) | Marine microbial communities from the Costa Rica Dome - N19 A6 mini metaG | ecosystem: Environmental > Aquatic > Marine > Oceanic > Photic zone | place: Costa Rica: the Eastern Pacific...
AGCTTGTCGGCCGCTTCGAGGGCGTATTGCATGCCAATGCCGAAGCTGACGACGGTCACGTCAGAGCCTTCGCGCCAGATGCGGGCCTTGCCAAACGGGATGGTGAAATCATCGATATCCGGTACGTCAAAACTGCGCCCATACATGATTTCATTTTCCAGGAAGATGACCGGATTTGGATCTCGGATCGCCGACTTCAACAAGCCTTTGGCGTCAGAGGCCGAGAAGGGCATCGCAACTTTGAGGCCAGGGATTTGCGCGTACCACGCGGCGTAATCCTGGCTGTGTTGCGCACCTACACGTGCAGCTGCGCCGTTCGGACCGCGGAACACCATAGGCGCACCCATCTGACCGCCGGACATATAGAGTGTTTTGGCTGCGGAATTGATAATTTGGTCAATGGCTTGCATGGCGAAGTTGAATGTCATGAACTCAACAATCGGCTTCAAGCCACCAAAGGCCGCACCCACTGCGATACCAGCAAAGCCATGCTCGGTGATTGGGGTGTCAATGACCCGCTTGCTGCCAAACTCATCCAGCAGACCCTGGCTGACCTTATAGGCGCCTTGATACTCTGCGACCTCTTCGCCCATTAGGTAGACGTCTTCGTCACCGCGCATCTCTTCGGCCATGGCGTCCCGCAGCGCTTCGCGGACTGTCTGGGTCTTCATCGGCGTTCCTTCGGGCCAATCCGGTGTCAAATCCGGCGCTGGCGCTTCCGGAGCGGCTTGTGCTGGCACAGCAGAAGGTGCGTCGGCGGCAGGCACTGGTGTGCTGGTCTCAGGCGCTGCTGGAGCGACCTCAACGGCGCTAACGTCTTCGCCTTCTTCGGCCAGAATGGCGATGGCGGTGTTCACAGCCACACCTTCGGTGCCTTCGGCCACGAGGATTTTGCCAATCACACCTTCGTCAACGGCCTCAAACTCCATTGTGGCTTTGTCTGTTTCGATTTCGGCAATGATATCACCGGATTGCACGGTGTCGCCTTCTTTGACCAGCCATTTGGCCAGCGTGCCTTCTTCCATGGTTGGAGAGAGGGCGGGCATGAGAATTTCAGTAGCCATATCTGTGTCCTCTCGTTGGCTTATGCGTAGATGTCGGTCCAGAGTTCGGACTCGTCTGGCAGGGGGCTTTCCTTGGCGAAGTCAGCCGAAGCGTTCACGATGGCTTTGATCTCTTTGTCGATCGCTTTCAGATCGTCCTCAGAGGCGTGTTTGCCAGTGAGGAGCATCTGACGCACGTTTTCGATGGGATCACGTTCCTCGCGCATCTTCTGCACTTCTTCGCGGGTGCGGTACTTGGCCGGGTCAGACATCGAGTGGCCGCGATAGCGGTAGGTTTTGACTTCAAGGATGTAAGGGCCTTTGCCTGAGCGGCAGTGTTTGACCGCGCGTTCGCCCGCGTCTTTAACTGCGAGTACGTCCATGCCATCAACCATTTCTCCTGGAATGCCAAAGGCTTCGCCGCGTTTGTAAATGTCGTGCGAAGATGTTGACCGCGCCTGTGCGGTGCCCATGGCGTATTGGTTGTTCTCAATCACAAACACAACTGGCAAATCCCAGAGTGCAGCCATGTTGAAGGTCTCATAGACCTGGCCCTGGTTCGCGGCGCCGTCGCCGAAGTATGTGAAGGTCACACGACCGTTGTCTTTGTACTTGTCTGCAAACGCGAGGCCCGCGCCAAGCGGAACCTGTGCGCCAACAATGCCGTGGCCACCATAGAAATGCTTCTCTTTCGAGAACATGTGCATGGAGCCGCCTTTGCCTTTGGAGTAGCCGCCCTCGCGGCCGGTGAGTTCGGCCATCACACCATTGGCATCCATGCCACAGGCCAGCATGTGGCCGTGATCGCGATACGAGGTGATGCGCTTGTCGTCTTCTTCCGTTGCGGCCTCAAGGCCGACGACAACCGCTTCCTGGCCAATGTAGAGGTGACAGAAACCACCAATGAGGCCCATGCCGTAGAGCTGCCCGGCTTTCTCTTCGAAGCGGCGGATCAACAACATGTCGCGGTAGTATTGTGTGAGGTCTTCGCCCGAGACATTGGGCTTCTTTGCAGCACGTTTAGCCGCCATGGTGGCTCCTCCCAAAGACAAAATGGTTTAGTATTAAACCAAACTTGCGGGGAGGGTAGCGGATCGCTGCAAGGGTTGCGAGGGGAAAAGGTTGTTAATTGTCAGAATGTTCGCGGTTTTAGCGAATAACAAGCTCGTCCGCGCGGATCATGCCCAACACATCACGGGCCTGTTGGTCCAGTTAATCAAGGTCCAAATAGCTGTCAGACAGGCGGCGTGTGAGGTTTTCCATGTGGGTAACTTCGGCCTGTGCCAAAGCCAACTCGACTTCCAACTGCTGCTTCTCCGCAAGGATTTCCACACGACGGAACAGACCATAATCGCCCTGCACTGCGGCAAAGGAGAAATAGGTTGCGAGCGTGAACGCCATGCCAAAAAACGCAAGTGCGCCTAGGGCGGGTTTTGTGGAAGATGCTGCCATTACTGCCTCAATTCGCGCCTTTGCGGCGTCTATCCTCCTTATACCTTAGGTGATTCGCTCTGTGAATCCCTTAAGCGCACTTTTTTTGATTATTTTTCGGCGTGTTAGGATTGGTTTTGGGACGCTATTTTGCATGTCGGTATTACGTCGGTATCGCGTCTGTTTTACGTAGGTGCGCATTTGTGGCAGGCCAGTGTGTTGCAAGTGTTGGCGCAACGGACGGCCGGTTTGGCAAGTATTGGTGCTTGATTTGCCGATCGGCTGATTTCTTAGTGCGCCATCCCGCAGCGTTCGGAGCTTTCCCTCTCGCCCCTCCGGGCGATCTCTGTCACAGTTTCCCCAAAGACATTTGGCACAGTAGCTCAACACACAGGGGCAGATGGTATGAGTTTTTCGCGTCGCAATTTTTTGGTGGGTTTGTCTTCGTTGGCGCTGGCGGCATGTCAGGGGACGTCTACAACGCCCTCGCGACAAACCGCGTCGATTACGCAAGGGTTGCCGGTGGATTTGCGGCCAACGCCCAAAAGCGCGTATGACGCCTGGGTCACAAGTTTTCGCGGGCGGGCGTTGAGCGCGGGGATCAGTGAGAGCACGCTGAACGCGGCGTTCCGAAGTACCGGGTATTTGCCAGGTGTGATCAAGCGCGACCGAAATCAGGTGGAGTTCAGTCGGACGCTGGAGGACTACTTAGCGATTGCGGCCTCGGATGAGAGGATTGCCAAGGGCAAAGCTGCCTTTGTGCGGCATGGCAATACGCTGCGCAGTCTTGAGCAAATTTATGGGGTGGATGCGGAGATCATCTGTGCGATCTGGGGGCTGGAGAGCTTTTATGGGGAGCGCAAAGGTGACATTCCGGTGATTTCAGCGACCTCGACGCTGGCTTTTGATGGGCGGCGCGGGAGTTTCTATGAAAGACAGCTGATTGCGGCACTGAAGATTTTGCAGAATGGCGATATCACGGTGGATCGCATGACCGGTAGCTGGGCCGGGGCGATGGGACACACGCAGTTTATTCCGACAAGTTATCAAGCCTTTGCGGTGGATTACACCGGGGATGGGCGGCGCGATATTTGGTCGGATGACCCGTCCGATGGGCTGGCGTCCACGGCGGCCTATCTGCAAAAGAATGGCTGGACGCGTGGCACAAAGTGGGGACGAGAGCTGCGACCGGGCGAGAGCGCAGGGCGGGTGATCCAGCCGCAGGCCGGTGGGCCGCGGTTTGGCGTGACCGGGAATTTCTCGGCGATTAAGCGCTACAACAACTCCGATAGTTACGCCATTGGCGTGGGGCATCTGGCAGATCGGATTGCCGGTGGCGGGCCTTTGCGCACGGCGTTCCCGCCGGATCAGTACGGGCTCACCAAGGATGACCGGATTGCATTGCAGTCTCGTTTGACGGCGCGTGGGTTTGACAGTGGTGGGGCAGACGGCGTGTTAGGGCCAAAGTCACGTGCAGCGATTGCCGACTATCAGCGCAGTCGCGGGTTGGAGCCGACGGGCGATCCGTCCCAGGCATTGTTGGCTTCACTGGCCTGAAATGAAAAAGGCGCCCCGCGAGGGAGCGCCTTCTTAATGTCTGTCGCTGTGGCTTAACCTGCGATCGAGGCCTGATAGATGCCTTCGATGCTGTCGGCGATGGTGGCGGCGAATTCATCGTCGCTTTGCTGTGCAGACAAACCTTCGGTCAGGGCGCGGGAGAAGCTGGCGATCATGCCGGTGTTCTCCGCCAGTTTGGCGTTGGCTTCTTCGCGGGTGTAGCCGCCGGACAGCGCCACAACCTTCATTACGCGCGGGTGGTCGACCAGCGTTTTGTACTGGTTGGCTTTGTTTGGCAGAGTCAGTTTCAGCATGACCTGCTTGTCTTCGGGCAAGGCGTCCAGCTCGGCAGTCAGTTCGGCCAGAAGGATGTCTTCGGCCTCAGATTTGTCCGCGATGGAGATGGTGACTTCCGGCTCGATGATCGGCATCAGGCCGTGGCCGATGATCTGTTTGCCCACTTCGAACTGCTGAGACACAACCGCTTTGATGCCGGCTTCGTTGGCTGCGGAGACCACGGAGCGCATTTTGGTGCCAAACACGCCTTTGGCAACGGCACGTTCACAGAGCGCATCGAGCTCTGGCATTGGCTTCATCACCTGACAGCCGTTTTCCTCGTCCGCGAGACCTTTGTCGACTTTAAGGAACGGCACAACGCCGCGCTGTTCCCACATGTAGGTAGGGGTCGGGGTGCCGTCGATCTCGCGGTCCATGGTCATTTCAAACAGGATCGCGCCGACCACTTTGTCGCCGGTGAAGGCAGGGGCCTTCGCGATGCGGGAGCGCATGCCGTGGATCAGGTCAAACATCTCGTCATCGTTGCTGTAGGCGTCAGCCTGAACGCCGTAGAGACCCAGAGCTTTTGGGGTGGAGCCGCCTGATTGATCCAGTGCAGCGATGAAGCCTTGGCCTGCGGTGATTTTCTCTGCTTGAGCTTGGTTCGACATATGGGTCCCCAGTCAAAAAGTGGTTGTGTATTTAGGATTAATCTCCCGTTGGCCCCGCCTATAGTAGAGCGGGGCCGGGACTTCAATTATGGTGGCGCTACCGGGGATTAATTTGAGTCTCGGTTTAATTCGGCGCCTTCATCTGGCGCAAAGTAGCGGAGGTGTGGCGTAATTTGGCGCAGGCTATGAAACATTTTTGGACATAGGTTCTATGGAGACATCGGCTTCGGTGCTTCGCGAAAGTGGACCTCCGCGTCTGCGTGAATGATAACGTCGATGCAGTCATCTGGCGTGACAATTTCGATGTGACGCAGGTCTTCTGCGCGATAGTGAATTTGGCCTTCGGACTGCACGAACCATTCTAAGTAAGCGGAGTTTTGCACTTCGGACACGGCGGAGTTTGGCGGGTGGTCAGTGCACAACTCTGATTGCCAGGTTAAGAAATGGCTCTCATCCATCACCCGGAATGCTAAGAGGCCCTTTGGGAACGCGATGTTGTACTCCTGTTGTTGCCCGCCATGCTCGTCGATTACCGTGACCACCAACCTTTTGTCCCAAGCGTCGAAGCTTAGCGACTTTAGGACCACACTGATGGGTAAACCCTTACATTCAGGGCAATCTCGAATGATCTATTTGCGTGGTCCGTCAGAAGCTTTGTTGTTGGTCATGTCCAGCGTTATTGATTGAGTGCAGCCACACCAGGCAGTTCTTTACCTTCCATCCATTCCAGAAAGGCGCCGCCTGCGGTGGAGATGTAGCTGAAATCAGCTGCAGCGCCGGAGGCGTTCAGCGCTGCAACGGTGTCACCGCCGCCCGCCACGGAGACCAGCTCGCCGGATTTGGTCAGCGCGGCGACTTTGAGAGCAGCGGCGTCGGTGGCGGCGTTGAACGGTTCGATTTCAAAAGCTCCCATTGGGCCGTTCCAGATCAGGGTTTTGGAGGTTTCGACCACATCGGAGACTGCGGCGACAGTGGCGGGGCCAGCGTCCAAGATCATGGCGTCGGCGGGGCAGGCATCTGCGGCGACGGTTTCTTTGGCGGCGTTGGCGGCAAACTCACGGGCCACAACTACATCGGTGGGTAGCACGATGGTGCAGCCGGCGGCTTTGGCTTTGGAGAGGATTTCAGACGCAGTGTCGGTCATGTCGTGCTCGGCCAGAGATTTGCCGACGTCGATGCCTTGCGCGGCGAGGAAAGTGTTGGCCATGCCGCCGCCAATCACGATGTTGTCGACCTTGGCGACCAGATTGCCGAGTAGTTCCAGTTTGGTGGAGACTTTGGCGCCGCCCACAACCGCAGTGACCGGACGGACCGGATCAGCCAACGCGCTTTCCAGGGCGGAGAGTTCGGCTTGCATCAACCGACCGGCACAGGCGGGCAGGACATGAGCCAGGCCGCAAGTGGAGCTGTGGGCGCGGTGGGCGGCGGAGAAAGCGTCGTTGCAGAAGACATCGCCCAGTTTGGCCATGGCGGCGGTCAGGTTGGCGTCGTTTTTGGTTTCGCCTGCGTGGTAGCGGGTGTTTTCCAAGAGCAGCACATCGCCGTCTGCCAATGCGTTCACGGCAGCCTCGGCGGCGGGGCCGACACAATCCGCAGCAAACATAACATTGGTGCCAAAGGCGGCCTCAAGCGCGGGGACCAGTTGTTGCAGGGACATCTCTGGCACGCGTTCGCCTTTAGGGCGGCCAAAGTGGGCCAGCAGGATCGGTTTGCCACCGGCGGCGAGAATGTCCTTCACGGTGGGGACAATGCGGTCGATGCGGGTGGTGTCGGTAACCACGCCGTTCGCAACCGGCACGTTGATGTCCACGCGGGTCAGCACTTTTTTGCCGCTCAGCTGCATTTCATCCAGTGTCTTCCACGCCATGTGCTCAATCTCCAAAGAAAATCCGTTGCCGCATTCCTAGCGCACTGGGACACGGGGTCAACGCTCTCTTGGCATTCGTCGTAGGGATGTTTAACTACGGGGCAAGAATTTACATTGAGGAGCGCCGAAATGGCTGAGATCAAAGATCCTGAGAACACAATCCTGATGGAACTGACCGGTGGTACGGTTGTTATCGAGCTGCTGCCGGATGTGGCGCCGGGCCATGCCGAGCGCATGAAAGAGCTGGCACGCTCTGGTCAGTACGACAACGTGTGTTTTCACCGTGTGATCGACGGCTTCATGGCGCAGACTGGTGATGTGGCCAACGGCAACATGGAAAAAGACTTCAACATCCGCATGGCGGGCACCGGTGGCTCCGATCTGCCGAACCTGAAGGCGGAATTCTCTAAGCTGCCGCATGACCGTGGCACCTTGGGCGCGGCGCGCAGCCAGATGCCGGACAGTGCGAACAGCCAGTTCTTCATTAACTTCAAGGACAACCACTTCCTGAATGGCCAGTACACGGTTTATGGCCGTGTGGTTGAGGGCATGGAGTATGTGGACGCGATTGTCCGTGGCGAGCCACCTGCGAACCCAGATCGCATGATCAGCGTGAAGGTGGCAGCAGATGTCGATGCTTAAGTTTGCTGCTGCTTTTGCCGTGATGGCCAGCCCTGCGCTGGCCACCGGCATACAAATCGAGGTGGAAGGTGAGGCCAATGGCACGATCACCATCGACCTTTTTGAAGATGTCGCGCCAGCACACGTGGAGCGTATCACCACATTGGCCAGTGAAGGTGCGTATGATGGGGTGGTGTTTCACCGCGTGATCGACAACTTCATGGCGCAGACCGGTGATGTGAAATACGGCAAGCTGGAAGGCGGAAACATGGGCCAGGCGGGTACTGGAAACTCCAGCTATCCGGATCTCAAACAAGAGTTTTCCGACATCAAGTATGAGCGTGGCATCGTTGGTATGGCGCGCAAAGGCTATAGCGTGGACACTGCCAACGCGCAGTTTTTCATTATGTTCACACAGTACCCGTCCCTTAACGGCCAATATACTGTCATTGGCGAAGTGACCGAAGGTATGGATGTTGTCGATGCCATCAAACGTGGCAAAGGCGCAAACGGCGCGGTGATTGGCCAGCCGGATGTGATGAAAAAAGTCACTGTTATTGAGTGATTGGCAGCGCAGGCTTGCGCAGCATGTAAAAGGCCCACCACGTAAATCGCAGTGGGTCTTTTTTGTTTTCCAGCGTTATGTGATGCCTTAGTGAACTGGTCGCTCGGCTGGTGACGCCGCTTCGTTGTCCGGCACGAACCAAGACGGTGTTGCCTCCGGCACTGGCTCAAAGGAGGCGCTGTTGTTTGTTACGCCGCGCTGCCAGATGATTGGGCGTTCTGCCGGGGCGGTGTCGTGGATCGACACGCTCAGTTTGGTGGCGTCGTGTTGCGCGGTGATGGTGACTTGGGAGCCCACACTGACCGGCGTGGACTGGTCCAGCAGATAGGAGAATCGCCCCCAGTGGCCGTCGGTGTTCAGGTCGTTGGAGACCGAAATGCCCGGCGCCAGCACCATGTCAAAGCTGACCACAACTGCGTGGGCGGTGCCCATGGTCGTGCAGAGCAGCGGCAGGGTTGTTTTGCCGTGGGACATGTCTGGGCGGGTGAAGTCGAAGTGGAACAGCTCGCTGGTGGGTCCCAAGGGGCGCAGGCCGCAAGCGGCGGAGTCGTTGGGGGTGACTTGCGCGAAATTGGCAAACTTGTGGAAGGCGGAGAGGTCAAAGCCCTCGGCCTCAAGCGGGCGGTATTGATTGCGCAGGGCGGCACTTTCCACCAGTTGCGCCTTGAGTGTACCGCTTTCGGGAACGGCGCGGGCGTTAGGTTTGGCGAGATGCTCCATCGCGTGGGTCAGAGTGGCCAGCGCGCCTTCGCCAAGAAGGTTGCTGTCGACAATTTCGGAGACCACAACGTCGGCGCGCTCTGGCAGGTCTTCGCCTATGATCAACTCATGGGACCATTTGGACAGCACGGTGATCTTGTCGCTCAGGCCATTGTCGGCGATCACCTGTTTGGCCGCTGCGGCAATCAGGGGCTGGCCTTCGATGGCGTAGACATGTTTGGCCCCGGCGCGTGCGGCGAGCATGGCGGTGAGACCGGCACCGCAGCCGATATCAAGCACGATGTCGTCCGGTTGCACTTTGGCAGCGATGGCTTTGGCATAAGCTTGGTTGCGTACGGTGTCGGCGAGCATGGGGAAGTGCCAGCGCGGCACAAACATCTGATGCAATTGCTCTTTCAGGAGATGCGCCGCGTGGTGATACGGGTCTTTTTCCAGCGCTTGGGCCAGCAGGTTGGAAGCGTGTACGCCGCCGTCGCCTAGTGGGGCGTTTTCGGCGAGGGCCACAAGACTGTTGGCGTCCAGCATCTCAAAGCGGGGTTCAAACTCGGCAATGAGATCGAGGTCGGCGGCAGAGGGTTGTTCTTCTAACAACTTTAATTTTCCTTTTTTGAGGCAAATGCTGCGGAGTTATCTATGCGGCAGAGGGATTGAGGATTGGTAAAGGCGTCTCACATCTGCGTGTGAGGGCTGGCGCGGAGTTGGGTTTCGGCGCAGGCTTGGCGGAGCGCGGGAGGGCAGAGCTATGGGTTTGAAACGGTTGGCGGCACTGGTTGCGGCAGTGGCGTTTGGCGGGGTGGTTTCTGCTGATCCGAGCTTCTGGAAGCATGAGTGGTCGGAGACGGATTTTTCCAAAACCAGCATCAATAATTGGGTCGAGATCATGAGTGGCGGGCCGCCTAAAGATGGGATTCCGGCGCTGAGCGATCCGCAGTTCATTCGAGTGGGCGATGAGAGCCGGATTAGCGACCGTGAGCCGGTGGTGACTGTGGAGATGCCCGGTGAGCTGCCACGGGCCTATCCGATCCGCTATCTGACCTGGCATGAGATTGTGAACGATCAGGTGGGCAAGACGCCCATCGCGGTGACCTTTTGCCCGTTGTGCAACTCGGCAATCACTTTTGATCGGCGCGCCAAGGGACAAGTGCTGACGCTTGGGGTGTCCGGCAAGCTGCGCAACAGCGATATGGTGATGTATGACCGCGAGACCCAGAGCTGGTGGCAGCAGGCGATTGGCACAGGGATTGTGGGCGAGATGACTGGCGTGAGGTTGAAGGCGTTGACCACCTGGATGGAGAGTTGGGCGCAGTTTAAGGCGCGGCATCCGGAGGGGTTGGTGATGGCGGAACCGCCATACAATCGCGACTATGGGCGCAATCCCTATGTGCGGTACGACAGCGCGGCGCGGCCGTTTTTGTACAGCGGAGAGAATCCGCCGCATGGGGTGCCACCTTTGGTGCGGGTTGTGCGTGTGGGCGAACGGGCCTGGCCGATGACGCGATTGGCCGACGAAGGCACAGTTTCGGAAGCGGGGGTGACGATCTCCTGGCAGACAGGGCAGGCCTCGGCTTTGGACAAGGCCAACATCGGTAAGAGCAACGATGTCGGCACCATTCGGGTAAGAGACGGGAGTGGCAAAGACGTGCCGCACGATGTGCTGTTTGCCTTTGCCTTCCATGCGTTTTGGCCGGATGGGCAATGGATGCTTGGAAAATGAGCCCGCGCGCCAAACCTGCCAGAACCGTTGATTAAAAACGGATTTCCGCGCTACGGTTGAAGTTATTGGGATTTCAATAGCTTTTGGGGAGGCGCGAAATGGACGCCGAACTACCGTTTTTTGTCGTTGCGCCCGGTGGCACAGACTACTTTATGCTGGCCATTGGCATCTTTCTGGTCGTGGTTTTGCTGGGCCTTGGGGCGCTGTATTTCACAGTTCAGGCCATTCCGGACCGGATGGCCTCTGGCAGTCACAAGATCCAGATGCAGTTGGTTGGCATTCTGGGCATGACCTCGCTTTTCACCGTGAACAACGCGTTCTGGATCGCAGGCATATTGCTGGCGGCGATCCCGTTTCATGAGTTGTTCCCGGATCATTTTGCGCGGGTAGATCAGGCGTTGGCCGCTAGGGACGCGACTCCGGAGATTGATGACGAACCGGAAGAGGCTGTTGAGGTCGAGGCAGAGGCGGAGGTGCGGGACAATGCTTGAGCTGATGTTGAGCTGCCTTGTGACCCTGGTGCCTGATATCCTGTATCGCCGTTATGCGCAGGGCAAACGTTTGGGACATGAGATCACCTTTTTTAACGTCTGGTACGAGCTGCGTTGGGGGATTTCGTGCTGCGCTGTTTTGGCGATATCTTTGATCACGTTGATTTTTTACTTCCACCCGACCTCAGACAAGATCACCTCGTTCTTCCGTTCCGTGACAATCCTGTCGGAATCCGGTGGCCGTGTTGCGGAGGTCTACGTGAGCAACCATGCGCGGGTGGCTGAAGGCGATCCGCTGTTCCGGTTGGACACCTCCCGCCAGGAGGCCGCTGCGGCAACGGGCGGCGGCAGATCGCGGAGGTGGACGCGGCCTTGCTGCTGGGCGCAATAGAGATTGCCGGAGCGCAGGCGCAGTTGGATGCCTCTGAGGCGCAGCTGACCCAAGCGCGGGATGATTTGCAGCGGCGGCAAAGCATTGCGGAACGCAACAGCACTGTGGTGACGGAGCAGGAGTTGGAGCAGCTGTCCAATGCGGTGGATGTGGCCGAGGGGCAGCGCAACGCGGCGATTGCGGCAGTGCAGGCGGCTACTTTGCGGGTCAGTGACACGTTGCGGGCACAGCGCGACAGTGCCGAAGCGGCTTTGGCGCAGGCGGAGACGGAGATTTCCCTGTCCACGGTGTATGCCGGGGTCAGCGGGACGGTGACGCAGTTTCAGCTCAAACCTGGCGATGTGATCAATCCGATCCTGCGGCCTGCGGGTGTTCTGGTGGCGGATATGGCTGGGCCAAGACGGTTCATGGCCGGGTTCCGGCAGATCTCGGCTGGCATCGTGAAAGAAGGCATGTTGATTGAGATGACCTGTCCGGCTAAGCCCTTAACAGTGATCCCGATGCGGGTGGTACAGGTGCAGGATACGATTGCCGCCGGACAGTTTCGGCCCGGCGATAATCTGATCGATATTCAGGACCGCATCCGGCCTGGGACCTTATTGGCGATTATGGAGCCGATCTTTCCGGAGAAGGTGGAGGGCGTTCCTCCGGGCAGCCGGTGCACCGGGGTTGGATTTACCGACCACTCCAAGTTTATCGAAGAGAATGGGCTCACTGGCCTTCACGCCTTTATGTATAAGGCGATTGACGGGCTGGGTGTGACCAACGCGGTGGTGATCCGCGCCATGGCGATTGTCATTCCGGTGAAGGCGCTGGTGTTCAACTGATCTAGGTCGTGTGGGTTTCCAAAGAGATATAGGTGTCCATGGGGGCGTCTGGGTCAAAGTCGGTCAGGTCCATCACGAAAAAGAAGTTGGCGCAGGCCGGAGATTGCATTTCTTTTTCGATGACCTCGGCCATGTCCGCCTGGCTGCGGAACTGCACGATGTCCAGATAAGTGCCGTCTTGGGCGCGGACCAATTCTCGGCGCAGCACCCCCGGTTCATGCGCCACAAACTCGGATTGGAATCTGGCGGACGCCGCTAAAAGGTCGGCTTCGGTCTTGTTGGGGGCCAGTTTGATCGGGGTCAGAACGGTGATCGGTGTCATGGGGGTCTCCTGTAGTTATGACAGGGACGGGATATTGCGTAATGCGCCGTTTTATGTCTTATTTGTGCGCATGACACAAAAACGCTCGCGTGCGGATGCACAGACCCGGATGATGCGGTTGGATCAGATTGCGGCCCAACTCAAAGGCGAAGACCCCTGTACCGTTGAGGACTTGGCAAAGACCCATGGGGTGAGCCGCCGCACCATTGCGCGGGATCTTGAGATCATGCGGGCGCAGGGGATGCCGATTGAGGCGGAACGTGGCCGTGGCGGCGGTGTGCGCATGGATGTGAATTGGGGGGTGGGGCGGCTCAACCTGTCCTATGCAGAAAGCGTCGATCTGCTGATCAGTCTGGCGGTGGCGGAGCAGATGAACTCGCCATTATTCCTTGCCAAGATGGGGTCTATTCGGCGGCAGTTGATCGCCTCGTTTTCCAAAGAGAAACGGCGGGCCGTGGAAGGCATCAAGAAGCGGATTTTGATTGCAGAGCAGGCGTCTTTGCCAGTGCAAACATCTATGGGTGAACCAAAGCCGCGTGTGGTGCAGACCCTACACCAGGCGTTTCTCAATCAGAAGCTCGTGGAGATTGAATATGTCCGCGAGGACGGGGCGAAATCAAAGCGCACGATTGCGCCGCACTACCTGCTGCTGTGTTCGCCGGTGTGGTATGTGCTGGCTTGGGACTATCTGAGAGAGGCGCCACGCACGTTTCGGTGCGATCGCATCCAAAAGGCCACGGAAGGGTTTGATACGTTTTCCCTGCAGGATGCCACAGTGTTTGAGCCCGCCGTGGAACACTACAATGTGCTCTAAAGCGGGCTCCGATCAGATCTTAGTCTGAAAAGGTGTAGCTGCCCATTTGGCAGAGATCTAGGTTGTCGTCCTCGAGCGTGGCGCCGTCGGAGAACTCTGCAAGAATGTCGTAGACACAGGTGGTTTGGCCATCCGCGATCAGAACGTCAATTTCATAGCCGGAATCCAAGTAGCCGCCAGCAATCAGGTTATCTTCCCAGCTGTCAGAGGAAGAGGTGCTGACGTGAAAGGCAGTGACCGCTGCACTGGATTCATTGACCAACAGGAATTACAGGTCTTCGGCAGCGCCGGATGTTGCTGTCAGAGTGAGGGCCAAGATGGCTGATGAAATTAATTTCATGGCGTTTCCTTTAGTATTGATTGCCGGTCAACGGGCATGTCGCCCAAACAAGCGGGTGATGCAAGGATCAATCGCCCTTGCATCACGTGGTGGCGTTTTAGTCTTCTGATCCTACGATCTTCCACAGAATGCCACCAATGGCACCACCAAGCAGTGGCGCAACCCAGAACAGCCAGAGCTGTGCCAGGGCGGGGCCATCGGCGAAGAGGGCCACTCCAGTGGAACGTGCGGGGTTCACAGAGGTATTGGTGACCGGGATTGAGATGAGGTGGATCAGGGTCAGGCCAAGGCCGATGGCAATCGGAGCAAAGCCCGCAGGAGCACCGGAGGAGGTCGCCCCAAGGATGATGAAGAGGAATGCGGCTGTGAGCACAACCTCGATGATCAGGGCCGACATCATGGAGTAGCCCTGCGGGGACGCCTCGCCATAGCCGTTGGAGGCAAAGCCGCCTACGCCAGCAAAGTCAGGAGCGCCGGAAACGATCAAGTAAAGCACAATGGCTGCTGCAATCGCGCCTGCGACCTGTGCTACCCAATACGGGATCAGATCTTTGGCCTCAAAGCGCCCTCCGATCATCAGGCCAAGGCTGACAGCAGGGTTAAAGTGGCCGCCGGAAATGTGACCAACGGCGTAGGCCATAGTCATCACTGTCAAACCGAAAGCGAAACTTACACCAAGCCAGCCAATGCCCACATCGGCCACACCGGCAGCGAGTACAGCGCTGCCACAGCCGCCAAGCACCAACCAGAAGGTGCCAATGAATTCTGCGCTGAGTTTTTGAAACATAAAGTACCTCCCAATAATAACTGAGGCAGAGCGTAGGAGGCGCATTTGGCTCTGCCTAGGGGAGAAATTCTGGAGGTTTCCGAGGATTTTGTGGGCGATCTGTCTTGGTAAATGAGTGATTAATCGCGAATTGTGAAATCGTATCAATTGTTTAGATAAAGAAAAACCGCCGCGCCAGAGGCGCGACGGCTACAGAATTCTGTGGCGATTTTGTCGCTTATTTCACAGGCTTCGCTGCGGCAGCGGGGGCAGCGGCAGGTGCGGCGGACTTTGGTGCAGCGGCTTTGCCAACGGTCAAAGGATCGTCCTGACGCTGTACAGAGCCCTCGAAGTGGGCACCGCTCTCGATGGCGATGGTCTTGTGAATGATGTCGCCTTCCACGCGGGCAGTGGAGGTCAGACGTACTTTCAAACCACGCACGCGGCCAACGATGCGGCCGTTGATGACCACGTCGTCTGCGATGATTTCCCCCTTGATGGTGGCGCTTTCGCCAACGGTCAGCAGGTGGGCGCGGATGTCGCCTTCGACGGTGCCTTCGACCTGAATGTCACCGGAGGTTTTCAGATTACCGGAGATGTGCAGATCAGAAGAGAGCACAGAGGCTGGTGGCTTTGCCTTTGGAGCAGAGGCGCTTTTGAACTCGCTTGCCTTTGCTGGTGCCGCCGGAATCGGCGAGGCGTCGGCGCCTGCAGGCTTGGCCGGAGTGTCATTGTTCGGTGCGGGGTCGTTGATTTTGCTCTTAGAAAACATCTCTTCCAGCCTTGATAAATGTCATCGGGTAAGCTGGTAAGGATGCAGCACCCACAGCCCCAATTCTTGCTGGGGCTATGTGTAAGTCTATGTGTCAGTGAGCGTCAAGTCGCTTTATAGAAGCTGCAAACCTTTTGCGCGGAGACCTGCCGTAACCACATTGCCAATCTCTGTCCGACGCGCCTTTGGGACTATTGATCGAAGCGCTGGCACAGTCTTGAGGTTCAAGGCTTCGATCTTGTAGCCGACCGATGCCGCTGCATAATCCCATGCGACCGCCGCCTCTTCAGCGGTCTCCCAGTTCACTGCGTTGTATCGCTTGCGGTTCAAATGCAGGTTGGCTCGCCATTTGCCGAACCTTGTTTCATAAATGCCGCGGTAAGATGCGTTCCGGCCCTTGCTTGCTGTCCTGAAACCACGGGTATTGTCGCCCTGTGATCCCATGCGAAGATTGTCCGGGCAGTTGTTTTGACGGTCGCCGTCCTTGTGGTCGACAGTGCCTGCCGGCCACTCTCCCCGACTGGGGAACCACGCTATGTGATGGAGCAGGTAGCTGCTGTTTGCAGCGCGGACAGCCTTGTATCTATGACTGCCTGTTGAGCCGACTTGTTCTCCTACGGCAGGGCCTCGCACGTATTTGATGCGGGCCACGATATTGCCGTCCTTGATCTCAAAACGCTCGCGGATTGTAGCGAGTTGGTCGTCGGTCGGGACTTTGGGTTTATGGTAGTTCATGATTGTGTTCCTTGTGAGCACGACAACAGGCCCGCAGAGCCGAAGCCTGCGAGCGCTGAGTGCATGTCTGTGATGGTTGGGAGGGTAGGGTGCCGAAGGCGTTTAAAGGCGTTCACCTTCGCTGCACAGAGCGCACCGAGTTATCGGAGGGGCTGGCATTGATACTGCGATGGGGAAAGCGGCTTAGATGTCGCCGTCGAGCCATGCCTGAAGCAAAGTTCTCATACGGGCCGAGGGCATATAGATGGTCACTGGCTCGCCATTGCGAAGGCAGGAGCGATAGATGAACTGCACCATCTCAGAGACAGCGTAGAGTTCATTGAAGTTGCCCTGTGCAGATACTCCGAGTGTGTTGGCCACACCTGGGTTCAGGTTCTTGTCGTAGAAGTAGATCACGGTGTCGCAGTCGCGGAAGGCATTGGTGCCACGAGTGACGTTGGCGGACCAGCGGCACAGACTGAAGAGACCAGTGGTCTTGCGACCTGCCTTGCAGATCGGTCCCGGCTGCGATTTGTCAGAGTTCCCACCTTCGAACCAGAGGCCCTTTAGGCATGTCACGAGAACGCTTCCGGCCACTGCGCCCTTGAGGTCTTTACCCCTGAGCTTCTTAAGAGCATTTACGATCTTCGTCTGCTGCGCTTTCGTGAGCTTCGCTGGGTCCATAGCGCCTGCTGTGAGCTTCATGTTCCCGATACCGGCGATGCCTTTCAACGTGATCAATTCCTTGGCCTTGGCTCGCAGCCGAGCTTCCTCTTCAGCCAGTTCTGTCTCGCGGCCTGCATTGACCGCGTAGCCGATGCCATGCTTCATCATGAACGCCTGAAGCAAGCTACCATTAAAACGGTAGGTCATCACAGTGCATGAGCGGCCCACAGAGAGCAGCACAGAGGGCAGTTCCCAGACCAGCACAGTCTCACCAGCCGTCCATAGGCAACCAGCCTCAGCCTGCGCGTACAGCGTCTTTGAGAGGGTGTTCTCTTGGCGAGCAACGTCGTTTGCCCATTTCTGTGTCGGGACCACCTGCTTGTTCTCAGCGATCTCTGCATAGCCGTCACGGAGATACTGGTTCTTCCACACCAGCGAGTTGATCTTGTCACCAGCTGTGTTCTTGGGACCGGAGGACAGCACGTCAGAGGTCTTTGGAACTTCGTCGATGATGATGTCGTAGCCAGTCAGCAGGCCTTCACGAGCCGCCCATGCGATGTCGTTGTAGAGCGCGTGTGTTGTCACTACACTATCTCCGCCCATAAGAAGGTCGTAGAGGTGTCCACGCTTCGTGTGAGCGATCCGAGAGGCGTCTGAGCCACGCAGTTCAGGCCGTGCTTCCGGCTGGGTCAACAGTACGTCAGAGCGATTGATGATGTCCTGTACGTCTTCGAGTAAAGGTGTGACGATCAGGTAGCGGCGGATGTGATCCAAGCCAGCAATCATTTCGGAGGTTTTGCCAGCACCACAGATGCGATCAATGATCTGCACAATGATGTCGGATTGTGTTTGTGGGATGAGTTTATCCAGCAGCGATGCGTCGAGCATAGCGTGTCCTTTCGGTCAAAGATGATGGAGATGGGAGAGGTGCCAAACAAAGGCAGAACTGGTAGAGCTTTTTGCGATTTTCTTTTTACGAGAGAGACCTTATTTTTAGGGCTCAAACGGCTATTTTGAACGCACTCTGCGTCGCGATGTCAGTCAAAACCGGATAGGATCGGCTACCTATGCTGGAACAACAGTTATGCAAAACAAGCAGGGAGCCTCTGAGAAGGCTTTTGAACAGTCCTAGATACGCAGATCAGGAAATGAGTGAGCCAGAGGGCATGAACAGCCATCAACTGCTATCAGCTTCAGCCCTGTGCAGCAGAAACACACTACACAGGGCATCGGCCTTCCCATCTCCATGCCAAGGAGACACGGATAATAAGCCCTCTGCTCAGACTGGCCGGAGATAAAACCAATAGAAATCCGCAATAGGATAAGCGGAAGCGGAGAGAAGACTGTTGTTCGGTTTGATTGTTCCCATAGGGATTTAGGTAAGCCAGATCGGCCTGTTCTTCCTATAAGTGGGCATCTAAGGATCGCCGGCCTAGTTCGGTTCAGATCAGGCGTTCATTTTTCCTTTAACGGAGGTACAAGCATATCGACCATGCTCGGCTTGAGCAGGCGTTTGATTATTCCTATAGATGGGTAGGTAAACTCTGGTTGGTTTGATTAGGCGTGTTCTTCCTATAGGTGGGCCTTTAGTGGCCCCGTCTGTTCTTCCTATAGGGGAGAGTTAAGACCTGAAATGCGTTGATCTGGCTGGATTAACAAGGCGTTTGATTATTCCTGCAAGTGAGGAAGCAAATTTGTCACAGCACAGCTTTCTTCTCAGCAGACCCTTGAAGGCTCTTGAAGCTAGACAGGTAGGCCTTGTGAAGCCCACGACCTTGTGAAGCCAAGGCCAGAGGTCGCAATCCAAGGCTCGGCTGATCTCAGAGGAGCGTAGTTTGTTCTTTCAGGAGCGTGAGCATCCTTCCTGTATCTTTCCTGCATCCGGCTAAGGCACTTATGGCACCAATGCACAGCACCATCGCACAGCCTTGATCTCGGCATCAGAAAACATCGCAAGGCCGCAAAACCAGTAGGACAAGGCCAAAAGGACATTTGAGGCAGCCGTGTGTAAGTCAGTGGGCAAGTGATGGCGCTTTAAGCGGGCATGAGCGGAGCATCTCTATGCGCTGCTTGCTCACACAGCACAGCTGCTGCCTCAATCCACGGGCGGACTTAAGGCTGTCATGCGCGTAAGAGATGGGGGCTATGGGGGAAGTTGAAGCCGTTTACCTACTAAATACCCCCTCGCAATTGTTTGCCAAAAAATTCAGATCGGCTTGTTGGAAAGACCCTTGTGAGAGCATGTTTTGGTGGCGTGGATCTGTTAGCAAGTTGCAAAAAAGTTGAGCGATGGGAATGTAAATTGCACCGTGGTTGAACTTGGTTTCCCATAAACAACCGAGTTACTCTCTGTGTAACTGACGGCTTTGCGCAGATTGCGACCTTTGCAAAGTCCGCCCTTCGGCCAGGTAACATAGCTCCCGATAGCTGCGTCGCCGCATAAAATGCGGTCATTTATGAGAGTTGCAGCGAAATTCGGCGGGGGTGCAACTGTGCTGGACAAACTCGCCTTTTAAAGCGTTGCATTGAAGGACTGCTTCCGGGACGACCGCGCCATTCATCA
>Ga0189275_100406_pt1 | contig 19109 bp, 20 predicted proteins | sample N19A6minimetaG_FD_130329 | JGI IMG/M metagenome (GOLD analysis project Ga0189275, IMG submission 130329) | Marine microbial communities from the Costa Rica Dome - N19 A6 mini metaG | ecosystem: Environmental > Aquatic > Marine > Oceanic > Photic zone | place: Costa Rica: the Eastern Pacific...
CAAAGGGGATCGATCCCAGCACATAGCCAACAACCGCCCAGAGCAGCAGGGCGGACAACGCAGTTTCCAAGACGGGCATCAATCTCTCCGGTAAACGGCCGTACCGGCCACGTAAGTTGCCAGCACCTTACCTTGCAGGCGGGCGCCGTCAAACGGCGTGTTTTTGGATTTGGATTTCAGCTTGAACCGGTCCAGCACAAACGGCGCATCCGCATCAAACAGCACCAAATCCGCGGGCGCACCCGTTTCCAGACGGCCACTCGCTAGCCCCAAACGTTTGGCCGGGTTCAGCGCCATGGCCCGGAACAGTTCCGGAAGGGTTAAATCGCCGTTGTGATAAAGCCGCAGCGCCGCTGGCAGCAGGATTTCCAGCCCAACGGCACCAGAAGCCGCTTCCTCAAACGGCAGGCGCTTGCTCTCTTCGTCCTGCGGCGTGTGCATCGAGGAAATCGTGTCAATTAACCCGGATTTCACCGCGTCTATCAGCGCCAAGCGGTCCTCTTCCGCCCGCAGTGGCGGCTTGATTTTGAAAAACGTCCGGTAATCCGCTACGTCTAACTCATTCAGCGTCAGATGGTGGATCGAGGTGCCCGCCGTCACGTCCAACCCGTTCTTCTTGGCACGCTCCAAGGCTGGCAAGGCACGGGCGGCGGTGATTTGATCGGCGTGGTATTTAGCTCCGCTCATCTCTACCAGCGCCATATCACGATCTAGCCCCATGCGCTCGGCCATCGGCGACACCGCTGGCAAACCGCGCAGCGCCGCAAACTTGCCCGCAGTGGCCGCCGCGCCTTTGGACAGGCCCGGGTCCTGTGGATGCGCAATCACCAACGCGCCACAGGACCGCGCATAGCTCAAGGCACGGGACAACACCTTGGGATCGGTCACCACGTTGTCACAGTCGGTAAAGGCCACCGCGCCCGCATCCAGCAGGAAGCCGATCTCGGTCATCTCCTTGCCGTCGCGGCCTTTGGTCAGCGCGGCCATCGGCAGAACATTCACCGGAGCCGCCTCATTGGCGCGGCGATCGACAAACTCCAGCACCTCGGGCGTATCAATCGCCGGGAGCGTATCGGGGCGCGTGACCATGGTGGTGACCCCACCGGCCGCCGCCGCCGCGCCTGCGGTTTTGTAGCTTTCCTTATGGCGCTCCCCCGGCTCACAGACTTTCACGCCAATGTCCACAATCCCCGGCGCCAGACATTTGCCTCCGCAATCGACAACCTCATCTACCTGTGGCGTGGCCTCATAGCCCACCTTGGCAATCGCGCCATCTGCCACCAAAACCCAACCAAGGGCGTCTCTGTCCTTGGTTGGATCGATCAAACGGGCGTTGGTGAAGAGCGTGCTCATTGGTGGTCTCCTTGAGCCGATGCGCGGCGGTTTTTAGTGAGAGGTCGATAGGTCAAGTGTCGGCCCCATGCATGATGCGCTCAATCGCGGCCAAGGTGGCCTGCGGGTCCGCTTGGTATTTGATCAGGTGCTTGTCGCCATTTTTCGTGACCACCTGCACAAAACTTCCCAGTTTGTTCAGCTCGGAAATGTTGGTGAGTGCAATCGCCCGCCCGCCAGGACCAAGCAGCCGCTGGTTGGTCAAATCCCAGCGCACCGCCAGTTCATCTGACATCAGGTAGCCCGCGCGCACCACAACGGCGGCCAAGCCCCCAACGGCACCGGTCCAGATGTAGGGGTTGCCCACGGCCCACAAGATGCCCATGCCCGCCGCCATGGCCCCGGCGGCGATCCAGGCGTTGGTGCGCACATAGCTGCTACGCTCGCTTTGAAAGCTTTGCTGCACGGTCTCGCCGTCCAAAAGCTCTGCTGTGGGTGTCAAAAGATCAGGCATCACAAAATCCAGAACAACAGCACGCCCAAAACGAGCGCAACAAGGGGCAGGGCCACGAGGGCCAGTAAAAGTGTCATATGCGGGTTGGACGACGGTGCAGGGGGCGTTTCGCCACCGGTGGGCGCAGGGCCATTGGCGCTGGCGTCAGGCAGCGGTTCAAAATGCACCGGCGCGCCATCTTCCTTGTAGGTGCCGATCCAGCGCAGGGGCGCTTTGGGGGACAACGTCTGCGCCACGCCATCAAAGGCCGCTGACAGCACAATCAGCACCCAACCCTTTTGTGCCGCCAATCGCGCGGCGTCTTCGTCCACGTCCTTTTGGGCAATGCCCAGCCCTTCAACCATGTAGCCGGTCAGGCAAAGCTCTTCGAGGTCACTCACTGGGAACAGCTCGATGAAGTCTTCATCCAGATAGGTAAAGCCAAGCGCATCTTTCAAAGGCCAGGACAGCAGCGTGCCGTCCGCGCCAGTCTCCTGCGCATGAAACGCGTCCATGTCCTCAGGGGGCAAATCCACCGCAAACAGCCGCACCAAGCCGCGTTCTGAAGAGGAGACCTGCACGTGTCTTAACCCCCGATCCAGATCATAAGGCCCACAAAGGCGAACATCACCAACAGCGCCACAGTGGCGACCATGCCGGACATGCGCGGGTCTTTGGGATCTTCGCTCATGCCGTCACCTCGGTCTGGCGGGAGGCGCGCAGGTTGCGCGCCAAAAGGTCCATCGCTGCCATACGCACGGCCACGCCCATCTCTACCTGTTCCTGAATGACCGAGCGGTTGATGTCGTCGGCAATCTCGCCGTCAATTTCCACGCCGCGGTTCATCGGACCGGGGTGCATCACAATCGCATCATCTTTGGCATGGGCCAGCTTCGCGGCGTCCAAACCATAACGGTGATAATACTCACGCTCCGACGGGATAAATCCACCGTCCATACGCTCTTTCTGAAGACGCAGCATCATCACCACGTCCACATCTTTGAGGCCTTCTTCCATGTCTTCATAAATTTCCGCGCCAAACTCAGCGAAGTTGCCGGGTACCAGTGTCGGTGGCCCGATCAAGCGCACGCGGTTTTCCATCTTGCCCAGAAGGATCAGGTTGGAGCGCGCCACGCGGCTGTGTGCGATGTCGCCACAGATCGCGATGTTCAAGCGGTGCAACCGGCCTTTGGCGCGGCGAATGGTCAGCGCATCAAGAAGGGCCTGCGTCGGGTGCTCATGGCGCCCATCACCGGCGTTGAGTACCGCGCAGTTCACCTTTTGCGCCAGCAGGTCCACCGCGCCGGAATGGGGGTGGCGGACAACCAGCAAATCCGGATGCATCGCATTGAGTGTCATCGCCGTATCAATCAGCGTCTCGCCCTTTTTGATCGAACTGGCCTGCATCGCCATGTTCATCACATCGGCCCCCAGACGCTTGCCTGCGATCTCAAAACTCGCCTGCGTGCGGGTGGAGTTCTCGAAGAACATGTTGATCTGCGTGAGGCCAGCTAGTGCATCGGAATGCTTCTGGGCGCGGCGGTTCTGATTGACGTATTGATCCGCGAGGTCCAGCACGGTGGTGATCTCTTCGGGCCGCAATGGCTCGATCCCCAAAAGATGCTTGTGGTCAAAGCGCATGTGCTGCTCCTTTTGCCGAGATTGCGCCGCTTATAAGTAGGCGCGCGGAGCGGGGCAAGCGTCCGTCTGGTGGATATCAAAGGATGCGCCCTTTTGTCTGTCGCGCAGCCGGTCTACTCTGCGGCCATGGAATCGGCATTGGACTATCATACGGCGCGCGCCTTGCTGGAATGGCATTTGGAACTCGGCGCCACCGAAGCCATTATGGACGCGCCTCTGGACCGCTACGAAGTCCCCAAATAAGACCCCAAGAAAAAAGCCGCTGCCGCCATGCCGGAAGCGCCTGTCGCGCCGGTGCGCAAGCCTCATATTGATCCTGTGGCGGAGGCTGAAAAGGCCGCAAAAGCCGCAGGAGATCTGGCCGCGCTGGAGCAGGCTTTGGCGCAGTTTGAGCATTGCACCCTCAAACGCGGCGCGCGCAAAATGGTGTTTGCCGACGGCAACCCTGCCGCGCGTGTGATGGTGCTTGGCGATGCACCGGATCGGGACGAGGACCGCGAGGGCAAGCCGTATATGGGCCGCGCGGGTGCGTTGTTTGACAATATGTTTGCCGCGCTGGACATGGGCCGTGACGCGCCGCTGAGCAAAGATGCAGTCTATGTCGTGCCGGTTGTACCGTGGCGCGCACAGCGGGGCGGGGAAGTACCGCCGCCAGTGCTGGCCATGATCCGCCCCTTTGTGGAGCGCCATGTGCAACTGGTCGCGCCCGACTTTATTGTGGTGATGGGCAACGCCGCCTTGGAATGCGTCACTGGCAAACGCGGCATCAGCCGCGCCCGTGGCGAGTGGCTGACTTACTTTGACAAACCGGTGCTGCCGATGATGAGCCCCTCGGATCTGCTGCGACGTCCGGCTCTGAAGCGCGAAGCATGGGCCGATCTATTGAGCCTGAAAGCCAAACTGAACGCGACCCCATGAAGATACTAGCCTTTTCCGACCTGCACCGCGCCGCGCCTGCGGCCTGTCGCCTTGTTGAGATGAGCCAGGACGCCGATCTGGTCATCGCCGCGGGGGGTTTTACAAACCATCGTATAGACTTGCCCGGAGCCCTGGACTTGATCGCGGCCATCTCCGCGCCGATCCTCATGGTGCCAGGCAACAACGAAAGCGAAGACGAACTGCGCGCCGCCGCGTCCAGCAACGCCACGGTCCTGCACGGTGAGGCGACAACCTTCGAAGGTCTCAATATCTTCGGTCTTGGGTATGCCGTGCCTGTTACCCCGTTCAAAGATTGGTCCTGCGACCTTGATGAGCCAACCGCTGCACAAATGCTGACTGCCTGCGAAACCGCTGACATTCTGATCAGCCACTCGCCGCCCAAAGGCCATGTGGATGTGACCTCCACCGGCCTGTCGCTTGGCTCCGCTGCAGTGCTTGAGGCAATAGAGCGCATTGCGCCGCCCTTGGTCCTATGTGGTCATATCCACGATTGTTGGGGTCAGTCCTCTCAGGTTGGCCCGTCCAAAGTTGTGAACCTCGGCCCCACCGGCACGTGGTTTGACATCGCCCCATCCGCCTAGGAGACTGCCATGGGCCGTATCGACGAAAGCAAAGCCTTCATCCCCGTGAAGATCGCCATCCTGACAGTGAGCGACAGCCGCGACCTTAGCCAAGACCGCTCTGGCGACACGTTGGTCGCCCGGCTGGGAGAGGCGGGCCACGTTCTGGCTGACCGCACCATCATTAAAGACGAGCGCGCCGAGATCGCAGCGCAACTCCGCACATGGTGCGCTGATGAGGCCATCGACGTGATCATCTCCACCGGCGGCACGGGCCTCACAGGGCGGGACGTGACGGTGGAGGCGCACCGCGACGTCTATGAGAAAGAGATCGAGGCCTTTGGCACGGTTTTTACGATGGTTTCGATGCAGAAGATCGGCACTTCTGCTGTGCAATCCCGTGCCACGGGAGGCGTGTCCAATGGCACCTACCTATTTGCGCTGCCTGGTAGCCCTGGTGCCTGCAAGGATGCTTGGGACGAAATCTTGAAGTACCAGCTCGACTACCGCCACATGCCCTGCAACTTTGTGGAAATCATGCCGCGCTTGGACGAACACCTGAAGCGCAGCAAGTAATCACGCGGCACTGCCAAACTTTTTGACAAAAAATGTGACGGAACGTTTGCACCCGTCCGTATCACTTATGCGTGCCTTGGCTTTTGGTCCGGGCAGGCGCATCATGGACCATACCACCGACGCTGGGAGGCGAGGCAGATGAGATTTTTGCGGCAAAGTCTGACGGGGCTATTCTTGCTCTCCGCTACCGTGGCTTTGATCCTCTATGCGGGCAGTCTTGTGTTCAACGCGGTTGAGGAGCGCATGGCCAAGGACAGCAAAGGTCCGCCTGCGCGCGAACGTGTCTTCACGGTGAACGTGAAAACCGCCCAACCCGGTGCAGAAACGCCCGAACTGGTGGCCTTTGGCGAAGTGCAAAGCCGGCGATCTCTGGAAGTCCGCGCCGCCGCCGCTGGTACGGTGATTTTCCTGTCCGAGAATTTTGAAGACGGCGCCAATGTGTCGGCAGGCGAAGTGCTCGCGAAGATTGACCCAACCAAAGCCCGCTATGCATTGGACCGCATCGCTGCGGACCTTTTGGACGCAGAAGCGGAACAGCGCGATGCCGACCGCACGCTGATCTTGGCGCAGGACGAACTAAAATCCGCCGAAGCCCAGCTGGGTTTGCGGCAGAAGGCTTTTGATCGCCAGATCGACCTGCAAGAGCGCGGCGTGGGCACAGCCGCCGCTGTCGAAGTGGCCGAACTGGCGCAGGCCGCTGCACGTCAGGCTGTATTGTCCAATCGCCGCGCTTTGGCGCAGGCCGAGGCCCGCGTGGATCAGGCCAAAACCCGTTTGGACCGCACCCAAATTCTGTTGGCAGAAGCGCAGAAAGACCTCGACGACACAGTCATTACTGCCGATTTTTCCGGCACTCTGTCTGAGGTGAATATTGTACAGGGCGGTTTGGTGTCCATGAATGAGCGTCTCGCCACCTTGATTGACGCCGAAGCGCTGGAAGTGGCCTTCCGCGTGTCCACCACACAATATGCCCGCCTGTTGGATGACGCCAACAACCTGCACCGCGCAGAGGTCAAAGTGGCTATGGATGTGTTGGGGGCGGACCTGACCGCAACCGGCGTGATCACGCGAGATGCTGCCGCCGTGGGCGATGGCCAAACCGGACGCGTGCTTTACGCCCGTCTTGATGGGCCTCGTGGACTTAAACCGGGAGACTTTGTCACCGTGCGCGTACGAGAACCGGAGCTTGAAGACGTGGTGCGTTTGCCCGCCACGGCGATCAACGCCGCCCATGAGGTGCTGGTAGTGGGTGAAGGCAACCGCCTGACGACACAGAAAGTCCGGCTTGTGCGCCGCCAGGGTGACGACGTGTTGGTGCGTGGACGTGGCTTGGCGGGGCAACAGGTTGTATCCCGCCGCACGCCGCTTTTGGGCGAAGGCATCGCCGTGAAGCCACTGACTGGCGAAGAGAAAATCCCAGACGCGCCCGCCATGGTGGCTCTGAGCGACGAGGAGCGCGCGAAATTTGTTGCCGCGATTGAGGCCAACGGACGCATTCCGTCAGACGCCAAAAACCGGATGTTGCAGGCGCTGAGCCAGCCGGAAGTGCCTGCGCGCATGGTCGAACGACTGCGCAGTCGGATGGGGGGCTAAGCCATGCGAGAGATCGGCGACCGCGCCAGCGGCATTTTAAGCTACTTCACCCGCCACGCCACCGCCGCCAACCTGCTTCTGGTGGTTCTGATACTGGCGGGCATCGCCGCCATGCCGCGTATGCGCGCACAGTTTTTCCCTGATGTGATTGTCGACAACGTCACCGTGTCCATCGCTTGGGAGGGCGCAGGGGCCGAAGACGTGGACGCGGCGATTGTTCAGGTCATGGAACCCGCGCTCTTGGCTGTTGAGGGCGTCGAAAGTACGGAATCCCGATCCACCGAAGGCAACGCCCGCATCACGCTCGACTTTGAACCAGGCTGGGATATGGCGCGTGCTACCGATGATGTTCAGGTGGCTGTGGATGCGGTGAATACGCTGCCAGAAGAGGCCGAAGACCCCACGGTTTGGCGCGGTGCATGGCGCGATCGTGTGACCGATGTGGTTATCACCGGTCCTGTGGACATTGACCAGATCGCCCGCTTTGCCGATGAGTTTGTCGCGCGGCTTTATGCCGAAGGCGTCACTCGCACCACCATTCGCGGCCTGGCAGAACGCCAGACCATTGTCGAAGTGTCCTCTGTGGATTTGATCACCCATGACATCTCCATGGAGCAAATTTCTCAGGCTGTCGCACAAGAGGTCAACGCAGACCCGGCTGGTGATGTGACTGGCGCCTTTGCCCGTGTGCGTACAGGCGTCGAGAAACGCGCCCCGGATGAAATTGCTGGCATTGTTCTACGTTCCAACTCTGACGGCACCAAGCTGACCGTCGATGATGTCGCCACCGTGCGTGTGGAGGGCGTGGACCGCAACCGCACCTACTTTGTCGGCGAGAAACCGGCGATGTCGATCCGCGTTGACCGCACCGATGCTGGCGATGCAATTGCCATGCAAAGCGCTGTGGAAGAGGTGGCCGCAGAGATGCAGGCAACCCTGCCTCAAGGTGTGAAGCTCGAACTGATCCGCACCCGCGCCGAGGCTATCACCGGTCGTCTCAACCTGCTGATCGACAACGGGTTGATGGGGCTTGCTCTGGTGATTGTGTTGCTGTTCCTGTTCTTGAATGCGCGCACTGCTTTCTGGGTGGCCGCAGGCATTCCAACGGCGATGTTTGCTGCAGTGGCTTTGATGTATGCCGCAGGGCTTACGATCAACATGATCTCGCTCTTTGGCTTGATCATCACGCTTGGCATTGTGGTGGATGACGCGATTGTGGTGGGCGAACATGCCGACGCCCGCGCCCGTCGACTAAATGAACCGCCTTTTGTCGCCGCAGAAAACGCCGCCAAGCGGATGTCGCTGCCGGTGTTCTCTTCCACCATCACCACCGTGATCGCCTTCTTTGGCCTCACGGCCATTGGCGGGCGCTTCGGCGACTTGATTGCAGACATCCCCTTTACTGTGATTGTTGTGCTTTTGGCCTCGCTGGTCGAATGCTTTCTGATCCTGCCGCACCACATGGCGCACGCGATCAAGAACTCTGCCAAGGAGCATTGGTATGACGTGCCCTCCCGTGTGGTAAACCGCGGCTTTCGCTGGGTGCGCGAGACCCTGTTCCGCCCCTTCATGCGCTTTGTGATCTGGGCACGCTATCCTGTGCTGGCGATTGCAGTTGTCGCCCTGGCCACGCAATCCGCGCTGTTCATCGGCGGCGATGTGAAGTGGCGCTTCTTCAACGCACCGGAGCGCGGGTCTGTGACCGGCAACTTTGCGATGCTGCCAAGCGCCACCCGCGCCGACAGCCTCGCGATGATGAAAGAGATGCAGCGCGCCACGGAGGAACTGGGCAAAGAGTACGAAGAGCGCCACGGCCGAAATCCACTGGACTATGTGATCGCCGAAATCGGCGGCAACTCCGGCCGCTCGCTGCCTGGCTCAGAAAGCCTTGACCCAGACCTCTTGGGTGGCATTGCCATTGAGCTCATCGACGCCGACCTGCGCCCTTATTCCAGCTTTGCCTTTGTCGGCGAGCTACAAGACCGCGTTGCGCGCCATCCTTTGGTGGAAACCGTCAGCTTCCGCGGTTGGCGATCTGGCCCAGGTGGCGATGCATTGGATGTGCAGTTTTACGGCGCCGACAGCGAAACCCTCAAATCCGCCAGCGAAGCCCTGAAAACCGCTTTGGAGGAGTTCGGCGAAGTATCCGCCGTAGAGGACAACCTCAGCTACGACAAAGAAGAGCTGATCCTTGAGCTGACCCCGCAAGGCCGTGCGCTAGGCTTCTCAATTGACGCGCTGGGCCGCGTGCTGCGCCATCGCCTCAACGGCATCGAAGCCGCCACCTATCCCGACGGCCCGCGGAGCGCCTCTATTCGCATTGAGTTGCCCGAAGGCGAACTCACCGCTGACTTCCTTGAAGGCAGCCTGATGCGGACGCCTAATGGCGCCTACGTACCGCTCGCGGATGTTGTGACCGTGCAAAGCCGTACCGGCTTCTCCACCGTGCTCCGCGAAAACGGCGTGCGCTTGATCTCTGTCACTGGCGATATCTCCGAGGACGATCCCACCCGCGCTGAGGCCATTCTTGAACAGCTGCGCACTGACATCCTGCCGACCATTGCCAGCGAAAAGCAGGTCGATTGGCGACTGGCAGGTTTGGCGGAGCAAGAGGACGAGTTCCTCAATGATGCCCGTTCCGGCCTGATCCTCTGTCTCGCTGGCATCTATTTGGTGCTGGCCTGGGTGTTCTCCAGCTGGACGCGCCCGATGGTGGTCATGGCGATCATTCCCTTCGGCCTGGTCGGGACTATATACGGCCATTGGTGGCATGACGTGCCGCTGTCGATGTTCACCGTCGTCGGCCTGTTAGGCATGACCGGTATCATCATCAACGACAGCATCGTGTTGATCACCACAATAGACGACTACGCCAAAGACCGCGGCGTGATCCCCTCGATCATCGACGGCGCGGCGGACCGTTTGCGCCCTGTTTTTCTGACCACGGCCACCACCGTTTTGGGACTTGCGCCTTTGCTGTTTGAACGTAGCGCCCAAGCGCAGTTCCTTAAACCCACGGTGATCACGCTGGTCTATGGACTTGGGTTTGGCATGTTCTTGGTGCTTCTGGTGGTGCCGGCCTTGGTGGCCATTCAGTATGATGTCACACGCCAAATGCAGGCCCTACGCCGCGCGCCGCGTGCCAAAGGTATCCGTGCCGGAGTGGCGCTTTCTGCTGCCGTCATTGCCGCTTGGCTGGTGGCAACCTTCGGTTGGGTGCTGCTGAACGGCGAAATCCACCCGCTTCTGGCCCAAGTAGGCTTGTCAGCAGAAAGCCTCAACAGTGCGTTCCCCGCGCTGCTGTTGTTCCTAGTCGGCGCGTGGTTGATTTCTTTTGGTGGGTATCTGGTGGGTGTGGTCTGGATGATGCTGCGTGGCCGCAGCAAATCCGCCTCAGCCTGAACAGCCGATAATGTCTACCGCGTGGTTGGCGCCAAGCACGGTGAACCGCAAGTCGGAGCGGTTCACCATGAAGGAGCTGGCGTCCACATGCATCATCTCAGTTTCGGTCACCAAAGTGCCGCCCTGGCGCTTGGTGGTGCCTTCCGCCACCCAGACGTGCGGATCGGCGGTTTCCACCACGGCCACTTCCGCGCCACCCGCGCTGGGCATGTGAATGGTCGCTTTTAGCGAAACGCCCTCAGAAGTCGGCGATAGTTTGCAGGTCACTTTGCCCACGCCCGCCTCGCGGGCTGTCAACGGCTGATCCACAAGCGCCGCCGCAATCTCCGCGTCGCGCGCGCCACCGGGCGGCAGCTCGGCTTTCACTTTCAAGCGTTGCGGCACACAAATGTCGCGGCATACGCCAATATCCAGCGTGGCTTTTAACCGAACCGGTTTGCCCGCATCTTTTGGCGCAATCCGCACCGGCAACACCAGTTCATCACTGTAGCCAATCGAGCGCATGCCGTTTTGGTTAAACACCTCCGGCGTGGGCCACGCCAGCGCGACGCTGCCCATATTGCGCGACCCGTTCCAGGTGATCTGCGGTGGGATGCCCGCATCCCCCGGCGCGCGCCAATAGGTTTTCCAGCCGGGGTTCAAGGTGATCTTCACCGCCGCCATATGATTGCCATCCACATCGCGCCAGCCAGGCAATACCTCCGCTTGCACCACCTGATCAAAGGATTGTGCGGAGGCCGCCGCGGGCAACAGGGCAGGGGTCATAAACGCAGCAAGCGCAAGCGACGGGAGGAGGTAGTGTGTCTTCATGCCCAACACATGGGCCAATACGTGTTGAAATCCAACTCACAATCCGATCAGAAAACCGCGAGCGATTGAAACAGTTTGCTTACCTCTTGCGTCTAACCTTGAGGCAACACATGTTGAAAGAAGACGTCGACATGCAACGTATGAGGTCCCCTTGGACAGGTCACAAGACACTGACACGCAAATGGATTTAACCGGACAGCTGCTCATTGCCATGCCAGGCATGAGTGATCCGCGCTTTGCGCATTCGGTGGTGTTCCTCTGTGCGCATTCCTCGGATGGTGCCATGGGGCTGATCGTGAACAAGGCAATCGACGGCGTGAAGCTCTCGGACTTGTTTGAGCAGCTCTCGATCAAGCCGAAATCCCCTGACTCGGCCTCGTCATTGCATTTTGGCGGCCCAGTAGAAACCGGTCGTGGCTTTGTGCTGCATACGCCGGAATACAAATCCGACCTCTCCAATCTCGAAGTTGGCGCGACCTTTGCGCTTACCACTACGCAAGACATTCTCGACGACATGGCGCAGGATTTGGGCCCGCATAAGTCGCTCACCTTGCTGGGTTATAGCGGTTGGGGGCCGGGGCAGCTGGAAAACGAGATCAGCGACAACGGCTGGCTGATTGCGGATGCCACTGATCAGATTGTCTTTGACTCCAAGAACTCGGACAAGTGGGCCGAGGCGCTCAAAAGCATTGGGGTGGACCCGCTGACGCTCAGCTCCGCGGCGGGACACGCGTAAGTCCTCTTGCACTTATGAATCCCGAGGCGCGGCCGCGCGTCGCAGACGATCATTGATCGCCCGCCCAAGACCGTGATCCGGAATAGGCGACACCGCGATTGGCGCATCGCCATCGGCATCCAGCGCGTGCAGATGGCGGAACAGGTTTGCGGCGGCTTCGGTCAAATCGCCCGAAACGCTGAGGTTCAAAGTCGCCCCATCAGCTTTTCCAAAGCCCAACAGGCGCTCACCTTCCGCAATCGGAACCGCGTTCAGGCGCACAGACGCGCCCGGCGCGTAGTGAGACAGCATTTGCCCCGGTGCCATAAGCGGATCAGCTTCCGAGCGGATCACAACCGGACGTCCCAGAGCGGCTTCAATTGCTTCCTGTGGCAACCCACCGGGGCGCAACAAAGTGGGCTCGTCAAACAGGCCCAGAATGGTGCTTTCCACGCCAACCCCACAGTCGCCGCCGTCCACCACAGCCTCGATCCGCCCAGACAGACCATTGATCACATGTTGTGCACGGGTGGAGCTGATTTTGCCTGAGGGATTGGCCGATGGGGCCGCCACAGGTCCATCAAAGGTGGTCAACAAAGCCTGCGCCACGGTGTGTTCCGGCACGCGGATGGCCAAGGTGGGCAGATTGGCGGTTACCAGTGGAGACAATCCAGAATCATCCCGCAGTGGCAGCACGAGGGTAAGTGGTCCAGGCCAGAAGGCCGCTGCCAAACGGTCCGCCAAATCGCTCCATTTGACGTAGCGTTTTGCTGCAGCGACATCCGCCACATGCACAATCAACGGATTGAAAATGGGGCGGTTTTTCGCCTCAAAAATCCGCGCCACGGCTCTGTCCTGACGCGCGTCCGCCCCAAGCCCGTATACGGTTTCTGTTGGAAAGGACACCAATCCACCGTCGCGCAAAACCGATGCTGCGCGTGTAAAGCCAGAGGCGTTTGGGGAAAGGATTTCTGTGTCCACGGTGCGCTCCTGTGACGCTGCGTTTTTCTGTGATCGGGTCAACAAGGCCCTTATCGTAAGGCCCAAAGCTACATACAAGCAGCAGCACTTAAAGCCAAGCCTGCCGGAGAGACAGATGCCCTTTCGCGCCCCAGTAACCGATATTCAGTTCCTTTTTGATCACGTGGTGGATTTTGCAAACATCTCCGCAACCGAGCGCTTTGCCGATGCGGACTGCGACACCACCGAGGCGATCCTGCTGGAAGCCGGCAAAATGGTCGAAGAGGTTATGGCGCCAATCAACCGCAACGGCGATCTGACCCCGGCGGTTCTGGAAAACGGCGTGGTGCGCACCTCACCAGGTTTTGCTGAAGCTTATAAAGCGATCGCCGAAGGCGGCTGGATCTCCACCTCCGCCTCGCCGGAATACGGCGGCATGGGGCTGCCCCACACCATCACCACAGCGGTGAATGAGATGATGGCGGCGGGATGTCTATCTCTGCAACTCAACCCTCTGATGACCCAGGGCCAGATAGAAGCATTGGAGCATCACGCTTCCGAGCAGATCAAAGCCACCTATCTGGAAAAGCTGATCACAGGTGAGTGGGCCGGCACCATGAACTTGACCGAGCCTGCCGCAGGTTCCGACGTGGGCGCGCTGCGCTCCAAAGCGGAGCCAAACGGTGATGGTTCCTACGCGGTGACGGGTCAGAAAATCTACATCAGCTGGGGCGACAACGACTTCACCGGCAACGTTTGCCACCTGGTGCTGGCCCGCCTGCCCGACGGCGTGCCCGGCACCAAAGGCATCAGCCTTTTTATCGTGCCAAAATACATTCCGGATGAAAACGGCAACCCCGGCGTGGCCAACACTCTGGGAGTGGTGAGTCTGGAGCACAAAATGGGTCTGCACGGCTCCCCTACGGCGGTGATGCAGTTTGATGGCGCCAAAGGCTGGCTCGTAGGCGACGCGCATGACGGCATGAAATGCATGTTCACCATGATGAACAACGCCCGTCTGGGTGTGGGCGGTCAGGGTGTTGGCGCTGCGGAAGGCGCCTACCAGAAGGCGCTGGACTACGCGATGGAGCGCAAACAGGGCCGCACTCCGGTTGAAGGCGGCGGCACCATTGTGGACCACGCTGACGTGCGCCGCATGCTGGCCGGTATGAAGGCAGACATCTTTGCCGCCCGCGCCATCGAAATGGCCTGTGCCGTGGCGATCGACATGGGCACCGCCACCGGTGACAAGGATTGGAAAGCCCGCGCCGCCTTTCTGACCCCGATTGCTAAGGCCTTCGGCACCGATGTGGGCATCAAGGTCTCTGAAGATGGTGTGCAAGTCCACGGCGGTATGGGCTTCATCGAGGAAACCGGTGCGGCGCAGTATTCCCGCGATGTGCGCGTGACAGCGATCTATGAGGGTACCAACGGTATCCAATCCATGGACCTCGTGGCCCGCAAGCTGATGGACGGGGGCGACGCCGCCTATGCGCTGCTTGATGAAATCGAAGATTGCGCCGAGAAAGTCCGAGAAAGCATGTCTGACTTGGCCGAGCCGCTGTGGCAGGCCACGGAGACGCTGCGCGAAGCCACCGAATGGATGGTCGCGCAAGGTAACATGAACGACCGCTTTGCTGGTTCTGTTCCCTTCCTGCGTGGCTTTGCCCGTGTGCTGGGCGGTTACTTGCATCTGCGCGCCGCCATTGCCGAAGGCGGCGACGGCCGACGCACACGGTTGGCTCGTTTCTACATGCAGCGCCTGCTGCCGGAACACGCCGGTGTACTGGTGCACGCGATGCAGGGCGCAAAAGACCTCTACGCCATCACCCCAGAAGATCTGGGCGCAGCCTGATGAAAGACGGCGCGGCAGGCATCCGCTATCCCTGGGACACTCCTCCGGCGGAGGGAGAGGCCATCGAGGTGGCCGAAGGCGTCCTCTGGATGCGCCTGCCGTTGCCGATGAAACTCGACCACGTCAACATCTACGCGCTGGATGAGGGCGACAGCTGGACCATTGTTGACACCGGTTTTGACAGCAAACGTGGCCGTGCCATCTGGGAAACCCTTATGTCCGGTCCGCTGGGCGGCAAACCGATCTCGCGCGTTGTGGTCACCCACCACCATCCTGACCACGTGGGTCTCGCCGGTTGGTTCCAGACAGAGCACGGCGCGAGCCTCTGGACCACGCGCACCGCGTGGCTCTTTGCGCGTATGCTGCAACTGGACGAACAGGCCGTGCCACGTCAGGAAACGTTGGATTTCTATCGCGCCTGCGGCATGGACGAAGAGATTTACAATCAACGTGCCAGCGAGCGGCCCTTCAACTTTGCCGACGTGGTTGCGCCAATGCCTTTGGGGTTCAAGCGCATCAAGCAGGATGATGTGATCGAGATGGGTGGTCGCAAATGGATCGTCCACATTGGCAGCGGCCATGCGCCAGAACACGCGACTTTCTGGTCCCAAGATGACAATCTCGTGCTGTCGGGGGATCAAATCCTGCCCTCGATCAGCTCCAACATCGGCGTCTATGCCACCGAACCCGAGGCCGACCCCGTGGCGGACTGGCTCGAAGCTTGCGAACGACTCAAGCAGTACGCCCGCGACGATCAGCTGATCCTTGGCGGTCACAAGCTGCCCTTCACCGGCGCACCGCTGCGCATGAAACAGCTAATTGAAAACCACCATGGCGCGCTCAAGCGCCTGCTGGAGCATCTCGACACCCCACAAACGGCCGCGGAATGCTTCCTACCGCTGTTCAAGCGGCAGATCGATGGCAGTGCCTACGGGCTTGCGCTGGTCGAGGCCCTTGCACATCTCAACCATCTTTACCAAGTTGGCGCTGCAAGCCGCACAACGCGCGAAGACGGCGCGTATTTGTGGCAACGAATAGACTAACAGGCGCGAATCCCTATGACTGATGAGATCAAAACCACCGCGGAAGCCATCGAAGCGGAGGCTGTGCCACGCTTGTATGAAGTGCATTCTGACCCCGATGCGGAAACCGTTGCGGTGCCCGACGACATTGCCAAACAGCCCGTGAAGCAGAAAAGCGCGGCGGAATGGGCCTACGAACGCCTGATCCTCTACATCCAGAACTTTGAAAAGCAGCTGGATAACGAGCATGAGGTGGCGATGGGCTTTGTGGGCGGCGAAGCAGGTGTGTTGCGCATCGAAGGCATGGGCTTCTTTGACCCTGACATTGTGACCTTCTACGGCACTGACAGCGGCGGCATCAAAACTCAATTGGTGCAGCATGTCAGTCAGCTCAATGTTATGTTGCGTGCCTTGCCCAAACAAAAAGACACCGGCGAGGCGCCGTCTCGCATTGGGTTCCGTTTGGCCGAGGGCCTGAAGAAGGACAGCGCCTAAATTCTCGATCTGGCCCTGCGACACCTCAGTGGGTGACAGGGCCAGATGAATCAGCTATCCAGCGCTTTAAGCAGACAGGAAGGAATACTCCCATGGCCGAACACAAGCACGGTTCTATGAACATCGAAGCTCAGGAAAAAGCGTTCGCAGGCTTCATCAAAGCCTCTACCTATGTATCGGTGGCCGCAATCGCCGTACTTATCTTCCTGGCGTTGTTTAACAGCTGATCCCGTTGGGCGGGGGTGCCCTTTTATGACAGTATTGGTTCGCGGCTTGGCGCTTTTGGCGCTGGTGGCCTCCCTATCGGCCTGTTCTGTACGGAACCCGGTGTCCAGCAATTCGCCGGACGCCGCTGTAGAGGTCGCGCGCTATGTGCATGACGGCCCCAAGCGGCTGACGCTCTACACCATGATCTCTAACGAGAGCGGCTCTGGCGCGCACACATCGTTGATGATCAACGGCAGCCAACGCGTGGCCTTTGACCCGGCGGGATCCTTCCGAAAAGAGGGCGCAATCGTAGCCAAGAACGATGTGGTCTACGGCATGACGCCGTACATGGAAGATCAATACACCCGCTTTCACGCGCGGGAGACCTACCATGTTGTAGTGCAATCCATCGACGTCAGTCCGCAAGTTGCGGAGATGGCCTTGCGCGGTGCGCAATCTCTTGGGCCAGTGACCGAGGCGCAGTGCGCCAAGTCCACGTCAGCGTTGCTCAAGACATTGCCTGGATTTGAGGATGCGCCACAGTCTTACTATCCGCGCAAGTTGATGGACTACTTTGCCGACAAAGGCGCGACCTATGATCGTCTGTTTGAGTACGACGACGACGACAAGTCCAAGGTGCTCGCCGCCTTTGTCCCGGAATACGAACGTCAGTAAGATCTCGAAAATGATGCACAGAAGCGCCCCAAGGGGCGCTTTTTTGTGCGCGCATCGCCACCGTCGCATTACAGACGTGATACCGACGCAATACCGACGTGGATTTTAGAGAAAAAACAGCCCCAAAAACAACGTCGCCGCGCCCCCAAAAATCGCCGCCAAAACGTTCTTAGTGGCATAGCCCACGCCAAGCGTCACTGCCGCCGCCGCCAGCCGCGCTGGGTCCGGTTGCCCTTCCGTTGCCGCAGGCCACAGCACAAGTGGTGCCACCAGCCCTGGCAGTACAGCCACAGCCGTATAGCGCAAATGGCGCAGCACCCACTCAGGCAATTCCCGGTCGCCGATCACGCCCAAAAACAGGAAGCGCAACCCAAAGCTGCCCATCCCCATGGCGACAATGATCACCCAGACGGTTGTGCTCTCACTCATGCCATGTCCCTGTTTTCGGTGCGCAATTCCACAAAGGCCCCAGTCATCATACCTGCAATCCCTGCCGCGATCAGGCCCAGGTTCCAGGGCAGGAAGGCGAAGAGCAGCGCGCAGATGACCGAGACCACTGCCGCCGCAACATGCGCCTTGGTGCGCAGCATTGGACCAATCATCGCAAGGAAGGTGATGGGCACCGCAAAATCGAGCGCAAAGCTGTCTGGAATGGACTGTCCCACTAAAGCACCTACCAGCGTTGCAAGGTACCAATTTGGCAGAACCGGCGCGATAACCCCTGCAAAATAAGAGGTTTTTTGCGCCAGCGTCATCTCCGGACGCTTCTCATATTCCATGACCGAAAGCGCATAGCTTTGATCTACCAGACTATAAGCTACTAACGCCCGCCGCCACACTGGCAACGGCCCAAGGTGCGGCGTCATAGAGGCCGAGTACATCGCCATCCGCAGGTTCACTGCCAGTGCTGAGGCGATCACCACAATGGTTGGCGCATTGTCCGCCATCAACTGCAGCGCTGTGAATTGCGCGGCACCTGCGATCACCACAATCGAAAAGCTCATGACCTGCACCAAAGGCAGTCCTGCCTCGGTGGCCACAACGCCAAACAACATGCCAAACGGCCCGACCACCAGCACAAACGGCAACCCATCCCGGAAGCCGCGCCAGAAGGTGGATCTATCCCAATATGACGCCATAAAAGCCTCGCTGAAATGTACCTTAGTCGGGGTAGCGAGTTGGCCACGGCTGCGCAAGCGTTGTGAACGCAAGGTCGCAGCAAAGTTTTTGATGGTGGCAATACAAAAAAATCATCACTAGTTTGCCCACTAATCAACGGAGGACACCCATGGCAGACGCGCCGGACTTGGCACAATATCTGATTGCCCCTGATCCCAAAGCGCCACGCTTGACCCGCGCCGTCACTGGCGTGGATCACCTTGGGCAGGAAACCGAAATTTCCGTTGTAGAAGAACGGCCTCTGACGATTTACCTCAACAGCCAGGAAATCGTGACAGCCATGACCATTGGCGACTATCCGGAGTATCTGGCGGTTGGTTTTCTGCGCAATCAGGGCATGTTGCGCGACGGTGATGTTGTCACGCGGGTGGACTATGATGAAGAGCTCGAAGTGGTTGTCGTGCGCACCGAAACCGAGACCAACCACGAAGAAAAGCTCAAGAAAAAGACCCGTACTTCGGGCTGCGCTGTAGGCACCGTTTTTGGCGACATGATGGAAGGTTTGGAGGGGGTAGAGTTGCCGCAGGCACAGGTCAAAACCAGCGACCTCTATGCTCTTGCCAACACCATCAACCGCACGCCGTCATTGTATCTGGAGGCTGGGGCCATTCATGGCACCGTTCTCTGCCAGAGCGCGCGTCCCCTAGTCTATATG
>Ga0189275_100409_pt1 | contig 18815 bp, 16 predicted proteins | sample N19A6minimetaG_FD_130329 | JGI IMG/M metagenome (GOLD analysis project Ga0189275, IMG submission 130329) | Marine microbial communities from the Costa Rica Dome - N19 A6 mini metaG | ecosystem: Environmental > Aquatic > Marine > Oceanic > Photic zone | place: Costa Rica: the Eastern Pacific...
CGTGACCACCGGCACGCCGCAGGTCATCGAACAGATCAAAGCGCAGCTGGGCCGGATTGTGCCTGTACACGACGTGCACGACCTGACCGTCGAAGGCGCCTCCGTGGAACGTGAACTGGCGCTGTTCAAAGTGGCAGGCACCGGCGACAAACGTGTCGAAGCCTTGCGTCTGGCCGACATCTTCCGAGCCAACGCGGTGGACAGCACGCTGGAGAGCTTTGTCTTTGAACTCACCGGCACCCCAAACAAAATTGACGCCTTTGCCGATCTCATGCGCCCGCTTGGTCTGGTCGAGGTGGCCCGTACCGGCGTGGCCGCTCTGTCGCGTGGCGCGGAATAATCCTACCTGCATAGCGCAGCAAAAAGGGGCCCGGCGGCCCCTTTTCTTTTGTGAAGGTATCCGGATCGCTCCAGATGAACTAACTGACTTTGCGCGACTTCGCTGCCGCCTTTAAATCAATCACCTTTGCCGAGGAGTTTTCGCCTTCTGACGGTGTCGGCAGATCAAGAGCCGCACGCAGCGCGCGCCCAACTTCTCCGCCTTCAACGCCCCTGGCCGCCTGCAGAAGATGTTCTGCCAACGGCGTGCCCGGTGCCAACCGACGTAGGTTTAGCGCACGCCGCTGCTGACCCACCTGCACTTCGTCAAACATCACCAGATCGCCAGCAGCCAGTTCCAACGCGCTTCTCCCCAAAGCAGCCGCTTCAGACTCAGCACTGAAATAGGCCAAATCTGCATGATCTTCACACCAAATAACGGCAGTGTCCCCTTTGTTGTCATGCCAAAGCACAACGCCGTTCATACTTTTCCCTCCCCATTACTCGTTATGTCCCGTGCACAGATAGCGGCCCCGCCAAAAAAACAGCTGGGTCCCACTGCATCAACTCAAAACCACCGCCGCTCAACCTAAGGTCAATGAGTGGCAGCTCTGTTTGAACCGATACTGTCATGCGCCATTTTGGCGCCCAATCGCATCTCTTTGGATTGCGTGGCAATTCTGCACACGTTCAACGAGTTTTTCAATCACAAACACAGCCTGAACCCCAGTTGTCACAACTCAAAACAGTAACGCCGCGCTAAAAACATCCATTTGAGATACATCAAATGCAGACACCAAACGGAAACAACAATTGCGCATCCGCCTGACACCACAGGCAAATTTACCGCCTGCTCAGACAGCCTTTCTCCTTTTAAGTGAACTTCCACAGGGATCATTACGCAGGCAAATGAGACAAAGAGGATGAGTGCCGCCGAACGCCATGCGCGCCGCGGGTGTTGCTGGCTTGCCTATGTTTCAAAGATGCCAATCATGCGTTGAGGGGGCGCCTGCCCCCCCTGACGTACTCGCGCACCGGCTCAGTACATCGTTTCCCGATAGCGCGCTTCCAAATAAGCATCCAGCTTCGCCATTTCTTCCGGATCTTCCGGCGCGCCCGTGCTCTGATCCAGTACCATCTTGCTGAGCGAAGGCATTTCGCTGCGGTCCTGCAGCGACGAAGAGGCCCATAGCTTGGAGCGCCGAAACGCTTTGGCGCAGTGCAAAAACACCTCCACCACCGACACCACAATCGCGGCTCGCGGCAAACGGTCTTGCACCTCCATCAACGCCAAAACCTCAGGGTCCGTCGTTACTTGCGCCGTGCCATTCACTCTGAGCGTCTCGTCAAAGCCCGGCACCAGAAAAATCAGCCCGACATTGGGGTTCCCCACAATGTTGATCAAGCTATCGATCCGATTGTTGCCCGGACGCTCCGGGATCACCAGCGTATGGGCATCCAAAACTTTTACAAACCCCTCAGGATCGCCGCGAGGGGTCACATCAGCCAAGCCGTCTGCGGCCTGCGTGCCCATGCAAAGGAAAGGCGCCCGCGCAATAAACTCACGCGAATGTTTGTCCAGATGATCAATACACTTCTTTTGCGACAACGAATCCGGATTTGGTGTCTTGAACACCTTCCGCAATCCCACCTCATCCGAAATCAAAAACTCCGGTTTCAAATCAACCATCTTAACTGCCTTTACTTAAGTATCCTGCGCACCCGCAGCCTTGATCTGCGCGTACAGATGCCAACTGCCATGCCCCAACACCGGCAAGCAAATCAACAATCCGAGAAATCCAGGGATCAACGCGGCAAAAGTCACCCCAGCCACAATCGCCGCCCAGATCAGCATCACCACAAAATGGCTCTGCACATAACCAAAACTGGTGATCATTGCGGTCACAAAATCAATCTCCCGATCCAGCAAAAGCGGCAGAGACAACACCGTGATCATGTAAAGCAACAACGCAAAAAGAAACCCAACGCCAGAGCCCACCACAAGCATCATGATCCCATTGGTTGTGGCATAAACCTCAAGCGAACTCGACACATTGGTCATGGTCGACAACCCGAGAAACAGCGCAAAAATCATATGCGCCAGGAAAAACCAAAACAGAAACACGATGATGATGACGGCACAGATCGACGGCAATTGCCGCTTGCTCTGCCGCCAGACCACGCCCGCGATCAGCGGCCAGTTAGTCTCCCAGCCACGCTCCAGCCGCATGGACACCTCATAGAGTCCCACAGCGGCAAATGGCCCCAACAAAGGGAAGCCAATGGCGGCAAAAGTCAGCCAATAGCTTTGTCCACTTGCGAGTGTCAGCCAGGTCATCAACCAGCCGCCAATCACATAAAACAGCCCAAAGCCTATGCCATACATCGGCTTACGGATGAAATCCCGCAGTCCCAGTCGCAACGATTGCCCCAACATGCCGACCGTCACGTCGCCCAAGGACGGCGCACCGTGCTCCCGTTCTCCGTTGGCGGTTCGAGCCGCGGACAGTTGCGTTTCAGTCATGGGTCTGCTTTGGGCAAGGTGGTCCTTGTCGCCCGCATTTGTCTCCTCAGACATGCGCCCTCCTCGCGCCTGCACTTTTAAGCAGGATCAAATCGGATTCCCGTCTTCAATTCAAGCTCTTGGCGCAAGAGGTGGACGCTTACCGGGCCATTGCGTTGCCGCGTGATAGGCCTGCGCAATTTCGAGTAAACGTACATCCGCACCTTTGGCGCCAATGATCTGCATGCCCATCGGCAAACCCGCGTCGCTAAACCCAACCGGCACGCTGATCGCAGGCAGCCCAAGCAGGCTCACAGGCACCATCACCTGCATCCAGCGGTGGTAGGTGTCCATCGTCACCCCCGCGATCTCCTTGGGCCAATCCCACTCTGCCGGGAAAGCAAACACCTGCGCCACGGGCAACACCAAAACCTCATAAGTTTCGAACAACTCCGCCGCCGTGGCAAACCACTCCGAACGGACCTTGGTGGCGCGATGTAGCGCCATCGCCGCCATCTCCATCCCACGCTTGATTTCCCACTGCGCCGCCGGTTTGAGCCGCTCCCGCTTGTTTTCGTCCTCATAAAGATCTGCCAACTCCCCCGCCAAGGCAAAGGCTCGCAAGTCGCTCCAGCTCTGAAACATCGCTTCCGCATCAAATGGCGGCGCCACATCCGTTATCTCAGCCCCCAGATCTCGCAACACATCTAGTCCCGCCTCACAAAGCGGCAAAATCCCCGCTTGCATCGGCATCGCCCCGCCCCAGTCGCCCAACCAGCCAATCTTCGCGCCAGCTACCGAACATGCCTCTGGCAGCCTCCAATCCTGCGCTGGCATGTTAAACGGCACGCCAGGCTCAGCCTCCGCCATCACCGACAACAACAGCGCACAGTCACGCGGGCAACGCCCCATCGGCCCGATGGTGGACAGCTGCTGCCAAAAGCTCTCTGCACCAACCTCTTTGGGAACCACGCCCCAACTTGGCCGGAAGCCATAAACGTTGTTCCACCCCGCCGGATTGCGCAGGCTGCCCATCATGTCACTGCCATCCGCCAACGCGACCATATTCATCGCCAAGGCGGCCCCGGCCCCGCCCGAACTGCCACCCGCCGTGCGGTCAGCATCATAGGGGTTCAACGTAACCCCATGCACTGGATTGTAGCTGTGTGAGCCCAGCCCAAACTCGGGCACATTGGTCTTGCCAATGAAAATCGCCCCCGCTTCCCGCATCCGCGCCACAAACGCGCTGTCACTGTCGACTACACGATCCACAAACAATGGGCTGCCCTCGGTGGTCCGCATGCGAGCCACATTCGAAAGAGCTTTCACAGCAATGGGCATGCCATGTAGCGCACCGCGCTCGGCAACCGCCACCGCATCCGCCGCCCGCGCCTCTGCCAACAGCGCAGCCTCGTCCCGCAAATCCACAATCGCGTTCACCGCAGGGTTACGAGCCTCAATCCGCGCCAAGGTTGCCGCCATCACGGCCTCCGCGCTTAGATCCCCGCTGCGCAACGCCGCCGCCAACTCGCCCGCATCCCAATCCAGAAACTCTGCCATACCCTGCTCCTCCTCCGCCTCAGAGGATCATGAACAGGTTAAACACACAAGCGCACGCACAGACAAAAAGCGCCTCACCTTTCGGTGACGCGCCTACACATTCTCATTCCAAAAATATCCTGGGGGAGTCACCGTCCACGGTGACGGGGGCAAAGCCCCCTCAAACCAGCTATGACGTTAGTCCTCAGACTGCGCATCCGCGCGACTCATACCCGACACGTCCATCGCCAATGTCGCCGCCATCAGCCCATCCAGATCGCCATCCAGCACGCCTTTGGTGTCGCTGGTCTCATAGCTGGTGCGCAGGTCTTTCACCATCTGGTAAGGCTGCAACACGTAAGAGCGGATCTGGTTGCCCCAGCCCGCATCACCGGCGTTTTCATGCACCTCGTTGACCAGCGCAGACCGCTTGTCCAACTCGATCTGATACAGCCGCGACTTCAGCGCCTTCATGGCGATGTCGCGGTTCTGGTGCTGCGACTTCTCGGAGCTGGTCACCACAATCCCTGTCGGGTGGTGGGTGATCCGCACCGCAGAGTCGGTGGTATTAACGTGCTGACCACCAGCACCGGACGAGCGGTAGGTATCGATCCGGATATCGGCCGGGTTCACCTCAATCTCGATGTTGTCATCTACCACCGGATAGACCTTCACCGACGTAAACGACGTGTGACGCTTCGCGGCGCTGTCAAACGGCGAAATCCGCACCAACCGGTGCACGCCGCTTTCCGACTTCAACCAGCCATAGGCATTGTGCCCGGAAATCTTATAAGCCGCCGATTTGATGCCCGCTTCTTCACCCGCGCTCTCGGCCTGCAGTTCAACCTTGTAGCCCTTTTTCTCGGCCCAGCGCACATACATCCGCGCCAACATGCTGGCCCAGTCACAGCTCTCTGTGCCACCCGCACCAGAGTTGATTTCCAGGAAGGTGTCATTGCCATCGGCCTCGCCATCCAGCAGCGCTTCCAATTCCTTCTCCGCCGCCTTGACCGCCAGCGCCTTCAGCGCTTCTTCGGCCTCGGCCACAACCTCGTCATCCTCTTCCATCTCGCCCAATTCAATCAGTTCGATGTTGTCAGACAGCTCAGTCTCAATCGCGGTCACATTGTCCATCGCGTCGACCAAAGTCTGACGCTCGCGCATCAGCTTCTGCGCCGCTGCGGCGTCATCCCACAGGTTCGGGTCTTCCACCCGCGCGTTGAACTCTTCCAGACGATAGGCCGCGGTTTCCCAATCCATGCGTTGGCGCAACAGGGTCAGGGATTTTTCGATCTCTGTAACGGTGTTCTGAGCTTCAGCGCGCATGGGAAAAGACCTTCTTATGGGTTCAGATCAGCGTGATAGCGCAGCCCCGCCTGCCCCGCAAGTGACGACGCACGGCCAAGCGCTTTGCTCAGCCGTGCGTACCAACGTTTTACGCCTATTCAGCACACTGCAGAACGCTTACGCCGCCCGACGTGCCACACCGCATGCCGTCACCTTGAATACCGACACCTGCCCAGCCAGCTCGCTAGCGTCGCTGTGCAGCACGGTGCTGGCGGCGGCGGTCTCTTCCACCATCGCGGCATTTTGCTGGGTCACACTATCCAGCTCCGCCACACCACGGTTGATCCCGCTCAGGGTTTCCGCCTGACGCGCTGCGGCATCGGCAATACCGCTGATATGCTCAGATACAGTACCCACGCCGCTGATGATCTTGATCAACTCATCGCCAGTCCGGCCCACAAGCTTCACGCCTTCATCCACGTGGGTCGCACTTTCGTTGATCAGCTCTTTGATCTCCGCAGCCGACTCAGACGACCGCTGCGCCAAGGCACGCACCTCAGAGGCCACAACCGCAAAGCCACGCCCCGCGTCCCCGGCCCGCGCCGCTTCCACACCGGCGTTCAACGCCAACAGGTTGGTCTGGAACGAGATGTCGTCAATCACAGAAATGGTTTGCGAAATCTTATCCGACGACGCCTGGATCAGAGACATCGCATCCACGGCCTGTTTCACAACTTCGCCACTGGATTGCACGGTCTGTTTGGTTCCCACAACAATCGCTTCCACGTCTTTAGCGCCTTCCGCCGCGGCGCTGACACTGGCGGTCAATTCTTCCATCGCATGGGCGGTCTGCTCCAGCGTGGACGCCTGGCTTTCAGTCCGTGTCGCCAACGAGTTAGAGGCATCGCCAATCTCTTTGGAACTGGTCTGAATGCGATGCGAGTTTTCCACGACGGACTGCATGATCGACACCAGTGTCACTAAAGTGTTGTTGTAGTTCTTCCTCAGCGGCTCATAGCCGGCTGAGAAACGCTGCTCGATGGGATGGTTCAGATCGCCTTCGGCGAGCCGCTGCAACGCCGCAGTCAGAGCCTCAACCACGCGATCTTGTTCTTGCTGTTCCAGCTTGCGGGTTTGCTCTACCTCGTGAGCTTCCGCCAACTGCGCCTTAAGGCGTTCCACAGTAAGAGAAATTTCGCCAATCTCGTCGCCGCGCTCCGCATGCATCGCAGGCGTTTCATAGCGCCCTTCGGCAATGTCGCTCACCACTTGGCGCACATCCTGCAACGGATGAGACACCGCCGCCCGGATCACCCAGGCGCACAGCGTGCACATCACCAGAAACACCAGACCGGCAAGACCAATCGACAGCATGTTTGCGGATTGCGCCTGCGCCAGCGCTTGTTCAGGGGACCAGATGATCGCCACCGATCCGGCGATCTTGGTGCCGTCTTTGCCGCTTCGGGCCGGTTCAGCCATTACCTATCCATTGTCAGACCGTGCTGACTTGCCGCTATCCATCGCGCGCTTGGCAAGAGTTTCAATCTCAGATCCGGTGCCGCTCGGCTTGCGACCGGAAGTGGCAATCACCTCTCCCGCAGAGTTCAAAGCCAGCGCATATACCGCCTGCCCGTCAGCCCGCGCCAATGTCGCATCCAAAGTGCTTTGCAGCGCCACTGTGTCGCCAAATCGGATTGCGCCACTGACTGCGTTTGCTGTCGCCCCGGTCATCTCGACGGCGAGTTGCACCAGCCCGTTGGTGATGGACTTGGTAACCTGGCGTTGTGAATCCACGGTCAGCATCGTGGCAACGATCAACGTGGTGCCCACGATCAACAACTTGGCTTTCAAAAACACCGAGAGCTTATCAAATTGCGCCAAAACCGGTGAAAAGAGTGTCATAGTCTGCTCCTGAAAAGGATGCGATCCCACCCAGGGACCGCACTGGCATTACTCAAGGGTTTCTGCGTCCACACCAACGGTGATCGCGCCGATACCGGCACCGGTGTCCGGATCCACAATGGTCATCGAAATCTGCACCTGATAGGTGCGTGTGGAATCGTCTAGCTCTACTTCGCTGAAGTGATAAGCATCCGGTCCCACGCTGTAGGTCTGCTGATATTTGGCTTCGTCACCCTGCCACATGTCAGAGTTCACACCAGAGAGCGCCACGTTCAGACCAACGGAATCCATCAGAGCGATCTCGGTGATCTGACCAGCAGATTTCTCAACCTGCGTCCGCAGGAAGTCGGCGGCTGGGTTTTCAATCACCGGTATGATGGTTGGGGTCGACGCCGTGCCAACTTCCGCACGCCATGTGGTGTCCATCTGATCAATTGACGCCTGATTGTAACCTGCGTTCACTTCGTTCTGCGCTTTGATCGCAGACACCAGGATTGGGTCCTGCGCCCAAGTGCGGATGTTGTCATTTAGGAATGCTGCCATCGCAGGTTCATATTCATTGGCCACAACAGGCGTCGCGGCCAGCGCGACCGCAACGGCAAAAGCGGTTATTTTCATTGGAGGAGTCCTTGTTAGGCTACAATTTGCTGCGCCTGCATAGGAACCATTTCTTGCCGCCCCGTTAACTGCAGAGGGCGTTAGTGCGAACTGCGACATTCTACACAAAAAAGCGGGGGCCGCTTCCGACCTCCGCGCAAATTTCGCTTACTCATGAGTGACTTATTTCGCCTAGTACAGCCCACCAGAGCTAACCGTACCAAAGTCCGCCCTAGGCCCGACGACCCCGGTGCCACCTGACGAAGTAGTCACCTGACGGCCAGCCGATTGCACCTCTTCGACCAATGGCAGGTTGCTGCCCATGGCAAAACCACCGTCATAGGCGATACCGAACATCGGTTCTTCGCCATCACGGAAATACTCCGCCACCACATTGCCGCCGCTTGAGTCATTGTCCAAACGCGCGCCGGTGTAACGGTCGATCTTGATGAAGTGGCCACCCGGCGGCACACGGAATTTCCCGCCACCGTATTTCTTGATCGCCTCTTTCATGAATTCCTGGAACACCGGGCCACATGTCGTACCACCATAGGTGCCTGGTCCCAGCGGCCGCGGCCGGTCATGACCAATGTAGCAGCCTGCCACGATGTTGCTGGTGAAACCCACAAACCACACGTCTTTGGCTTCGTTAGTAGTCCCGGTCTTGCCCGCAACCGGCACTGGCAAATTGATCTGGCTCGAAGCCGTACCGCGGGTCACAACCCCTTCCATCATCGAGGTCAGCTGGTATGCAGTGATCGCATCCATCACCCGCTCGCGGTTGGTCACAATACGCGGCCCCCGGCTCTCCGGCACGCTTGGGTCCAGACAGTCAGTACACTCACGTTGGTCATGGCGGTAAATCGTCTTGCCATAACGGTCCTGCACGCGGTCCACCAGCGTTGGCTCCACGCGCTCACCACCGTTGGCAAACATCGCATAGGCAGCCACCATCTGATAGAGCGTCGTTTCATCCGCGCCCAGCGAGTTCGCCAAGAAGGCCCCCATGTTATCGTAGACACCAAAGCGCTCCGCATAGCGCGCCACGGTTTCCATCCCAACTTCCTGCGCCAAACGAATGGTCATCAGGTTCCGGCTCATTTCAATACCGGTCCTGAGCGGGGTTGGGCCGTAGAATTTGTTGGTGGAGTTCTTCGGACGCCAAACACCTTGCGGCGTGTTGATCTCAATCGGCGCGTCAATCACGATTGTCGCAGGGCTATAGCCACTGTCCAGCGCCGAAGCATAAACGAACGGCTTAAAGCTCGAGCCCGGCTGACGTTTCGCCTGTGTCGCGCGGTTAAACACCGTATCCTGATAGCTGAAGCCACCTTGCATCGCGATCACACGGCCGTTGTTCACGTCCATCGCCATGAAGCCGCCCTGCACTTCCGGCACCTGCCGCAGGGACCAGCGCACAAACTCGCCACTGTCGTCTTTGGTGATCGCGCGCACCAGCACCACATCCCCCTTGGACACAAGATCACCAGCCACCTTGGCTTTGCGGGCCAAAGTGCCATCTTCCAACCGCTTACGCGCCCACTGCGCATCCTTGGCGGGAATCCAATGGCCATTGGCATCGTCCTCGACACCTTCGATACCCACGCGTGCGTCGTTGTTACCAACTTCCAGCACCACGGCCGGGTACCACTGCCCTTCCAGATCGACGTCACGCGGAACCGACACCTCAGCCAGCGCCGCGCGCCAAGCGGTCTCATCACTCAGCAGTTCCTCAGGCAACACTTCGCCTGTGCCACGCCACACGCCGCGGGAACGGTCGTATTTCTCCAGCGCCCGGCGCAACGCCTTCGCCGCCACGGCCTGCATCTCCGGATCTTCGGTGGACCGCACCGCCATACCACCTGAGAAGAACTCATCTTCGCCAAAATCACGGCTCAGCTGACGACGGATTTCGTCGGTAAAGTAGTCGCGTGGCGGACGTTCGGTCTTGTAGCTCTCGTAATCACCATTCTGCACCGACTTCAGCGGCAACTCTTTTTCGCTCTCATAAACCGCCTTCGTGATCACGCCGTTCTCAGCCATCTCCTTAAGCACGAAATTCCGCCGCGCCAGCACGCGCTCCATATTGCGCACAGGGTGGAATTTGCCCGGCGCTTTGGGCATCGACGCCAGAGTGGCAGCCTCATGGGGCGCCAGCTCTTCCAACGTTTTGTTGAAATAGGTTTGCGCCGCCGCCGCAACACCGTAGGAGTTTTGACCAAGGAAAATCTCGTTCATGTAGAGCTCAAGGATCTGATCTTTGGTCAGCGTCTCCTCGACGCGGGTCGCCAGAATGATCTCTTTGATTTTGCGCTCAATTTTCCGATCGCCCGACAACAGGAAGTTCTTCATAACCTGCTGCGTGATCGTCGACGCCCCGCGCACATTGGAGCCCCGCGACTGCACCGCCTCCACAGCCGCCGCCGCGATACCGCGCGCATCATAGCCCGAGTGCGTGTAGAAGTTTTTGTCTTCCGCCGAGATAAACGCCTCTTTCACCAGCTCTGGAATCTCATCCGCCGGCACAAACAAACGGCGCTCTTTGGCGAACTCATCGATGATATGTCCCTCACCGGAATAAATCCGGCTGATGGTCGGCGGTTTATACTGCGCCAGGCTCTCATGGCTTGGCAGCTCCTGACCATAAATCCAGAACACCGCCCCGATGGACAAAGCCACAACGGCAATGCCCATGGTCACAAACGTAAAAATCGTCCCGAAGAACGAGAGGATGAATCGTATCACGCTGGGGGCCTTCTGAAGTCACGTCTCAAAACCTCACTATATAGGCGGGCATACGCGGGGTCAAAACACCTTGCTGCGATTGTTATGGGTGGGCGTGGTTTTGCCGGAACCGACAGATAAGCATCACTTCACCTTCAGATCGCCAGAATGCTCCAGCGCCTCTTTGGCGCAGACAATCAACTCGTTGAAACGGCTCTCTTGAACATTCATGAAATAGCTGGCCATGCGGTTTCCTGCCCAGAAGACAACCTCATCGCCATCTGACATTTTGCCTTTACCACGTCCGGTGCCTGTTTGTTTGTGATAATACGCGAAAGTTGCGCGCGCCGTGCGACCGTCATCACACACGGCTTTGACTTTGGCTGTGCCAAACACAGTTCGTTTGAACGTTCCAATGCAAGTGACGTCAAAGTTGGTCTTCGCCGCAAACCGGCCACTTTGAACGCCATGCACCTCGCCAAAAAACAGCTCATTTGGAGTACCTAAAACACATCCAATCACACGCGTGCACTGGTTACTGGGCTTTGTACAGTTCGACGCCCCGTACCCCTCACCTGCGCCTAACATGGCAATGCAAATCGTAAGGAAAAAGCATTTGATATTGTATACTTGCACTTAAATCATTCCGAAGTCTTTTGCTGTGGCATACGCCTCGAAGACGCAGTCAACAGCTCGACATCTAAATCCGCAAACACGCATCGCAACAAAAAAGTGCATATGGCGAAAGAGAGACGCTCAAAAAGAGCGCCTCTCTCCCTCATCAAAAACGCCCCTACTCGGCTGCCACCGGGAATCGCTCCCCCTCCCGCAGCTCAATCGCCTCGGCTCGCTGAAACGCCGCGCGCGCTTTCAGGCGGGCCAGATACTCGCCAATCGGCCCATCCTGTGGGATCAGCCCTATCATCTGGCCAAAGACCAAGTTGTTTCCCACGGCCACATCCGCCGCTGTAAACGTCTCCCCCAACAACCATGGCCCCTCGGCCAATCCGTCGGCCAAGACTTCCATCATTTGCTCGAACGATCCCCAGGCCACAGTAGAGGGCGACACCTCCCACTCAAACAGCTTTTGCGCATAGGCAGGCTCCATGATCGCACTGGCAAAGAACATCCAGCGCAGATACGCCGCCCGCTTAGCGTCCGTCGCAGCAGGCGCCAGCCCCGCCTCCGCGTAACGATCTGTCAGATAGATCGCCATCGCGCCGATCTCCGGCACCGGCGTCTCGTCATCCACGACCAAAGGCACTTTCCCCATCGGGTGCATCGCCAGGTAGTCCGCCTGTTTGTGACGTCCACTGGCAAAATCAAAGCTCTCAAACTGGTACGGTTCGCCAAGTTCCTCCAACAGCCAAAGCGCCGCAAAAGAGCGTGTGCGCGGCGCAAAATACAGGGTCAGGTTTGGTGTGTTTGTCTCAGACATCTATTGGTCCTCATCGTTGATTTCGATGAAGGTATAGACTCTAAGATGACAATTTATGTCTTATATGTATCACCACGTTCCAACCAATTTTGGCTTAGGCCACCTCCCGCTCCGCCAGATAGTCTGACAGCCGCGTCTGCATCATCGGCACCACATTGTTCATCCGCAAAAACCGCGCCACATCCCACATGCGCCAGGCCTGCCCCTCCGCGCCCAGCCGAATGCGGTTGATGTCCAGCTCCGGCACCTCGGCGACAAAAAACCAGGTGGCGCTTTTGCCATCCAGGTCAGAGACATACTGGCGTTTCCACCGCAAGTCGGCCTCACTCAGGCTGAGCGAAAGTTCTTCCTTGAGTTCGCGCAAAACACAGGCTTCCGGGCTCTCCTGACCTTCGCGTCCGCCACCGGGCAATTCCCACATATCCGGATAGGGAATCGCGACGTCCTTGTCGCGCAGGATCGACACCAAGCGATCCCCGACCAAAAGCGCCAGCTTCGCCCCGTGAAACGCCTTAGTGTCCTGCATTGCTATCCGCCCTTTGTACCAGCCTATTGGGGCACACTCGACAAACTTCGTCCCTCAAAGGAAAGCGGTTTCCCGCCACCAAGTCAAAACCAGCAACGCTCCGCCGACGCCGATGCCCTACTGACGCACCAACGCCCGCGCCGCCTTGTCTTCAACCACCCAGGCCAGCAATCCGTCCCGCAGCCCCGCCGCCATCGCCGCGCGCCAACCCGGCTCCTGCAAATTGGCCAGATCCTGCTGGCTCGACATAAACCCAAGCTCGACCAATACTGACGGCACATCCGCCGCCTTCAACACCGAAAACCCGCCGGTTCTCAATGGTTTGCGATTTAACCTTACGGTGGTTTTCTTGAGTTCCCCCACCAACGTCTCCGCCAACATCATGGTACGCGGCTCCGTCTCCAGACGCGCCAAATCGAGCAGCACATCCGTCACCTCGTCATCCGCCCCCGACAGGTCCACACCGGACAGAATATCCGCCCGATCATGGCGTTCCGCCAACAGCGCAGAGGCCGCATCGCTGGCCTCTTCTGACAGCGTGTAAATCGTCGCGCCCTTGGCATTGCCCTGGCTCAAACTGTCAGCATGCAAGGATAAAAACACGTCCGCCTGCGCCTGGTGGGCAATCGCCACGCGCCTTTCCAACGACACAAACGCATCCTCATCGCGGGTCAACACCACCTCAAACCCACCGGCCCGACGCAGCACATCTCGCAGCTCTCGCGCAAACAACAGCATCAGGTCTTTCTCCTGCGCCCCGTCACGTTCCGCCCCCGGATCAATCCCGCCATGGCCTGGATCAATCACCACCACCGTCGGCGCCCAATCCGGTTTGGCTTCGCGCGCAATCGCTGTGGTGACTGCCGGCACCGGCAAATCCCATCGCGGATCATGCGGCGCACCAGCTGACCTCGCAAACGCCAACGTATCACTTGGCGCAAGCACCAGCTGCAGCCGCGCTTTGCCGGTGGCCTCTTCCACCACCATGCCCGCGCTCTCCACCGCAAAGGGCCGCGCCAAATCGAGCACCATCCGGCTCCAACCCGGCCGATAAGCGCCAAACCTTACCGCCTCGACACCGTCCACAGCCCCGAGCACCTCTGCGGTCAGGTCTTCCCAGTCAATCTCTTTGAAATCCAGCACCACGCGGCGCGGCTCATCCAATGTGAACACCCGCCAGGGAACCCCTTGCGACAGGCTCAACCGTAGCTCCGCCGCCCCGCGCCGCCCTTCTGACAAGCCGCTTTCAGCCGCATCCAACCGTGCCAGCGCCGAAAACCCCTGCTCCTGCGCCGATGCTACCCCGGCCCAAACCGCCACAATAAAAGCCAAAAACCCTCTGCCCATGATGCCGCCCTGCCCGCTGTTGCGCGTCTTCTTTGGCGACACAGTACAACAGCCCGCCGCCCTTCGCCACGCCGTGCTTTCACAGTCCGCAAATATCCTGGGGGAGTCGCCAAATGGCGACGGGGCCAAGGCCCCCGCCTACCCTACACCTTAGACAAACCCACGTGCCGCCATAAACATCTTCAGCCGCGCCAGGCCTTCTTCAATGTCTGGCGTGCTGCGAGCATAGGAGAACCGTAGCGTCTGATGGCCCCGCACCGGGTCAAAATCCAACCCCGGCGTCGCCGCGACACCGGCCTCATCCAACAACTCTCGTGCAAAGGCCCGGCTATCCTGGGTGAAATCGCTCACGTCGACATAGAAGTAAAACGCCCCTTCCGGTGGCGCAAACTGCGTGAACCCTGCTTTTGGTAGGCCTTCCGCCATCAGCCCCCGATTGGCGCGATAGACCGCCATATTGGCCTCAAGTTCCTCATGGCAATCCATCGCCGCCAAAGCCGCCACCTGGCTGGCATGGCTTGCGCAAATGAACATGTTCTGCGCCAAACGCTCGATCTTGCGCACGTGGTCTTCCGGCACCACCATCCAGCCCACGCGCCAGCCGGTCATGCTGAAGTATTTGGAGAAGCTGTTGATCACATAACACTCATCGGTGAGTTCCAGCGCCGTGACCGCCTTCGCCTCATATTCAATGCCGTGGTAAATCTCGTCGCTGATAAAGGCCGCGTCTTTTTCCCGACACAGATCAATCTGCGCCCCCATGGCGGTGCTGTCCAGCATTGTCCCTGTGGGGTTGGCTGGCGAGGCCACCATAAGCCCCTCAAAGTCCAACGCCCGCAGGTCCTCCGGCACCGGCTGCAACCGATTTTCAGGCGCTGTCTGCACATCCAGCGGCTGCAGGCTCAGCGCCTTCAAAATCTGGCGGTAGCTGGGATAGCCCGGTGCCCCGATGGCCACCCGCTCGCCCGCATCAAACAAGGCACTGAACGCCAACAAAAACGCGCCTGACGAGCCCGGCGTGACAATCACCCGCGCCGGATCCAGATCCACATTATACCACTCGCCATAAAGCTTCGCGATCCGCGCCCGCAGTGCTGGCAAGCCCAAGGCCACCGTATAGCCCATGGCGTCTTCCGCCATCGCTTCGGTCAGCGCCTTGCGTGCGCCTTCCGGTGCCGCCGTGCCCGGTTGGCCCACTTCCATATGGATGATGTGGCGTCCGTCCGCCTCGGCCTGGCGCGCCGCTTCCATCACATCCATCACAATAAAGGGATCAACCGCCCCACGCCTTGAAGTCCGCATCAAATTCGTTCCTATTGTCGCTCATGAGGTTTCACCGCGAAATGACGGCGCCGTCAATCACCGCTTTGCGCGCCCGCGTCGTTACGCTGGTCGCCAGTTTTGCCCTTGTGCTTTCCTCAACCACCGCCCAGGCCGTTTCCTTGCTGCGCGATCCGGACATCGAACACGCGCTGCAACGTATGGCCTCCCCTGTGCTCTACGCCGCAGGCCTTGGGGACAACATTAAAATCCTATTGGTCGATGACCAAAGTCTGAACGCCTTTGTTGTGGACCACGGGCACATCTTCATCAACTCGGGCATGCTGATGCGCATGACCACACCTGAGATGTTGCAAGCCGTCATTGCACACGAAGCCGCGCATATCGCCAACGGGCATATTGCCCGGCGTATGGCCAATCTTGATTCGGCCCGAACGGCCGCCGGCCTCGGCCTCGCACTCGCCCTGGCAACCGCAGCCGCCAGCGGTCGCGGTGATGTGGCCGCAGCCCTTGCCCTTGGCACCCAAAGCTCTGCCCTAAGGCAATTTCTCGCCCACACCCGTGCCGAGGAATCGTCTGCAGACCAATCCGGTATCCGCTATCTTGCGGCCGCAGGCATCGACCCTTCGGGCACATTGGACGTGCATCGACTGTTTGAGGGACAAGAACTGCTCTCTGCCGCCCGGCAGGATCCTTACATGCGGACCCACCCGCTGAGCCGGGACCGCTTGCGCGCCATGGAAGGCTTTGTTGCCGCCTACGCAGGCAAGGCAAAACCCAATCCAGAACTCGACTACTGGTATGACCGCGCACGCGGCAAAACCACCGCCTTTCTGCGCCCAACCAAATGGACACTGCAACGCTACAAGGAAAGCGCCGCCGAAGACGTGCGCCACATGCGCCTAGCCGTGGCCTATCATCGCCAGCAGAACGCCGCCAAGGCCGTGTCTCATATCAATCAAGCGCTCGAAGTCCGCCCCAACGACCCCTACTACTACGAACTCAAAGGGCAAATTCTGCTCGAGAACCGCCAGTTTCAAAACGCAGTGACCGCTTACAAAAAGGCCGCGGACCTCGCGCCTTCCAACGCGTTGATCCTTGGAGGGCTTGGCCGATCCCTGCTTACGGTGAACCGCCCCAAAGAAGCCCTGAACTATTTGGAACCCGCGCGCGCGCGCGATTTCCGAGATGCCAACGTGTTGCGTGACCTCGGCTCCGCCTATGCGCAAACCGGGCAACACGGCATGGCCTCGCTTCTGGCCGCCGAACGCCACGCGCTCGCCAACCGACTGGACGACGCAGAAATCCACGCCCGCCGGGCCATGGCCCGCTTGCCGCAAGGCTCCAGCGCCTACCGACGGGCCGACGACATCGCCCGCGCTGCCAAGCGCCGCAAAGACAAGAAATAAGGATAATTCCATGCGCAATTTCACATCAAAACTGACTGCCAGCGCTCTGGCGCTCACTCTCGCTGCAGCCCCGGCTCTGGCCTTTGACATCGACAAGCTATCTGATGCGGAACGCGAGGCCTTCCGGGCCGAAGTCCGTGCCTATCTGCTCGACAACCCCGAAGTGATCATGGAAGCCGTAGCTGTGCTGGAAGAGCGCAACGCCGCCGCCCAAGCCACCGCAGACTTTGATCTGGTCGCCGCCAATGCTGACCGCCTGTTCAACGATGGGTACAGCTACGTCGGCGGCCATCTTGACGGCGACATCACCATTGTTGAATTTGTCGACTACCGCTGCGGTTACTGCCGCAAAGCGCACGACGAGGTGGCCGAATTGATCAAGTCAGACGGCAACATTCGCTTCATCGTAAAAGAATATCCGATCTTGGGCGAAGCCAGCGATCTAAGCTCCCGCTTTGCCATCGCCGTAAAACAGAAGATGGGCGATGAAGCCTACAAGCTGACCGCTGATACACTGATCAAAATGCGTGGCGATGTGAACGAGAAATCCCTGCGCAAAGTGGCCAAGGGGCTGGGATTTGATGCGGACATGATCCTCGGCCACATGAACGACGCTGAGGTGGACAAAGAGATCGCGACCACCCGAGCACTTGCCCGCGACCTCAACATCACCGGCACCCCAAGTTTCGTGTTCAACGACGAGATGATCCGCGGCTATGTGCCCCTCAAAGGCATGCAGGCAATTGTGAAAGACAAGCGCGGCTAAACGCCCTGCCAACGAAACACTCTAACACCGCAACGGCCACCGTTGCGGTGTTAGAGTGTTTCGGCGCACGTTGCGCAACGCACGCGCCTTTAGTGCGCCAAGTTGCCCCACAACCACCTCCGCGAAACAGTCGCGATACCGACGTAATACCGACGTAAAAAAACGGCCCCTTGGGGCCGTTAACATTCTGATTCGATGGAGAAACGGATCACTCAGCCGCTTCGGCGGCCTTCGCGGCCTCAATCTCTACGGCTTTCTTTTCCACTTCCTCGACGATGTGCTCCACCATCGCCTCATTGGACAACTTGTGGCTCTGCTTGCCCGCCAGATACACCATGCCAGACCCGGCACCCCCGCCGGTGAACCCCACGTCAGTCATCAGCGCTTCACCCGGCCCGTTCACCACGCATCCAATGATCGACAGGCTCATTGGCGTATGGATATGCGCCAGCCTTTCTTCCAATGTTTCCACGGTCTTAATCACGTCAAAGCCCTGACGCGCACAGCTTGGACAGCTGATGATGTTCACCCCACGATGGCGCAGGCCCAGGCTTTTGAGGATCTCAAAGCCTACCTTCACCTCTTCCACCGGATCGGCGCTCAGGCTCACCCGCAGCGTGTCACCAATGCCCATCCACAGCAATTGCCCAAGACCAATGGCCGACTTGATCGTGCCGCTGACAAAACCGCCTGCCTCGGTAATCCCAAGGTGAATCGGCGCATCCGTGGCATCCGCAAGAATCTGATACGCCGCGGCCGACATGAAGACATCGCTGGCTTTCACGGAAATCTTGAACTCGTGAAAATCATTATCTTGCAGTATCTTAATATGGTCGAGCCCGCTCTCCACCATCGCATCTGGGCACGGCTCGCCGTACTTGTCGAGCAGGTGCCGCTCAAGGCTTCCACCATTCACCCCAATACGGATCGAACAGCCATGATCCTTAGCCGCCTTAATGACTTCTTTGACCCGCTTCTCATCCCCAATGTTTCCCGGATTGATCCGCAGACACGCCGCGCCGGCCTCCGCCGCTTCAATCGCGCGTTTGTAGTGGAAATGGATATCCGCCACGATCGGAACCGGGCTCTCTTTTGTGATTTCTTTCAGCGCCTTAGTCGCTGCCACATCCGGAGCAGAGATGCGCACGATGTCCGCCCCGGCCTCCGCCGACGCCGAC
>Ga0189275_100410_pt1 | contig 18727 bp, 11 predicted proteins | sample N19A6minimetaG_FD_130329 | JGI IMG/M metagenome (GOLD analysis project Ga0189275, IMG submission 130329) | Marine microbial communities from the Costa Rica Dome - N19 A6 mini metaG | ecosystem: Environmental > Aquatic > Marine > Oceanic > Photic zone | place: Costa Rica: the Eastern Pacific...
ACCAGCAACCACCCATGCGCGGGCATCTATGCGCGCCACACGCGCGGCGCACGGATCGAAGGCAACACGGTCGAGCGAAACGGCCGCCTGCGTGACGATGAACCACCCGTCGGCATTCAGGGCGGCATCGTCCTGATGGATGCGCGCGCCTCAATGGCCGGGATATTGCAACCCGGGCAAGAGGCGGTGGGCTTCGCCGACCTGACGCCGGCGGGTGCGGCGCATGTCACGGCGAACACGGTCTCGGCCCCGCGCGGTCAAGCCCTGCGCATCGAAGGCCAGGGCCCGATGCGCATCACCGACAACCGGTTCCAGGCGCGCGATATTCTTGGACGCAGCAACTCGGACGGGACCGAGAGCCCGTTCGAGGCCATCGCGGCCTATGTCGCAACGGTGTTCGTGGTGAACCTCGGGGTGCCAAGCTGGATGGGGTCGCTGGCCGCGGCGCTGGGCTTTGACCTCGTGACCACCGAGGGGATCAACGCCATCGAAGCCGATGAAATCCTGGGCCTTGTGACCGCCGGAGGCCACACGCAGTTTCGCGGCAACCAGGTGCGGCTGGACATGACGCGCGACGACCTTGACCTCGCGCTGGCCAACGTGATGGTCGCATCGCTCGACGACACGGTGATCAGCGGCAACCAGACCGAGGGCATCCTGTCGGTCTTTCGCGCGGGCAACCCCGACTTCGCCTCGACCATCTCGATTGCCCCGGTGGGCGTCGCGGCCTTTGCCTCGGACCTGATCATGAGCGATCTGCTCAACATTGCCGCGACCACTCGCCAGACCGACAACGGGCTGATGACCACGCCGCTGATGACGATCTTTTCGATCCTGGCGCGTGGCATCGTGAACCACTGCACCCACAACCAGACCACAAGCTGCATCAACTCGACCGGATCTTCGCCGAAATCCGTGACCGAGGGCAATGCTGTCCTGTTCCCGCACCCGGTCTTCTGCCCCGAAGGCCAAGGATAACACCAAAAGGAGCCCCGGCCATGGCGCGTCCCACCAGCCGAAACGACAAGCTTGCCGCCGCATTGAAGCGCAAGGACCCGGAAGCTGTTCTGAAACAACTGGGTGAACTGCTCGAAAGCGCGCGCCAGTCCAGCCTTGCCACCGGTGCCATCGCGGCCAGAAAGGAGCGCGAGGCGCTGCTTTCGGCCGCGGAACAGCGCCCGGCGTTCAGGGCCCGCGCGGTTCGGGCCTCTGCCGCCGCTGCAGGTGACATGGCCTTTGCAAAAACGGTCGAGGATACGAAGCCATTGATCGCGCGGCCCGATCCCAAGGGCCTTACCATCGCGGGAACGGCGGTGGCCGGACGGACCGGAAACGCCGAGGTGACCATCGTTTTCACCGATGACGACGGCCGCGAGATCGACGGAACACCGGAGATTTCCGTGGCCAAGAACGGGGCGGTCTCGCAGGTTCTGAGCGAACGCGAACTGGCCAAGCTGCGCGAAGCTATCGGCGCAAAGGAAAGGGCGCGCATCGCGATGAAGGTCGGCCGACGCGTGGTTGCCACAACCTCACGCGCGCTGTTTATCCGACCGGGCGGCGTGCTGCAGTTTTCTTTGCGGGGGGCTTAGCGGCGCGGCCGAACCTGCTGGCGTCAGAGGTCTGGAGGCGGAGATTACAGGCCTTTCGAACGAGAAAGAAAATGCCTGCCACCCGGAGGCGGCAGGCCAGTGGATCAGTTGCCGAGAAACTGATCGAGTTGATCCCAGAGGCTGTCGGTGAGCTTGAGGCGGATCTTGAAGTACAAACCGTCTTCATAGAACGGGCTGGCATAAGGCAGCGACTCGCGTGCCTGATTGTAGCCGACCGAGAGCATTACGCCTTCGTCCAACACCAGGCCCGCTTCGAGCCCCAGGGCCTGGCTGGAATAGCCGCTGTTGTCCCACATGTGATAGGCATTCAGCGAGGCTTCCAGACGGTTGGGGATCACTTCGCCGGTCACCCCGCCCTGCACCAGTTGCATCAGTCCCGAGGCGTCGGCGCCGTTCTCGTAGCCCTGTTCGCTGTACTGCCCGGCATATTTGCCGTTCAGGCGCAGACCGGGGTTCGCGTCCCAGGTGGCGGCGACCGACCACAGGTGATCGACGCTGCGCGTGGTGTTGACCTCAAGCCGGTTCTCGTACCAGGCCAGCACGTTCATCCGGGCTTCGGTTTTCGGACGATAGGACAGACCCGCGCGCAGGCGGTGGCGGTGTTTGTCCGCGCCTTCGCCGCGACCGTCAAAGGCATAGCGGCTGCGGGCCAGCACCGACAGATCGGGCGTCACCTGACCGGCAAGTCCGAAGTCTGCAAACGCGGTATAGCCCTGGTCTTCGAAGGTCTGGTCAAGCGAGGCTTCACCGATCCACTTGCCGTCTTCCGAGTTCCACTTGGCCCCGAGCGTCAGGCTGGTCAGCCCGCTTTCGGGGATGCCGATGTCAAAGCTGTGCTCCAACCCGGCGCGCAGGGAGACACGGTCATTCAGGTCCCACTTGCCGTCGAAGCCCTGCACCAGCTGCGTGCCCTGATCCTCGACCGAGGTCATTTCGGAGCGCGCGGTCAGCCACTCGGTCATGCGGTATTCGGCGCCCACCTGGATGCGGGTAAAGGCATCGCCTTCGGGGCCAAAGCTCAACTCGGTCTGGCCAAAGAAGCGCAGCCCTTCGCGCATGGCATATTCACCGGCGATGCGCAGCGTGCCCTGCTCGACGCCTGCAAACGGCAGCTCCAGGTCAAACTCCAGCTTCACGCCCGGCGTGCTCTCGGGCCGCCACTCTGCCGTCTGCAGCCAGAACACTTCGGTTCCGTCCTCGGCGCTCTGGCGCAGATCACGCGTCCAGCGCAGCCCGTCGGTGCGAAGCGTGGTCTCGCTGATCTTGCGGCGCACGCCGACCTCGGCGGTTGCACGCTCGCTTTCGCCCAGGCGGTCGTTGATGTACTCGGCGTTGGCCGACAGGGTCGAGGTCTCGTTCAGCTTGGTCTCATAGGACAGTTTGACCTGGTCGGTACCGGGACGCACCGGCGAGCCCGGGGGGGTGAAGTCTTCGCTGGCGGTCGAAGCCTCGAACTGAAAGCGCTTGTCGTTGGTCTGGTACTCATAGGCGATCCGCGCCGCCGTGCCCTGGTTGCCGAAGCCATCCTCGGAGCGGGCCACTTCCGCCTGCACGCTGGCATTGTCGCCGATCTTCTGGTCGATAAAGGCCGCGTCGATGGAAAACCGCTCGTCGGTGTCCTCGGGACCGTCCGACCGGACCATCCGGGCCCCGATGCGGGTGCGCTCGGAGAGATCGACGACACCTTCGGCGCCATAGAGCCAATAGGTCTCGTCGCCCTCGCCTTCGACCTGCCAGGTCACGCGCACCGAGATCGGGTTGCCATCGGCATCCGTCTGGCGGATCGGATAGTCGAAGATGATCGTGTTGCGGAAGTAATCCAGCGTATAGTCGATCATCCGCCGCATGCGCGTGGTCGAGAGGATTTCACCGGTGTCTTCGTCGCGCACCAGAAGTTCGACGAGATCGCTGCCCTCGCGGAAATCGGACAGGTCGAGGTCGTAGGGACCGGAGATGCCGCGGCCCTTGAATTCAACCTTGCGGCTCTGTTGCGCTGTGCGCGCGGCAAAGACCGTGACCCGGGCGTTCTCGCCCTCCAGGTGCGCCTTTACGCCGGTGGTGACGTCACGGTAGCCGCCCAGCTTGAAGGCCGGATCCTCGGGTTCGATGGCGATATCGCCGTAGAGGATGTAAGAGGCGCCCTTCTCGACCTTGACGAAGAGGTTGGTCGAGGATTGCGCGTCGAAGCCACGCTCGGATTTGTCGCCGTAGACCGGGTAGTATTCGTCGGCACGGATGTCGCGGAACAGCCGGTCCTCGGTGTCGCGATCCGAGCTGTAGCGCAGGGTCAGAAGTGCGTCGCCCCGGATGCGGCCCTTGAGATAGACCTCGCCGCGCAGGCCGGAGACCGTGTCCTCAAAAGGGCTGAGCGCTTTCTCGTCGATGTGCATCTCGCCATTCCGCAGGCCGACCGAGCCTTCGATGATGCCCACCAGAATGCGGTCGGCCAGATCGGGCTTGAACAGGATGCGGGTGCTGTCGCTGCCGAAGCTGCTGCGCACGGTGATCGTCTCGGGGCCCGAGGCTTGCGGCGCAAGGAGGTCATAGGTCGCCTCGCCATTGTCGAGATAGACCTGCACGCCGGGCTGATCGTCGCGAATGTCGGTCACGTCCCAGGTGGCGTTGCGCGCCTCAAGCGTCACCACGGATGCGGCCTGGGCCGGGACGCCGCGCGCGTCGAGGATACGCACTAGCACCGGGATTGCGCTGCCGGGCGACGCCGAAGCCTCGGGCGGTGCGATCACTTCGATCCGTGCGGGATCGCCGGGGGCGGTGATGGTGATCTCGGCCGACTTGCGGGCGATGCCGAAAGGATCGGTGCCACTCAGGCGGATCTTGTTGGGGCCGGGGTTGAGCCGCAGGGCAATGTATTCCTTCGCCTGCAGGTTGCCGCGTTCCCAGGTTGCATGTTCGCCCACCCGATCGTTGCCGATGTCCTTGCCGTTGACCGCGAGCTTGAGGGTCAGGTCGGCCGGGCCCTTGACCCGCAGCTTGAGGCTGCGGCGGCTTACGCTGTCGCCGTCGTCGAGACCGATGAAGCCGAAGCCCGGGGCAAGGTCCTTGAGGATGGTTTCAAGCGTGCCGGAGGGCGTGTCATCGTCCTGGGCCTCGGTCGCGGCATCGGCTGCGGCGGTCAGCGGCGTCTGGCTGCCGTAGACCTGCGTCGTGGTGGCCACACCGGCCTCGGACCGCACCGAACGGGTGTCGGGGTTGCCCGCGTCGATCGGCAGGTCGGACAAAAGGTTGCTGTCTGCGTCGTCACGGTCGGCCATCGCCTCGGCACGGCGGCTCACCTCGGCATAGGCAGCGGGGGTGCAGCCTTCGAGCGGAAAGTTCTCGGCCCGCAGCTCGCCACGCTTGAGCGCGACCAGCCGCGACCCGGCCTGCAGCATGTCCGCCACCCGCGACACGCGCGGCTTGGCGCTCAGCGGCAGGGTCGAGGATTGCAGCGCCAGCACGTGGCTGATCGGCTTGAGGCCAAAGAGCGAATACTTGCCATCGCGGTCGGTGACGACGGTCAGACCCTGCTGGGTGACGATGCGGACGCCGGGCACACCGACCTCGGTCTCGCCATCTTCTTCGTCAATGATGCCGTTTTCGTTGCAGTCGAGGAACACGGTGCCGACGATCGTGGCTTCACGGGAAAACACCCCGCCTTCGGCATTGAGCCGCACCCGCGCCCGCGCGGTGTTGGACACCCGCCGCTGGCCGGTGCCAGCCTGCTCACCGTACAGCGTTGCCTGGTTGATGCGATCCCCGCTCTTGGTGGTCGGCGTGAACCGCAGGACGTATTCCAGCGTGATGCTCTCCAGCGGGGCGATCTCGCCCACTTTGAAGACCACGGCGCCGCTGCCGTCGGCTTCGGGATCGTCGATCTTCTTGCCCTCGACACGCGCGGACCCCTTGACCACCACCGCATTGCGCGGCAGGCGGTCGGCGATGCGGCCATTGAGCAGCGCCTGGTCCATGTTGTTGGTTGCGGTCAGGGTATAGAGCACGAACTCGCCCGCCTGCACCTTGGTCTTGTTGGCGGATTTCTCAAGCGTCAGCGGGACGCCGTAGAACGGGTCAAGCGGGATGTCGATCCGGACAATGGGGCCGCCGGGATGGCTGAACCCCAGCCCATAGGAAGCCTCGGACTGGACCTGGCGACCGTAGCCCGCGAAACCGATGCGCACGGAGGGAAAGCTGTAGGAGACAGGCGGCAGAACGCGCAACGTGTAGTCGCCCGCCGGAGCCAGACCCAGTGCGGCAAAGCCGTCCGGACCGGAGGTGGCGGTGGCGACGGGGGTGCCGGTGCTGTCGAGCAGGTCGATCACCGCGCCTGCGACCACCGCATTGGTGACGCTGTCAAAGACGAACAGGCCCGGCGTGATCAGAAGCTCGGAGGTGGCCGTGATGCCACGGCAGTCGACCCGCGCCGACAGCGTGTCGCCGTTGACCGAGGCCATCACACCATCGCCGGCGACCGGAGACAGCATCTCGGCAATGGGAAGCGGGGCGGTGGTGAAAATGCCGGTGTTGGGGCCGGTCTCGGTGCCGCTGACGTATTCGACGTCGCCGGTGATGGTGCTGCGCACCTCGATCAGCACCCGGTCGATGCCCCGGCTGATGTTGCAGGCACCCGACACCACGCGCAGGGAGGTATCGGTGCCCGGATCGCCGTATTCGGCGACATCGCCGCTAGCGGGGTCGATGAAATCGAGCGCGATGGTGGCCGCTCCTGCCCCGGCGAGCCGGACGGAGTTCGACGGCACGTCGAGCATGCCGCTGGCGCCGTCGACATAGGTCTGGGCGATGTTGAGAACCTCACCCGCGGCCAGGGCCGTGGGGCGAAGCACGGTGAAGGTGACTTCGCGGAACTGGCCCACAGGATAGGCGCCGGGGTGGAAATAGGCCACCGCGTCGACTTGGGCCGGGTCGCTGGGCGGGGTCGTTTCGTACTGCTGCTCCGGCGTGTTCTGCAGGTGATAGAGCGTCACCAGCGACACGGTCGAGCCGGCCGAGACGAACTCGGTATTCAGCGGGATCGGGTCGCGCACAAGCACGCCGCTCACCGCCGCGCCGTCGATCATGATCGCGGTGTTGTCGATCGTGCCATAGGGGGCGACCGGGCTTTGCGAGTTGTTGTAGAGCCGGAGCCGGTAGGTGATCAGCGTGCCGTCGCTGGTTTCGGTGTAGCTGTGGGTCTTTTCAAGCTGAAGCGCCGCATCGACGATCTGAACGTGACCCATCGCATTGCCATAGGAGGCCGCGACAATCGTGCCGTTGGCGGTGGTGCCGGTTGCGACGAGCTCGGAGCTGAAGGTTGTGCCCAGGGCGGCATCCGGTGCCACGTCGAAGACATAGATCAGCGAGAGGGTGCCATCGACCCCAAGCGGCACGGTCTCGCCCATCGCAATCATCTGGTCGGCGTTGTCGACGATGCCGTTGCCGTTCACATCGATATAGAGCTGGCGGTCGGTGATCGTCCCGGCCGCGTCAATGTCTGTCACGTCGAACGCCATATCGAGCGTCACGTTGCCGACGTTGGACACTTCGAACTGGTGAAACGAGCTGGCGCCGCGGGCAAGGATCAGATCGCCGGTGCCGGTCACTTCAAAGGCGGGGACGGTCGCAACCGTCGCCGCCACGGTGTTCGAGGTCACGGTCTCGACCATGCCCAGCCGGGCGTTGAAGTAGGTTGCTGTCGCGGTGTTGCGGATGACCAGTCCGGCGCTTGCTGTCTGGGCCAGGGCGGCGGCAGCAATGCAGGTAAACATCAGGATCAGAGCAAGCAGCAGCGGCGCAAGTATCTGAAACCAGTCTTTCTTGAAGAACCACATGAAAACACAAATCCGAACTGAGGAGGAGGGGGGAAGATGTCCACCCGGCCCGAGGAGGGATGGCCGGGTGGACCTTGGGTCTTACTCCGAGACCTTCACGGTGAACTCGAGCCGGGCGAAGTCGCCGGGGAGAACCGTGTTGTGGAAGCTGTCCGCCGTGGTGCCGGTGATCGTCACGGACGATGCAGGTTCGGCAGGGTAGACAGAGTAGTTGCAGGCGCCGGCGCAGGTGTGGATCGTGGAGTAGGCCGGGGCCACGTCACGGATGCGCACGTTTCCTGCGTTGGAGGTGCCGGTGTTTTCCGCTTCGATCTGGTAGCGGATGCACTGGCCCGGCTCGACGTCGAGACGGTTCTTGGTGAAGGTGCCCACGGTCCCGTCACAGTTGGGATCGATGTACTGCATCTTGGTCAGCGTCACGTCACCGGAGACGATCACAACCTTGTCGTCGACCGCGTTGTCAGCCGTGTTGACATCGGTATCCACACCCGCGTTCAGGCTGTCTGCCAGGGTGATGGTGCCGATTTCGGACACACCTGCAATCGAGGACGAAGGCGTCTGCACACGGTAGATCAGCGAGATCTGGTCGCCTGCGGCAAGCCCGTTGGAGCCCGGTGCAATCCCGTCGACCAGGTCGTCGAAGTTGTCGACGATGACTTCGGTCGCGTCGATCACGCCGTTCTGGTTGGCGTCCCAGTAGACCGCGCCGGAGAAGTCGACCAGACCGCTGTCGAGGATCGCGCCTTCGGTGATGGCCACGTTCGAGTTGTTGGTCACGGTGTGGACCATGTCGACGATACCGCCGGGGGCTGCCTGGGTTTCCTGGTCGGCGCTGATTGCCACGTCGACAACCTTGTTGATGGTCACACGGTTGACGATGCGGTCGGACTGGCCGGTGACAGCCGATTCAACCAGGATGTCGATCGGGTTGTCGCTCGGCGGATAGCCTTCGGTGGAGGTGATGACCGCGAAGAAGTCGAGGTTTCCGCCCGCCGGGATGGTCCCGGTGTTGGAGACCACGGTGCCGTCAGCCAGCTGGAATTCCACCGTCCAGCCTGCAGGCAGGGCCTGGGCCAGCGACAGGTTGAAGCTGTCGGAGGTGGTGCCGCCGTTCTCGACGTTCATCGGGAAGGTGACGGTTTCACCCGGATCGGCGTTCTGGGTCACCCAGGGCTGTCCGCCGTCGGTCGGGAATGCGCCGTCGCCTTCAGAGCCGACCACGTCGTTTTCGAGGTCGATGGCCGAGGCCAGAACCGCACCGGTGAATTCGGCGGTCGAGCTGTCGAAGGTGCCGCTGTTTTCCGAAGTCGTCACCACGTTGGCGGTGTATTCGGTGGTCGGAACCGGATCGACGTTGGTCGGGAGGGTGGCGAGCAAGGTCACCTTGATCGAGTCACCCGAGGCCAGCGGGCCAACGGTGCCGACGATCGGGGTCGCGCCGTCTTCTGCAACCATGCGGAAGGTGGTGCCTGCCGGGAAGTCGAGGTTGTTGACGTCCAGCGTGTAGCTGTCGGTCACGTTCGAGGTGTTCGAGATCACGAATTCGAACGGGATGGTCGCACCCTGGTAGACGTCGACATTGTCGGCGACGATGTCGTTGGCGGTGCCGTCGGTATCCGTGGCCGACGCGACGGTGCCGTCACGTGTGCCGTCGAGGTTGATCTTGGTGTCGTCGATTTCCAGGCTGAACTGTTCGTCAACGGTCACCGAGGCGGTGTTGGAGTCCGGGAAGGCCGTGCCGTCGACCGACTGGGTCGCGGTGTTGGGGATGATGCCGGCCGGCGCGCCGTCGGCGATGGTGGCCTTGAAGGTCACGCTTCCCGAGCGGCCCGAGGGCACCGAGGACAGCACGAACTGCAGGGTCTGGGCCGAGTCGTAGGACCATGCGATGGTCTGTCCGCCGCCGTTGGTCTGGTCGGCGACATTGGCCGCGTTGGCTTCGTCAAGAGCGCCGGTGGCGTCCGACCAGGAGGCCGAGTTCGGCACATAGTTCAGGCGACCGTCGAGGATATCCTGAACCACGTAGTTGTCGGCTGCGACAAGACCGGTGCTGGTGTAGGTCAGCGTGATGGTCACTTCGTCGCCTTCGTCGACGATTGCGTTGTTGCCGGTGCCCGAGGCGGGATCGACGGTCATCGACTTGACGACTTCGACGATTGCGCCGTTCGAGATGGTCAGCGTGTCGACGTTGGCGTCGGTGATGGTGTTGTCCAGCGCCGAGGTGGCGACCACGTCGATGTCGTCGGTGCCGGTCTGGGTCGAAGAGGCCGAGGCCTCGATGATGAAGCCGTACTGCTCACCGGGGGCCAGGACCGGGGTGCTGGTGATCGGCGTTGCGCTGTCGGCGACACCGTCCATGTCGGCGTCGGGATAGAACACCAGCGTGGTGTCCAGAGCGCCGGTGTTCTGCTCGGTCGCTGCGAGGGTAAAGCTGTCCGGGCCGTTACCGTCGTTGGTCACGATGTGCGGCAGGAAGGCTTTGCCGCCCGGCGCGATGGCTTCGGAGTTGTCCGAGATCATGGTCAGGCCTGCGACCTGCTGCACGATGGTCTCGACCTTGTTCGAGGTCACCGTGATCGTGTCGCCTGCGCTGTTTGTATATGTGGCAACTGCCTGGTTGCCGATGACCGAGCCTGCTTCGGGTGCGGCAGCATAGGCTGCGGCCCCGAAAACCGACATGAGAGCGACAGCACTACAGCCGCGTTTAAAGTGCGATTGGGTATTCACTTGTATTCACCATTGAACGTGTTGATTGGAACGGGGCTCCACCCCCGCGGACGAGGACGAGGGATCAGTTGACGACCACCCGGTAGGAGTTCAGGGCCTCTTCGCCAGCGGCGAGAGAGGTGCCGAGCGTCCAGCGGACGGCCTCGACGGTATCTTCGGGGACGGGTTCCATGCGAACGGTCCCGTCTTCTTCGATGACCTTGCGCAGCGCGGGCAGGGTCGACCATTCAAGACCCGGAAGCTCGGGGTCCATCTCGGCCTGGATTTCGAATTCGGCGTCGTGCGAGCTTGCCTCGGTGCCGAGTTTCACGGTGACGCCCTCGGGGATCGGACCGACGATGACCAGGTCGGACATGTCGTCTTCGGTCAGGTTCTCGTGCTGGAGGGCGAAGTGGATGACTTCACCCGGCTTCACCGACTCGCGCTCCACGAGCTGCTCGACACCGGCTTCATCGGTCTCGACGATGAAGAGTTCGAAGTTGGCACGCAGTTCATCGGCCTGGAGGGCGAGCGCGGAAGTGGCGAGGAAGGCCGCTCCGATGCCTGCGCGGGTTAAAGTCGTTACAAGGTACATCAGTCAAAATCTCCTGCTGTCAGGCGCTTCCGGCATGCCGGCACCGCTTGGGGGTTGCTCGGTCCACCTCGGAGGGAGGCGAACTCTGGGGAGACTTCTGGCCTGTCTGGACGCACCGAAGTATCCCCGAGGCCGGATAGGAGAGGTGATCGTTTGGCAAAGGCTGCACGCCTAAAGCGGCCGCCGCGTCCATCCGGACGATGCGCGCTGCGCAATGGATCTGCGGCACTGACCAAAAGGATATCTGGCAGGCCTGGACAAACCGCATCCCGGTCGGAAATTGGTGACGATCTGCGAACAGCGCGGGTCACGACCGGTGCTGCAACCGCTATCAGTCAGGTTTGAGAGGCACCTGTGAGCAAAGGGCGAATCGCCCGAGCGGCGGTATTGCGCGACACGTCCTTCAAACGGTCACCGGTCTCGATTGGCACGACCGCTATACAGCAGGATCAAGCCACCAACGCAAAAGAGGCCGCCCCCTGGGGCGACCTCTTTGAAAATCCGGATATCAGGGTGGGGTCAGACGAACCCGGCCTCCTTGGCGATCAGCGCCGCGTGCGTGCGGTTGCGGGCGTTCAGTTTGCGACTGAGCGTCTTGACGTGCAGCTTGACCGTGACCTCCTGAAGATCGAGGTCCCGGGCGATTGCCTTGTTCGACTGCGCCTTGGTCAACCCCATCAGAACTTGCTTTTCGCGGTCGGTCAGCAGGGTATCGAAGGCATGGGCCGGATCGTCTTCTTTCTGGGCCATGAAGCTGACCGGCGCAAATATCTCGCCCGCCGCCATGAACCGGACCGCGTTGCGCAGCGACTTCGCGGCCATCGTCTTGGGCAGGAACCCGGCCGCTCCGGCCTCGAGCGCCTCTTCCGCGACGGCGCGTGTGGCCGTTCCCGAGAGAATGCCGACCGGGTTGCGCCCGTTCGCCTCGATCGTCTCGGCCAACCTGTCTAGACCGCTCATCCCGGGCATTTCGAAATCCAGTAGTACCAGATCGAATGGGCCTTTCTGACGGATAAGTGTCAGCGCCTCGGTGAGGTCATCCGCGGTGTGCACCTGTATTCCGTCACCTTCGAGAAAGGCCGCGATCGTATCGCGCACCAGTTCATGATCATCTGCTATCAGGACATGCATCGGGTCTCGTTCCCATTCAATCTACACAAACATATACTCGTTATTCACGTCGTTCGTCGAGTTGCACGGCACTTGACTCATTGAGACCGCTCGCATTCTGCAATTCGTATGCATCCTCTAGCGGTACAGGTCACGTTCGATCAACCGTTTTATGGTTGAACCATACTACTGCAACTCACGCACTATACCAAAGGTCAGGACAAGGATACGAAATCGCCGATGCCTTATGCCTTCTTGACCGTCTATTGTGGCGCGTGACCAAAGCTTCTCTTGACGAGGAACCCCAGATGAACACGACCTACAAGTTGACCCTTTCCGGTATGGTAACGGCCCTTGCCCTTAGCGCCCTCGGCGCCAGCGCCGCGCTGGCCGAGATGCTGGAGATGCCCGAGGGTGACGTCATCCTGACCGTCAGTGGCAATATCCACAATTCCAATGCCGACGACGCGGCGGTGTTCGACCTTGCCATGCTCGAGGCCATGCCCGTCACCGAATTCACCACCTCGACCATCTGGACGTCGGAAGAGCACACTTTCACAGGGGTCGCATTGCACACCTTTCTGGAGCATGTCGGCGCCAACGGCCTTACGCTGGACGCGACCGCAATCAACGACTACTCGGTCGAGGTCCCGGTCAGCGACGCTGTCGAAGGCGGGCCCATCCTGGCCTACAAGACGGACGGCGACTACATGCCCCGGCGCGAAAAAGGCCCGATCTGGCTGATCTATCCCTATGACCAGAACGACGAATACCGCTCCGAGACGGTCTACAGCCGCAGCATCTGGCAGCTTGACCGCTTGCACGTGAAATAACGCAGTACCAAAGACAAGGCGGCAGGCATGGCGCAAGGCACCCAGATCACACAGGGCTTGGGCTCGCGGTTTCGACGACTGCGGGTCCTTGTTCTGGTCCTTATCCTCGGCGGCTTTGCTGCGGCCGGGTTGATCGCTGTCGAACTGGGCGACAAGATCGGCGAGCTGCGCGAGGTGCCGCGCGACAATGTCCAGTGGAACACCGCGCAGCTCGAAGTCGACTTTCTCAAGTTGCGCACCGCGCTGAATGCCGCCGCCGAAGACCCGGAGCAGCTTGAAGCCTTTCGCAAGCAATACGACATCTTCTACAGCCGCGTGAAGATTCTCGAAGGCGCGACTTTGACGCTGTCCATGGAAGCGAACCCGGAATTGCGGGCCGACCGCCACATCCTTGATCATTTCCTGATGCTGTCCGTGCCGCTGATCGATTCGCCGGACGATGTGCTGATGGCCGCCCTGCCCGACATCGATGCCATGCTTGAAGACATAAGCACCGCCCCGCGCAACTTTGCACTCGGGACGGTCCAGGTGATGGCCGACCTCTCTGATGCCCAGCGTCTCGAAATCATCGAGCTGCTGCGCAAGCTGGCCATCGTCACCATTTCGGTCTTCGGGGCGCTGATCCTCACCCTGGCCGGCATGACCTATCAGCGGCTCGAACTGTCGCGCCGGGCCGAGGCCATTGCCCATGCCGGGCGGATGCGGGAATCGACCCTGCGCGCCTCGCTCGATGCAATTGTCGTGATCGATGAACAGGGCCGGATCTCCGACTTCAACGGCTCTGCCGAAAAGGTCTTTGGCTACAGCCGCGACGAGATCATCGGCCAGAAACTCTCCGACACCATCGTGCCGCCCGCATTCCGCGATGCCCATGCCAAGGGGTTCGCGAACTACACGGTGCCCGCCAAGTCCGGCATCGTCGACCAGGGTCGGCTTGAACTTATCGCGCTTCACAAGGACGGGCACGAATTTCCGATCGAGTTGTCGATCTCGGAAACGGCGGGCCCGGACGGGCCGAACTTCGTCTCCTACATCCGCGATATCACCGAGGAAAAGCTGGCCAAGGCCGAGCTGCAGCAGGCGCGCGACGATGCCCTGACGGCGTTCCAGGAGAAATCGCATTTCTTCGCGGTGATGAGCCACGAGATGCGCACGCCGCTCAACGGGATCATGTCGGCGCTCGATCTGATCCGCGACGATCCGATGACGCCCAACCAGCAGCGTTATGTCGCCATTGCGGAATCCTCCAGCCAGGTCCTGCTCGGCCATATCGACGATGTGCTGCTGATCGAACGGCTCGATTCCGGCGAGCAGACGGGTCAGGCCGGGCCCTGCCGACCGGTGGAACTCGTCGAAGCGGCGGTCGACCGGATGCTCCCGGTGGCGGCACAACAGAACACGCAGCTGGCGACCGAGCATTTCGGCCCGGACGACGCGGTCATCTGCAAGTCACGGGCACTGGAACAGGTCATCATGAACCTGCTCAGCAATGCCATCAAGTTCACCGCCAGCGGCAAGGTCACCATCAGCACCCATGCGCGCGAGGTGGAAAATGACGCCATCGCGCTTGTCATTGCCGTCGTCGACACCGGCATCGGCATTTCAGCGGAAGATCAGGCGCGGATCTTCGACGATTTCGTGACCGTCGACTCGCCATACGAACGCACGGCCACCGGCACCGGCCTCGGACTTGGCATCGTCCGCCGCCTGGTCCGCCAGATGGATGGTGATGTCACCTGCGAAAGCACGCCGAACGAAGGCACGACATTCCGCGTCACCGTCACCCTGCCCCGCGCCACCCAAGGCGACCTGCCCGCCGTGACCCAGAAGGAATCCCGCGCGACGAGCACGTCGACCCATGTGCTTGACGTGCTTGTGGTCGAGGACAATCCGATCAACGCCGAGGTGTTGGAGGCAATGTTGCGTCGCGAAGGCCACGACGTCACGCTTGCCACTGACGGATTTGAAGGCGTCCATATGGCCAGCCGCGCACATTTCGACCTGATCCTGATGGATGTCAGCATGCCCAACATGAACGGAATCAAGGCGACCCAGGAAATCCGGGCCTCGCGCGGCCTGTCCAAGAACTCGCCGATCTATGCCGTGACCGCCCATGCCATGCCGAAGGAAGTTGACGAATTCCTGTCCGCGGGCATGGCAGGCTGCCTTCTCAAGCCCATACGCCCGGATGCACTGCGCAACCTGCTGACCGAGGTGGCGCAGGATCTGCAGGGCGAGGATGCCGACGATCCTGTCGATGACAGCGAAGATGCCGGCGATGCGGACCAAACGCTGATCGACATGGAAACCTTGCTCGAAATCTCCACCCTTTTGGGCCAGGACCGTTTCGACACCAAGCTTGACACCTTTACCGACGAAGCGGTGAGCGCCATGGCAGAGATCGACGCGGCAATCGAGGCCGAAGACCTGTCGGCCATGCAAAGCCATGCCCACAAGCTTGCCGGGTCCTGCGGCGTCTTTGGTATCGTGGCGCTGCACCGCGATCTCCAGTCGGTGGAGGCGCTTTGCAAAGCCGACAAAAAGAAAGCCGCCATCGAAATGGCGGCCAGTTTGGGAGACACATGGAATTCGACCCGCAGGGCGATCGAGGCGATACGCGCCTGACCGCCCCTACCGACCGCCGCTACTTGCCGAGGATACGCCGCACGTAATTCCGGGTTTCGCGATACGGCGGGACGCCACCGTATTTCATCACCGCCCCCGGTCCGGCGTTGTAAGCCGCCAGCGCCAGCCGCCAGTCACCGAAGCGGTCGTACTGCTCGCGCAGGTACTTCGCCCCGCCGCGCAGGTTCTGCTTGGGATCGTAGGGGTTCACCTTCAGGTCCTTTGCGGTCCCCGGCATCAACTGCGCCAGGCCGATGGCCCCGACCGGGGAGCGGGCATTGCTGTTCCAGCCGGACTCCTGCTGGATCAGGGCAAGGAACAGCGTCTCGGGGATTCGATAGGCCGTGGCCTGACGCTTGGCTTCGTCGATGTAGATATGCACGTGCTTGCCGCGCGGCTTGACCTTGATCTGCGGCGCCTGCCCGACAATTCGCGCCTGCTGTACGCGAAGTCTCGGATCGGGGCCCAGCGGCCCCAGGGCGGCGGTCGTTTCAGACGCCTCCGCCGCGACGTCGTTCACGGTCGACGCCACCCCGACCCGACGGTCGATCACATCGAATTGCCGTTGCAGCAACTCGCCACGGTTGTCCCGTCCATAGCTGAACTTTGCGTCAGCCATCATTGCAGTTGGGCAGGCCAGAAGAACAACGGTTACCAATTTACTCGCTATAGTCACAACACTTACTCCTTTAGCTTGTCACCAAAGAAGCAATAGCGGTTTGCGTGTGATAACCGGTCGACCCAGACGTCGAGCGAAAGGCTCAAAAGGTTAGCTCGTTTCCGCTTCCGAGATTGGACCGGTATTTTGCGGGGCCGTATTCAAAGGGGAGGCTTTCGGGGCGAACCGCCTGGGCGCGGTGCCCCGACGGCACGGTCACTCAGGCAAATGGATTGACGATCCGAAGCTGATCTTCCACCAGCAGACCGTCATGCATGTCTTCGCTCCATAATGTCGTGCATCCGGCGATCAGGGCGGCGGCGACGATCATCGCGTCATAGACCGAGAACTGGTAGCGTTCGGCCAGGGCGCGCCCGACCTGGTGGGTCTGAACGGTGAGGTCCTCGACGGTGCAGAGCGATTGCACCCCGGCGAGGAAGGCGCCGGTCTCGTCCCAATCAAGGCCCGCCTTGCGACGGCAGTTCACCAGCGCCTCGTTGAGAACCTGCACGCTGATGCGCGGCCCCTGCCCGATGATCTCTTCGGCGCGGTCCGCCTTGGGGCCGTCATCCAGCAGGTAAAGAATCACATTGGTATCCGCGAACTCAGCGCTCATGCGCGGCGTCGCGGCTCAGGCGGTCCGCCGCGGGCAGCCTGCCGCGAAAGCGGCGCAGATCCCGAAGTATGTCCTCGGCCCGGGGCAGAGGCCGGACCAGCAGGGTGCCGTCGTCTTTCGCAAGGTCGATCTGATCGCCTTCTTTGAGGCCAAGCTCGCGCACGAGCTCTGCAGGCAAGCGCACCGCGAGCGAATTCCCCCATTTTGCGACCTGCATGTCGACCTCCTGCCTTGGATATACCGTACCAAAATGTATATCCGCCCCCCTGGATTTGCAAGTCCGGCCCGGCAGAGCCCCGCTGACGGGGGAATCGGCCCCACCTGACGCCTTTTGCGCGGGCTTTTTCTTCAGGACCGGGCCAACACAGCCGTCAAACCTATACTTCGGGCCATGCCGGACTGCACCGAGGTATAGTTTCTTCTCCCACTGCTCGCGCGGCTACTCATTGGCGACACTCACCACGACTGTCGCGGTCCGATACCTTCAATCCGACGAGAAGATATACCAAGGGAGCGAGAGTATCGTGACTTCATTCACCCGGAAAGCACGGCAAGGCCGCCTGGAAGCACTGACCTTCCTCCGCCGCAAGCAGGCCACTTCAGCGAAATGCACGTTGCGCCAGGACGCGGCGGCAACCACGGCACATCGCGCGGAAATCGACTTTTTCGCCGCGAAGTTCAAGGGAGCGGCCTGATCATGATGCTTGGTCTTGTACTTATCTCGGTCCTCTTCGGCGGCACCTGCGGCATCACCGCGTTCTGCTGGGACTTCGGGCTGTTCCAGTCGCTGGTGGTCTACGCCGTCGCGGGGCAGATGCCTTTCCTCCTGCTGCCTCTCCTCGCGCCGCTGTTCTACCTTCGGGCCGGCGCCGACGAGAACGAAGACGACGAAACGAAAGAATTCAATGCTTTTCGCACGGAATACCAAGGTTAGGGCCTCCCACCCTCACACCGTGCGAAAAGAAAACCGGCCTTCGCTAGCAGGCAAGCCTTTCGAGCGCTGAAGCGAATTGTTCGATCTGTTGACAAACGCGCACCCAAGAGACGCGGGACACAGAGACGAACGCAAGGACGGCCCGGCACACACCTGTGCCGGGTCGTACCCATGACCACAGACGAAAGCAGTTTTCAGGCTGGAAACCAAGGTCCGGGCGCAGTCCGGATTAACCGCACAAACGACGCGCTATCGGGGCAGCGCGTCCGGTCAAAGGAATATTTGTTGTGAACCGTAATGAGTTGAAATGGATCGTCATCAGCCAGAAAGCCCGTCGGATTTTCTGGATCATCATGATCTGGTTGGTCACTGGCGTTGCCGCCTTTGGCCATGGCGCCTGGCTTGGGACCGGCACCATCGATCTGACGCCTGGATCGCGCACCGAAATCCGGGACCGGGTCCAGAACGGTCAGCCTGCGCTGTCGCCGGGTGACGTGGTCGAGGTCTTTTCCAGTTTCAATGTCATCGCCGAAGGCACGCTGGACGGACCGGGCGGCTATGCCACGATGTATGTTCCTGCGGGCACGGAAGTTGTCGGCGCCTATATCACCGATGCAACAGGCAACCCGCTGCCCGCGCGCCCCGCGCAGGCCACCACCGGCAGCGGTGTCGCCAAGGGCTGGGGCCCGAAGGGGCAGCAGGCCTTTGACGTGAGCACCTTTGGCTGGCAGCCCGAAGATTCCACGCTTTGCTCCGTCGCTGGTTACGCCGCCGAGGATTGCAACGCGGGGCTCGCCTATATCTACGGCGACACCGGCATCTTCTATTCCACCCGCGAAGACACCGCGCTCTTTGCCAATGGCTCCGACATCGCGACGCTGGAAAACGGCTATCTCGTCGATCCGACCAACGGCAGCCCCTGGACCACCGTTGGCGGCGAAGGCACCGCACGCGTCCACAACAAGTGGGATGCGGTGCAGATCAACGCTTTCGGCTCTGGCGGCTCGATCTTTGACAACGGGTTTTCCACCTCCGAGCAGACCACGATCACCGGCGGTCGCGGCGCGACCCCGTTCCGCTCGGGCAGCCCCGTGGCTGGCCCCGACAGCGGCAGCGACTGGGACCGCTACGGCACCACCGGCCCATGGCAGCGCATCCAGTACGCAGGGTCCTGCCGCGCCGACGATCCGGCGATCCTCGGCGGTGAAGGCCCCG
>Ga0189275_100411_pt1 | contig 18711 bp, 16 predicted proteins | sample N19A6minimetaG_FD_130329 | JGI IMG/M metagenome (GOLD analysis project Ga0189275, IMG submission 130329) | Marine microbial communities from the Costa Rica Dome - N19 A6 mini metaG | ecosystem: Environmental > Aquatic > Marine > Oceanic > Photic zone | place: Costa Rica: the Eastern Pacific...
CACTAAAGCACAAAATCACAAACTAATTTTGGCATGTGAATAGTTAAGTATATGAAGGGTCAAATATATGAAATGATTAGGGTAAGTATCGAGAAGTATTTGAGACGAAAATTTTAATTTGTGGATGAAAAAATAGGTAGTAAAATTACTTGCAAGTGATTTTTTTTTGTATTTATCTGTTCTTTATGTTTAAACATAAACATATTAAAGCTAAATCTAAAAATGGTAACATCATGAAAAATAAAATAATAGGTATATTTAGTTTGCTTATTTTGGTTATGAGCTTAATCATAACACCAAAGGTAGAAGCTTTCGCAATGGATATAGTCACTATAACTTGCGGAGATAGGTTTGAAGTTTGCGTTACAGTAACTTCTGAAGAACAAATAGACATATATTTCGGAGGAGTCGATAAAATAACCATCGATTACGACTGATAATAAATCAACCATGAAAGGGGTATTAAACGAAATACCCTTTTTTTATACACTTATTAAATAAGGACTATATGAAATTTTGTTTTTCTGTTTTAGTGATAAGCTTGTTGAGTTTTTTATCAATAAAAGCTCAAGATCTTGAAATAAATAAACTATATGAGTACGAGTTACCTGATGGATACGATTGTACAATAATGGAAGTCATAAATCATAAACTTGTTATTACTTGTCCCCAAACAAATTCCTTTTTCTACTTAGAAAATACTAAGGATCAGAGGTTGAAAGAAGTCACTTATACTATAGGTAGAGGACCGGGAGAACTGAGTCGTATTCCTTTTGGAATAGGTATCTTTGAAGACAAAATAGCTTTGTTAGACCCTGGGATGAAAAGATTGCTAACATACAATAAAAAAGTAGATGGTCTGAGTGTAAGTAAACTTAATATAAGAAGTACATTGTTAGGTTTGTTTAGTACCTACATTAAAGATACCGTTTTTTTGAAAACCTGGACGGGGTTGGAAGGAAAAGAAATCGGTTACTTTTATAACGTTAATACTTCTGAAAAAAGTAAAATCTACAAGTTACCAGAAGAAATTTCAGTGTTTGAAGCTTCAGGTGATGTAAAGATTACTGATAAAAATATTTTATTTGCAAGTATGACAGGTGGTATGATCTATGAATGGAAAATAAATAACATGGATGAAAGCATGCAATGGGAAGTATTTAATTTTGAGCCTAAATATAGAAACGTCAGTTTTAATGGACGACCGGCTCAAATTTCCACAGGGTCAGATTATAAAATATTGGACATTGAATATAATCCTTTAGACGATAATCAGTTTTTCTTATTAATTACCCCTACAAACAATGGAGATACTTTTTTTGGTAATTTCATTTATATATTTGATCGCAAAGAGAAAAAAGTAGTAGATAGAATTGAACTAGAAGCCGAGGCTAATTTAATGGAAATAGAATCAGGCTTTTTATATTTGCATTATGAGGATGAAGACAGATTGACGAAATACGAGATTATAAATAAATGAAAAGTACAGACATTTATATAATCGTATTAATGGTAGCTTTTTGTATAGTTGGATTTAAGTTTTATCAATCAAATACTAGTTTTGAAGATTATATCTCAGAAAGCAAAAAAGTTCGAACAATTTATGAGTGTTTAAATGAGCAATGTTTCAAAAAAGAATATCGGCTTAGAGGAGAACTAAATTCGAAAAAGCTACTCGCAATCATTCCGGAAGGAGGGTGTTATGAATGTAAAGAAAGTTTCGAAATCGAGTTAAAAGAGACTCTTAAAGAATTCAAAAACATAGAATTTGTAATAATGAGCGATAGTAAATTAAAAGAAGTTACAATCGATAATTATATTCAATTTGAGCATGTTACTTTAGTTGCAATAGATAGGTTTAAAACTCATTATGTGTATGAGTACCATCCTCAATTCCCTCAAAAAGAAGCAAAAACTAAAGCATTGTTTGCTTTTTTGGATAGATTTAATCAATAGAGAATTAATTTGATTGTGTAATTAGTTATCAATTTATCAAAATTCTTCTTCCTAACCTTAATTTTGGTTACATAGTTGCAAAGTGACAAAGTACTCAACTTTGTCACTTTGAACGGAACCACTTTGTAACTTCTTCTTACTTAACTCTTTTCAATAACACGCCAAAATGTCCATCACAACCATGCTTATGAGGATATGTTTGGTATGCTTTACCGTCTTCGGTAAGAACTTCTTCAGGCACGAAATCTTCTAACGGCTGGAGCTCGAAATTGTCATCCATTTTATCCAGAAGTTTATGGATTTGCTCCATATTCTCTTCAGGTTCCAAAGAACAAGTACTGTAAACAAGTCTACCACCTAGTTTAACCATGTTTGCGGCTTCTTCAAGTAGTTGTTCCTGAAGTTCGACAGCATTTTTCAATCCTTGTTCGTCTCTTCTCCAACGAAGATCAGCACGTTTACTTAAAACTCCTGTTCCTGTACACGGAGCGTCCAAAAGAACGGCATCAGCTAATGGAAGTGATAATTCTAAAATATCACCGCGACGAATTTTAATATTTTCCGCGCCAAAATTAAGAGCGTTTTCAGCTAACAGTTCTAAACGATCAGCAGAAATATCTACGGAAAGAATATCACTTTTGGCTTCCGTAAGATCTGCGATCATAATTGACTTGGTACCAGGTGCAGCACAAAGATCATAGATCTTTTCCTCGGGTTGAGGATCTAAAATGAAAGGAGCGAAACCTGCGGCAAGATCTTGCACATGGCATAATCCTTTTGCAAATAAACCCTTTTCAATGAATGGTTGTACAGAATCCACTTTATAGAAATTTGGAAGCCAATCACTAGCTTCGAAATCGATTCCCATTTTTTCCATACGAAGCTCAAAATTCTCCGGTTTGGTTCGAATCGTGTTTACACGTACGTAGTAATTCGGGCGGCTGTTATTCGCTTGATACAATTGAAAAGCTTCTCTCTCTCCAAAACGCTTGTTCCATCGGGCAACTAACCATTCAGGGTGCGAGAAAGTTGTTGCTACTAATTTTGTTCTGTCTTTAAAAGCAGGTTTTGGCATTCCGTTCTCTTCGCGTTGCATATTGCGAAGAATTGCATTTACAAGATCGCCTGTTTTCGAACCGAGCATATATTTGGCTATCTCTACTGCTTCGTTGATAGCAGCGTAGTCTGGAGTACTATCCATAAAGAGCATATCATAAATTGCAAGACGAAGTATATTCTTCAATTCCGGCTTCATTTCTTCGATACCAACAGAAGAAAAATGATCTATTAAGAAATCGAGGTAGCTTCTTTTACGAAGAATATTCTGTACGTACTCTCTAACCTGAGCTTTTTCTCGAGTATCTAGCTCGTTAGCGAATGAATAGTCTAGGTTATTTTCACGGTCAAATTCGATTAAGATTTCAACACTTACTGATCGTTCTGATAATTCAGGTTCCAAAATGCTCAGGATTTAAAAATTTATGTTAGGTGCTTATAAAAAAAGGTGATCCAATCACCTTAATTGCTATAATTCGTCAAATAAAACAAGCCGGTTTTCAGCCAGCTTGTAGAATAAGTAAAGATAAAATATTAAGAGGGGAGTTGCTAATTAGAACTGTAAATTTCTATACCGGATAATGAGCTATATTTGATTACACTCGTTCTTAAGCTAACTTGCTTTCTTTTGCACAGCTTATGATTTTTGCAAACAGTTATTGGAATATTCAGGATAGAACGCATGGGATTTATCCTTGAGTTTTGTGAGAGTAAAATCATTATTGAATAAATCAGAAATTCCTTTCACTATTCGTATCTTGGAATATGTTCAAAGTTCAAGACACCATATTAACAGAAGAAATTGCAACCACAAAGTTCGCATGCGATCTGCCTCGCTGCAAAGGCGCTTGTTGTGTAGTTGGCGATGCCGGCGCTCCCGTTGTAAAAGATGAAATTCCTGTACTTCATAAAGCTTTTCGTTTGCTGAAGAAGGAACTGAGACCTGAAGCCGTTGAGGTTGCAGAAAGGGAAGGCGTTGTAATTGGAAGTGAGAAAGCCGGTTACGAAATTGCTTGCGTAAATGAAGCTGAATGTATATTCGTGCAATATGGAGAAGATGATGTTTCATATTGTGCGATTCAAAAAGCATATTTTGATGGGCGCATTGATTGGGAAAAACCACTTAGCTGTCATTTGTTTCCGGTCCGATTAAAGAAGATTGCTGATTTTGATTACGCAAATTTTGAATATGTTGATAGTCTGTGTTCTGCGGCTTGCGACAAAGGAAGCAAAGAAGGAGTTTATTTATCCGATTTTTTGGAGAAACCGTTAACTAGGCGATATGGAGAAGATTGGTACGACGAATTTAAGGCCGCTTGCAACTACATTCGGGGGAAGGAAGAAGGCTAGCAATGCTACGGAATCAACAAAATATCAGCCAAAAACAGCAGTTAGGTCAGCAGCAAAAACTGTCGCCACAGCAGTTGCAGTTCATCAAATTACTACAGCTTCCAACCATTGCTTTAGAGCAACGCATAAAAGAAGAGTTGGAATTGAATCCAATTTTGGAAGAAAGAGAACTCGGTGAAATTCGTCAGGAGAGGATTGAAGTAGAAGATGAAAAGCCAATTTCAGAAGAAAAAGAAGAAGGCCTGGAAACGCTTGAAGAACATGAAGTTGATTGGGATGAGTTCGATTCTAACACAGAGTATGAAGGTGAGAGCTATTCAACACCAACTCATCCTGATATGCAAGAATGGCAAGATCTTCCCGATCCCTATCAGGCTTCTTTTCTTGAAGAATTAGAAGAACAGGTGAGTTTACTTGATTTGACAGATGAGGAGGAATTAATCGCTGATCAAATTTTGGGGTCGTTAGATGAAGATGGATATTTCCGAAGAGAATTAGAAGCTGTTGCTGATAACATTGCCTTCAATCAAAGCGTGTATGTAGAAGTAGAAGATGTAGATCGAGTGAGGAAGCAGATTCAGTTACTCGATCCGATTGGGATTGCATCTATGAGTTTGCAAGATTGTTTGTTGGTACAGATTGAGCAATCATCTAATGAGTTAGACGGAAGAGAACTAGCGATTGATATCGTTAAAGATGCATGGGAAGCATTTCAGAAAAAACATTTCAAAAAGTTATTACAGAAATTTGATGTTTCAGAAGAAGAGCTGAAGGATGCTTTTGATGTGATTAAAGGAATGGATCCGCGACCGGGTGCAGTGGCAACCGGAATGGAAGAATCCCAGAATTACATTGAGCCTGATTTTGAAGTGTATTGGAAAAACACAGACGAATCGGATTTAGATAAAGGAGAGTTTATCATAAACCTGAATCAAAGAAACTCACCATCGCTCAGGATATCACCGGACTACAAGCAGATGTGGGACGACATCAAAGAAAAAAGAGAAAAACCAGATCAGCAGACACAGAATTTTATAAAAGGAAAGATCGATTCAGCTAATTGGTTTATCGAGTCCATAAAGCAGCGCCAAAATACGTTGATGAATGTAATGAAGACAATGGTGGCATTACAGGAAGATTTCTTTAAATACGGCGACAGCTTAAAACCAATGATCCTGAAAGATATCGCCGAGCGAATCGGAATGGACATTTCAACCATTTCAAGAGTTGTGAATGGGAAATATGTGCAAACCAGTTCTGGTGTATATGAACTAAAATATTTCTTTAACGAAGCGATGGAAACGGATAGCGGAGAGGAAGTTTCAAATAGAGAAGTCAAGAATATCCTTCAAGCTATTATAGATGATGAAGATAAGAGAAAGCCACTGAGCGATCAGGAGCTAGCCAATCAATTAAATGAAAAAGGCTATAAAGTAGCCCGCCGAACCGTGAGTAAATATAGAGAGCAATTGAATGAACCGGTGGCTAGGTTAAGGAAACAGATATAGATCGCTGATTGGCTGATTTTTTTGATGTGCGCTGACAGAATCAGTGCTCGTTAATCTTTATGTTTATAGTCATCTTGCGGCTAACGCACGATATCTGGACTGAAGTAAGTTCGATACTTTATTCGATCTCAGAGTTTTTTTGCTTCTGGGGCACGCTGAACCAAAGTTGCGAAACGAGGGCAACCCTATTGCAAATCTATACTTTAATTCTCTCTAAAAAAGGAAATAATTAAGCAGACAAAGATTGAGAAAAGTTATGGTTGTTTATACCTATCATCTTTTTAATTAACGCTAAGTGTAATTATTACTTGCATATAAAAATAAAATAACTTTAATTGAAGTTAATACAAGAGAAGGACGTACAAAATTTAGGTTTCAAAATAAGCATTAAGGTTAACTATAAACTTATTTTGTATGCACGACATTGAAAAAGCAGTATCTATTCTAGAAGAGAACATTACATCCATACGGACCGTAACTGAATGGTCTGATAAAATGGGTTATTCTGATCGTAAAAAATTCTCAAGAGCATTCAGGAAACAATTCGGATTGAGGCCTAGTGAAGCAAAGGCTGAAATTAGAGTAAGAAAAATAGAAGAGTATTTAAAAAAATACCCTTCAGAAATAAATTACTGTTTTGCTTTGGAGTTTGGATTTGCAGATGATCAAAGTTTGTACAAATTTCTTAAAAGACATACTGGACTTACACCCACTCAATTACGAAAAAGGCTAGTCAAAAAGGCTAGTCAAAAAGGCTAGTCAAAAAGGCTAGTCAAAAAGGCTAGTCAAAAAGGCTAGTCAAAAAGGCTAGTCAAAAAATTATCAATTTGTGAGCTAAACATTTATTTATATAGACCAATTTTAACAAAATTAAAGAGGTTCTTATGAAAAAAATAACACTAAGTTTATTTTCTAGTCTATGTGTAATGCTATTAATAATATTCACAGTTTCAACGAATAATATTAATGCAAATGATCAAATTTCAAAAGTAGATTGTAAATGTGGATTAATCTGGGGCGATGGCTGTAGTGCATCGAACTATGGTAATAGTTGTGCGCCTGAAGACGCTAGTTTCTGTAGTCCATATGATTCAAACTGTGATTAAACTAAACCCAAAGAACATTGGTAAAATGTTCTTTGGACTTTTTAAAATTAATAGACATACATGACACGAAAAACTATTATGGTCGTAACATTTTTATTTATTCTGAATTGTTCTGAAAATAAAAAAAATATATTTTGGGAAATTCAAGTAGATAATGAAGTAGGTTCTTTTATTGATGTCGAGATTGAAGAAGTTCAGTTAGAAAATTTTCAATCATCTTATACAGGTTCTATTGAATCTATTGATAATTTTCTTGTTTTTATTGACTATAGATTTGGTTGGATATTTTTTTTTAATGATAAGGGAGAAGTTGTAAACAAGATTCTTGGATCAGGTAATTCTGATAATGAAATTCCAACTGCGAATATCAGTTTTTATTCAAATAAACCAAATGGAGGTTTTGTTTTCATAGGTAATTCATTTGATATTCATGATTTTGATGAAAATTATTTTCGGAAAGGTAGTTTTTATATTGATTGGAATTCGTCAAAATCAACTGACTATTTATCCAAAGTCGAAAAACCTAACATTTCAAAGTCTTATAATCTGGCTTATAATACTGGTAAAATTAGAATGGTTGACGAATTTGTTTATTTACCTTTAGCATCACCACCTCCATTATATAGTATTTTTAATCTTACTACTGATTTTTATTCAAAAAATGCTCGTATAATTGCAAAAATGAATTTAAATAATGGTAAAATTATATCTTTACTAGGTAACCTATCCCCAGAGTATCATAAAAATCCAGAAAAAAGGTTGTTTTCTAATTTTAGCTTTGATTTGTCAAATTCTGGAGATTTATATCTTACATTTCAAGCAGATTCACTAATTTATAGATTTGATAAAAACCTAAATACACTCCATAAAAAATTCGGGTTTTCAGGGAAGGGAATGAACTTAAATTACACTTCATTCCCAAATGAGTTAACCAATGAAAAATTAGAATCTTATTGGAAAAAAGAAATATCGAAAAAAGGTTATTATTCTTATTTAGAATATTTTGATGAATCAGATTTCCTTTTTCGAGGTTATAAAAAAGGGGGAGGAAGTATAAGTGATGGTCTTCAAGTATATCATGAAGAAAAGTTAATTGCAGATTTAGAAGTACCTAAAGATTTTTCTGTTTCTGCATATGTAAAGCCTTATTACTATTCAAATATATATATTGATGAAAAAAGAGATAGGGTTAAAATTTATAGATTTAAGATAAATGATTAGGAGTAAATTATGCGATTCTTTTTTTTTCTAAGTTTAAGTCTAATTTTATCGGGTTCTTGTATCAAAAAGAAGCGCCTTGATATTGAGTATTTCCCATATACATCTAGCAACATAGAGAATCTTACGCAGATTACGTTTCAAGAACAAGAACATGATTTTGGCGAAGTTTTAAGTGATACAGTACTTAGAGTAAAGTATAATTTTAAAAACATAGGAGATGACACTTTATTTATTTTGCATATTTTGCCTGATTGCAATTGTACCGATTATTCTATAAGTGATGACACATTACTTGTAGGTGAAAATGGATATATTGAATTAACAATGAATACCAATGGTAAATCGGGGGAAACAAATAGTCAAACAAGAATTGAAGTAAATACTAAGGATCGTTTTTACCATTTATTTATGACTGCAAACATTTTAAAGAATAATAATTTTCTTAAATGAATTACATAGCAATATTTTTAATCGGGTTATTCATTTTACAGTGTGGCAAAAAGGAAGTAAATAATTTACAAATATCTTCTACTAATGTTAAAATTTCGATAGACCCTCTTAAAGCACAAAAATTTAAAGTAGAGGATGCAATAAAAGATTATTCTTATCTGAAGCTTGATATACCAGATAGTTTATACTTTAGCAGTATAGAAAAGATTTTGTTTGATGATGGTAATATCTACATGCTTGATAAGAGCAATTTTCAAGATCAAATACTTAGCTTTGACGTAGAGGGAAATTTTATTTTTCATATCAACAAACCGGGGCGCGGTCCTGGAGAATTTGAAAGCATTTATGATTTTGATGTAGAAGGAAACAATGTATTGTTATCCACTCCTACCGGATTGAAATTTTATGATAAAACCATGGGTACTTATTTAAAAACAATTCCAAGTTCAAAAGGTTTACGAATTCAGAATTTCAAAATGTTGGATTCAAATTTACTAGTTACTGAAGTAGGACGATTTAAAAGTAACACTTCTAAAAAACAAGTAAAAATCTTGGATTTAGAGCATGATGAAATAATTAGAGAGGGGGTATCATTCGAAAGTCACGCTTTAAAAGGAAGTCATTCAAATAGATATCTTTTTAACTACGATGATACTCTAAGTGTTCTCCCCATGTATGATCAAACTGTTTACAGAGTTTTTGAAGATAATTCAGGAGTAAATATCAAAGCTGCTTATAAATTAGATTTTGGTGAATATTGGGTAAATCAAGATTTGCTAGAATCTTCTTATAGTGACATGGATGCATTCTTTAAAGAGATTGGTAGTTCTATAAATGTATTTGATGTATTTGAAACAGACCAAAATATTTATGTTGATTATAAGTATTCAGGTGTTAATTATGCACATATTTACGATAAGGAAAATCAGACTTCTAAGAATGTGAGAGAGTTTTCTAACAATCAAATAGGATGGTTAGGGACCCCAGTTGCAACTAATGGAAGTATTATTATTAATACTCTAACTGCTCAAAAGATCTTAGAGCACGGTTTAAATAGTAATTATGGAGAATTCGAACATTTTTTTCCGTCATATAACGAACAAAATGTATTGGTTTTGATCTTTGTTGAATTGAAGTAATAGAAATAATTGTAAAGAAATATTCTTTTTAAATTTTTTGTATGATAAAAAAAGCCTTTTTAGTTCTTTTAGTTTTAGGATTTTTTATTTCTTGTAAGAACAAGGAAGAAAAGCCTCATTTTTTGGACATGAAAATACAGGAATTGGATTCAAGGAGTTTTAGTGAAGAAAAGCTAACTCTTGAATTTGAAAAAGACTTGGAGGACTTAGATATTTTTAATTATAAAAATATCGTTGAGCTGGATTCAAGTTTTTTACTTGCTGAAAAAAGTTCGGAGCTATTTTTTTTAGATAAAACTACGCTGAAATTAAGTAATTCATTTAAAATCAAAGAGGGAAGAGGCCCTAAAGAGGTTGAATATATAATGGCATATGACGCTAACGAAGATATGATTGTAATTGCAGACAATAGATTGTTAAAAATTTTACAGTTGGATCATACCGGTAATCTGATTCGTGAATTTAAAACAGAGGATAAAATTCCACATAGACTGAGTTTATCTTCTAATAATACTATGCATGTAATGAACGAGGTCTTTTTTGATGATCTCAAAGATGGGTTTATGGAAAACATTGCAATAACAGGAGAGAAAAACTATACATATACAAAAGAAAATTTAAAAGATTTACATCCTTTCGGTACAGAAGGAAATATTAAAACAGTAAACGATACCCTCTATTATGTTGGAGCATATGAACCTTTTATAAAAAAATATGTTAACGGCGAAAGAATTTATTCAAGAGCAACAATTGATAATTATGATACATCAGTGAATTATGTAACAGTAATAAGTAATGATAGTCGATCAACCAGCTTGAGTCCAGCCGCAATTTTTTCTTCCAGAGACTTTGACGTTAAAAAGGATTCCATTTTTGTTATTCCGTATAGTAATGGAGATAATGATTTTTCATTTATAGATGTATATGCTTCCAAAGATGGTTCTTATATAAAATCATTTCGAACTATAGATGTGCCAGACAAAATAAATGTGTATGAAGATGAGAGATCTATATTGACTATAGAAAAAGTAGGAGAGCAGGAAAGACCTGTATTCAGAAAATATCAATACTAGTACCATTATTGTAGTAATCTCAGTACTTAAGAATGAGACTAATTTTAATGGTAAATGAGTAATATTCCTTTCAATAAATAATAATTTATACTATAATCCTAAGTGCTTATTAATTAATCATCTCATTTGCTCTTAAGAAAGCCTATAGCTTCTATTATTTTAGTTCTTGCCGTGCTAATTTTTGGTGGGATCACACTTGCACGCCTTTCTATTGAGTTACTCCCAAATGTGAACCCGCCCACGCTGTTAATCAGTACCGAATACAAAGGAGCGCCTGCCGCAGATGTGGAATATCGCATTAATGAGCGATTAGAAGGAACGCTGGGTTCGGTTCGGGGGGTGCAGGAAACGCGAAGTCTTTCTCGTCAGGGACAAAGTCTCATATTCCTCACCTTTAAATGGGAAACAGATATGGATCTTGCATTCCTGAATGTGAGAGAGAAATTGGATCAAGCTCGTCAGTTACTTCCTCAAAATGCAGAACGGCCGCAACTGGTTTATTCGTCTGCTTCAGATGAACCGATTGCTACCATTGCAGTCACTCTAAAAAATGCATCCAATCAGGATTTTGGAAATCGTCTTGCGACTAAGCGATGGACTGAACAAGTTTTTACTCGCCGACTAGAACAGCAAGATGGAATAGCTCAAGCACTATTGGTGGGAGAAGTAGAACCCGAAGTTCAGATTAATTACGATCCTAAATTGATAGATCGTTATGGACTTACACTCACTCAAGTACAGCAAATTATCAGCAATGCGAATGTTTTCTCTTCCACTGGAGAGTTGAGAGATGGTTGGTATCGCTACGCCATCAAAATTCAAAGTAGAATTGAGACCATTGAAGACATTGAAGCAATTCCTGTGATTTCTTTGGCAAACGGAAGAGTACTCACCCTTTCTGAAATTGCTGATATTGACATCAGAGAAGCCGATCCGTCTTCTTTTGCTTTGCTGGATAATCAGGAAGTGCTCAACGTATTGGTTAAAAAGGAGTATGGAGCCAATACGGTTAAAGTGTTTGAAACCCTTCAAAGCACCGTTGCTGAAATCAAAACACAAAATCCTGAATTTGAGATACAGATCATTCGTGAAGATGCAACCTATATCGAAAATTCAATTTCAAACCTGCTTCAAACACTAATAATTGGTGGGGTTTTAGCATTCATAGTTCTGTTTTTATTTCTGGATGATGTGCGAAGTCCGTTTACCATTGGTATTTCCATTCCGGTAAGTATTTTCCTCACTTTTGTGATCATGTATTTATTCGATATTCAATTGAATATCATTTCTTTAAGTGGACTTACCCTGGGAATAGGTTTGTTGCTGGACAACTCCATTGTGGTTTTAGAGAACATCAATCGCTACAAAAAAATGGGTTTAGACAAATATGAAGCAGCAACCAAAGGAACGAAGGAAATTGCATTAGCTGTAACAGCATCTACGTTTACGACTATTTCTGTATTTCTTCCGCTTATATTTTTAGGTGGATTTGAAGGCGCATTTTTTCGGGATTTAGCGGCAACACTTTCCATCAGTTTACTTTCTTCCTTATTGGTTGCGTTGGTAATCTTACCGGTTTTTGTAGTTCAATTCAGCGGTAAAAGAACAGGCGGTTTATTGTCTAAAATATCAGCAGGGTTAGATAAAATTATTGAGAAGTACGAATCAGGATTGGCAAAAGTAATTCGTAAGCCTCTCATTCCGGTTCTAATTACCCTAGTTGTTAGTTCGTCTGCTTTGTATGTGTTTTTAATTGTGCCGAAAAATGCGTTGCCGGAAGGCGAACCTGAGCGCATTGAATATCTGGTGACTATGCCCGGAAATACCTCTTTGAGATCCGCAAAAGAAGCTTCCAAAACCGTTACTACATTTCTGAAAAGGGAAACAAATTCGGGTAATATTTTATCAATCGGGGGATATACTGACAATACAAGCTTGAGTTCAATTCAGGATGAAGGACTTAATAAATTTAAAGTAACCGTTCCGGTTATGGGTTGGGAAGAAGCAAAAAAAGTGGACGATCTTGTTGCTGAACTAGAACGAAGCTATCAAAGATGGTCATTTAGTAAGCAAGGTGATTCCCGAATCGGAGGGAGCAGTTCATCCGTGGAAGCTCCGGTTCAGTTTAGTGTTGTTGGAGTGGATCGAAATTTCAGCAAACGAATCGGGCTGGCGTTACAAGATTACATAAATACTTCTTTTGATAAAGTAGGTTTGGTGGAGAAATTTCCTCAAACTATAGAAGCATATCAACTGAAGTTGAAAAATGATCAACTCTTATTTTATGAAATCAATGAACGGGAAGTAATTGCTTATCTGGAATCTTTAACTCGCGGTGTTTATGTAACGGATTGGAATCGACAAGATGAGCAAATTGCTATTCGCTTGTTGGGAGACGGTCCTGATCTTACGAATCCGGAAGACATCAAGCTAAATCTGAGAGACAAAGTGATACCACTTACCGATATAGCTGAAGTAATCGTGATTCAGGAATCGGAGCAAATTGAAAGGCTTGAGCAATCAGCAATTCTTACGTTTAATTCCAATTTTTCGTTCGTGGATTGGTGGTGGAATGGTGATGAAATCAAAGAAAAAGTGAATGAGTTTATGCAACGTACCGGGCACGAAGTTAAGATCGGTGGTACTGCTTTGCAGTTAATCAGCCTACTGAAAGAACTCGGTTTATTGTTGTCAATTAGTGTGTTGCTGATTTATTTGATACTCGCCATCCAATATGAAAATCTGAAGTATCCGTTCATTATTATTTTGGCGATTCCTTTTGCTTGGATTGGTTCGGTGTTCGCTCTTTATCTCGGTGGTGTGAGTTTAAATGCCTTGTCATTTATGGGCGTTTTGATTCTTACCGGAATTGCTGTTAATGATTCCATCCTAAAAGTTGATTTTATGAGACGCTACTATGATGAAACAGGTAATCTTGAGGAAGCAGTTCGTGAAGCAGGAAAAAATCGTTTTCGTCCTGTTGTAATGACTAGCTTGACGACTATCCTGGGTTTAATTCCAATGTTGATACCTTTTGGTGATGGATATGTATTACGTCAGTCTTTAGCAATTGCTTTGATGGGAGGAATGGTTACAAGTACGCTTCTGACACTTTACCTGATTCCGATGGTCTTTAAGTGGATTGAGGGGAGGAAATTACGAATTAGGAATGGTTCAATTACGAATTAGGAATGGTTCAATTAGGAATTAAGAATGATTCAATTAAGAATTAAGAATGTTTCAATTAGGAATGGTTCAATTAAGAATTAAGAATGATTCAATTAGGAATATTTTAATGTGTAAAGAAGTTAGTCAGGTAAACCAGCGAGGAATTTATTCCGCAGCGATAAATAGGTGAAGAAATGGAAAAAATATTTAGATACATAGTTTTATTTATGGTTACAGGAGTTGTTTTGATTTCCTGCAAAGGTGAAAAAGAGGAAGTAAAAACTCCGGATACAGATAGCATTGAAATTTTACCGGAGGTGGTTTTTACTGTAGTTGATGATGAACCTCTCCGATATTATATCGAAAGCAGAGGAGTGGTAGAACCAACCCAAAAAATTGAGATTTCACCAAAGATCAGTGGTTTTATTGAAAAGCATAATGTGGTTTCAGGGAAAGAGCTGAACAAAGGAGATTTAATTCTTCAGTTTGATAAAGAGGAACTGGAGAATAATGTTCAAGAAGCAGAAAACAATTATTTGCAGGCAAAAAATGAATATGAAACAACAATCAGAAGTCAAAAATCATATTCCGGAAACTTTGATGATAAATTAATTCGTATAAATACAGGGCTGGCAAATGCTGAGTTGGTTTACGAGCGTGCTAAACTGAATCTGAAATATACAACCATGAAAGCACCTTTTTCGGGAACGGTCTCAACCGAGGAGGTGATTTCTGTTGGTGCATATGTATCAGCAGGAAAGGATTTGGGAAGTTTATTGAGTACTAAAAAAGTAAGGATCCGTTTTGATGTGCTTGAAAAAGAAGTAATTCAGTTGAATGTAGGTATGGATGTTGAAATAAAAGGACCTGATAATGAAAATCATACAGGCAGGATCGTAGCCATTTCTCCGGAAATTGATAAAGATTCCAAAACGGGGCAAGCCATTGTGGAGCTTGACAATAAAGCAGGAATTTTTAAAACCGGAATGACTGTAGAGGGTCGGATTTTTGTACGAAGTACGACAGCCAAAGTAAGAATGCCTAGAGAAGGTTTACTGGCAAGAGATGGGCGAACGTTGGTATTTAAATTGAACAATGGAGAGGTTGAGTGGATCTACGTAACACCAAAGGAAATGAATACAGAATGGGTGCTTATCAATCATGAAGAAATAGGACCCGGTGATACTCTGGCAGTGGATAAACATTTCAGCATAAGTCACCAGCAAAAAGTGGTTCCATTGATGGCTAATTAATTGCTTATGAAAGAACTTCTTCGTCGAAAATATCTAATCTCATTCTTTTACCTGATTGTTTGTATCGTGGGACTTTCGACATGGGTTCGTATTCCTGTAGAAAATGCACCTGAGTTAAATCTTCCCAGAGTTACGGTTTTTTACAGTTGGGGAAATACGGCTCCTGAGATTGTGGAGCAGGAGATTACCCGCAAAGTTGAGAGTGCAGCAAATAATCTAAGAGATGTTAAAGAAGTTCGATCGATCACACAATCGGGAAGATCCAGAGTTACAATAACTTTCAATAAAAATGCTCCTGTTGAATTTCGGTCTCTCGAACTTCGGGAATATCTATTTTCGATTGAACAACAATTACCTCCGGCTGTAAGCCAGGCTCAAATAACCAGAAGTGTACCCGAAGAACTGGAAGATCAACAAACCTTTATTGTTTATACATTAAGTGGAGATCTTTCTGGGAAAGCATTGCTTGAATATTCTCGTCAGTCTATAAAAACAAAACTCTTGGGAATTGAAGGTATTTCTGAAGTAGAATTAGAAGGAGTTGATGATCCTGCTCTTATCATTGAGTTTGATAGACTGGCAATGGAGAAATATAATCTCGATGCTCCTGAAATTACCAGACAAGTTAGAGATCGGTTAAGTTGGAGGACTTCAGGCTTTTTGGATTCAGGAGATTCCAGATTCAGCTTGATTCTACCACCTGATTTTAAAAACTCAGTGGATATCGAAAACTTAAAGATTGCGATTACAGGAAGTGTTCGTCAGTTGAGGCTAAGCGATCTGGCAAGTGTTTCTGTTCAGGATTATCCATCAAAAAGCATCCGAAGAGTAAACGGAAGTACGGCACTAACTATCCGGTTAAACAAAGAACCGGGAACGGATGCGATGGGTTTGGCAGAACTCGTGCTTGCTGAAATGGAACAGATCAATCAAGTACTACCGGACGGGATGGAGCTGCGTTTACAGGTTGATTCTACAGAAGAACTTCGTGAACAATTTGCTCAGCTTGCTAATCAGGCGATATTCAGTGCATTATTGGTATTTATGGTGGTTTTGATTTTCATTCGTAAAGTCAGAGCTCCGGTGGTGATTGTGGGAAGCGTATTTTTCTCAGTTCTGATGAGCATTACAATTTTATTTCTGTTTGATTACACACTAAATGTGATTACTCTGGCAGGGCTAACTATTGCATTGGGAATGTTGATAGATAACGCGGTAGTGGTTTTTGAGCAAATTAATCCGGGTTTACCTAAAGAAAAATCGAGAAGAATTGAACACATTAGAAAAGAACTCCCAAAGTCATTCGTTCCTGTATTGGGAAGTACATTTACTACTGTAGGAATTTTTGTTCCATTGTTATTTGCCTTAGAAGAGCTCCGGCTATTTTTAGTTCCGCTGGCAGTGGCTCTCACTATAACATTATTAAGTTCGGTACTCATAGCTTTTACCTGGATTCCTTATGCACTTATATGGTTAACTCCCAGTTCGAAAAAGAAGAAAGTGAAGAGAGAGAAGTACTTCTCCGGCGGACTCAGAAGAATGTTTTTAAAAGCTATTCTGATAAGAAATAAAATGCGTTGGGGATTGGCTATCGCTTTGATATTTGTTATTGGTATTCCTTTGTTTGTTATAGAAACTCCGGATGATTGGGAGGAAACTTCTTGGCCAAAATTTACTCAAATTTATTTTGATAACAGAGATGAAATTGACCCTTTGATAGGAGGAATAACCTATAGGTTCACCAATGAAACTTATTTTGGAAGTCCGTGGAGCCGAAATGAAGAAGAAGTAATTCGGGTATATATTCAAAGTCCGCAAGGAACTCCATTATCAGAAATTGATAAAATTGTGAGTAACTATGAGAATATAGCAAAACCATATGCGGATGCTTTTTCTTATTATGAATCTCAGCTTTCGGAGGACTTTGGCGCGTTCATTAATTTTTCGGTTAAGAACGAATATTTAAGCGAAGTTGCTCCATATTATTTCTTAGGTGAGGCGATGTATTTAGCTGCACAAACCGGCAATGTGGCTACTTCAGTTTCGGGTTTTGGTCAAAGTACGAGTACAGGTTTTGGAGGCGGCTCATCCTCACAAAGAATTACACTTACTGGCTTTGCCTATAATGAACTACATGATCTTGCTAGAGAAATCCAGCGAAGAATAGAAAAAAATCGTCGGGTCAGAGAAGTAGATATAAATAACAGTTCTTATTACAGCAGAGACGATTATTTTCAATATAATTTAGAGCTTGATGATAAAAAGCTCTTAGCAAATAATTTGAATAGAAGAACTGTATTGAATACCCTCGCAATGGATATCAACAGAGAGAACTCGTTGGGAAAGGTAGAATTTGAAGGACAGGAAATGTACCTGATTGGGAGGACAGAAAATACTCGTTTGTACGAAGAAGATTTGATGGAAAAGATGCGAAAAACAAACACATCAAGTTTTGATTTAGATGCATATGGAAGTATTACCAAAGAAAAAGCGCTGACTGAAATTCGTAGAAAAGATCAGTCTTATGAAAGAGTAATTACTTTTAATTTTCTTGGGAATTATCGAATGGCTCAAGACTATACTAAAAAAATGCTTGAAGAAGTTCCCGTGCCGGTTGGCGCTAAAATTCAGTATGGATACTCTGGTTTTAGTTTTAATGATGATGACCAAACCAAAAACCTATGGCTGGTTGCAATGCTTAGCGTTTTAAGTGTGTGGATGATTGTTTCTGCATTGCTGGAAAGCTGGACAGGTCCGCTTTTTGTGATCTTAACGATTCCTTTCAGCGCAATTGGAATTATGTTGGGAACGCTCGCCAACGATCTTAGTTTTGATCGGGGTGCGATTGCAGGAGCGTTGCTTTGTGTAGGCGTTGTAGTGAATAATGCTATTTTGCTGATTCATCAACGCAAGATAGAACGGCAAGCAGGCATCGGTGGGATAAGAGCATGGTATAAAGTTTTCAGGTTAAAAATGCGTCCGATTTTAATTACCACAACTACCACTGTGATGGGATTACTACCGATGGTGATTTACGGAACAGACGAATTCTGGCAAAACTTAGCCATTGTGGTAATTTGGGGATTGCTGTTTAGTACCGCTCTACTGTTTTTGTTTTCGGGATTGTGGGATAGGAAGTTAGTTGGAGATTTATGATTGATGATTAAGAAAAGAGATGATTTCGGCATCACCCATTTGCTCGGGATGGGAAAGGTTGTGGAACTTCACATATCTTTTAATCCAAGCTGTATATGATTGTTCTGTTTTATAGCTATAATTTCTTCTTCTTATTTCTTGTCTAACCTGAACTAACAATTTTGTTTTTGCCATAATTTAATTGATTTATAGGTGGTGATGTTTTATTGTAAGACAGGTTAGGAAGCAATTCCTTACAAAAATAATTGGATGTTATACGAACATCTTAGGCGAAC
>Ga0189275_100412_pt1 | contig 18651 bp, 12 predicted proteins | sample N19A6minimetaG_FD_130329 | JGI IMG/M metagenome (GOLD analysis project Ga0189275, IMG submission 130329) | Marine microbial communities from the Costa Rica Dome - N19 A6 mini metaG | ecosystem: Environmental > Aquatic > Marine > Oceanic > Photic zone | place: Costa Rica: the Eastern Pacific...
AAGGCCGCGCAGACCAGCGGGTGCAGCTGGATGGCCTTGCCCTCGATCAGCTTCGGCTCGAAGGCCTGGATGCCGAGACGGTGCAGCGTCGGCGCCCGGTTCAGCATGACCGGGTGCTCGCGGATGACCTCGTCGAGCACGTCCCAGACTTCCGGACGCTCTTTTTCGACCAGCTTCTTGGATTGCTTGACCGTGCCGGAAAGCCCCTTGGCGTCGAGACGCGCATAGATGAAGGGCTTGAACAGTTCGAGCGCCATCTTCTTGGGCAAGCCGCACTCGTGCAGCTTGAGATCCGGGCCGACCACGATGACCGAACGGCCGGAATAGTCGACGCGCTTGCCGAGCAAGTTCTGGCGGAAACGGCCCTGCTTGCCCTTCAGCATGTCGGACAGCGATTTCAGCGGACGCTTGTTGGCGCCGGTGATGACGCGGCCGCGACGGCCATTGTCGAACAGGGCATCGACCGATTCCTGCAGCATCCGCTTTTCGTTGCGGATGATGATGTCCGGTGCACGCAGCTCGATGAGGCGCTTCAGGCGATTGTTCCGGTTGATGACGCGGCGGTAGAGATCGTTCAAGTCCGACGTCGCGAAACGGCCGCCATCGAGCGGCACGAGCGGACGCAGTTCCGGCGGAATGACCGGAATGACCGTCATGATCATCCATTCCGGCCGGTTGCCGGACGTGATGAAGTTTTCAAGCAGCTTGAGGCGCTTGGCATACTTCTTCAGCTTCAGTTCCGAGCCGGTCTCCTTCATGTCCTCACGGACCTTCGCGGCTTCCGCCTCGAGGTCCATGGCAATCAGGATTTCACGGACGGCTTCCGCACCGATGCCGGCGGTGAAGGCGTCTTCGCCATACTCGTCCTGCGCGTCCATATACTCCTCTTCCGAGAGAAGCTGGAACGGCTGCAGCGGGGTCAGGCCGGGCTCGATAACGACATAGTTCTCGAAGTAGAGCACGCGCTCCACATCCTTCAGCGCCATGTCGAGGATCATCGCGATCCGCGACGGCAGCGACTTCAGGAACCAGATGTGGGCGACCGGCGCAGCAAGCTCGATGTGGCCCATGCGCTCGCGACGGACGCGGGCCAGGGTCACTTCAACGCCGCACTTCTCGCAGACGATACCCTTGTACTTGATGCGCTTGTACTTGCCGCACAGGCACTCATAGTCCTTCACCGGGCCGAAGATGCGGGCGCAGAACAGGCCGTCGCGCTCCGGCTTGAAGGTCCGGTAGTTGATGGTTTCAGGCTTTTTGACCTCGCCGAAAGACCAGGAAAGGATCTTTTCCGGGCTCGCGAGGGCAATCCGGATCCGGTCGAAGGACGGGCCTTCGGCAGCCGGATTGAAGATGTTCATGACGTCGTGATTCATGTCGCCGTCTCCCAAAAGGGGCAAGCGGGACAGGGCCAGCCCTGTCCCGCGATATAAGGTTCGGCCTTAGCCGTTTTTCAGTTCGACATTGAGGCCGAGGGAACGCATTTCCTTCACGAGCACGTTGAAGCTCTCCGGAACGCCGGCTTCGAAGGTGTCGTCGCCGCGCACGATGGCCTCGTAGACCTTCGTCCGGCCGGCCACGTCATCCGACTTCACCGTCAGCATTTCCTGCAGCGTGTACGCCGCACCATAGGCTTCCAGGGCCCACACTTCCATCTCACCGAAGCGCTGACCGCCGAACTGCGCCTTACCGCCCAGCGGCTGCTGGGTCACGAGCGAGTACGGACCGATCGAGCGGGCGTGGATCTTGTCGTCCACCAGGTGGTGCAGTTTCAGCAGGTGCTTCACACCCACCGTAACCTTGCGGCGGAAGGGCTCACCGGTCTGGCCGTCATACAGGGTGACCTGGCCCGACGGATCGAAACCGGCCTTCTCCAGCATGGCGGACACGTCCGGCTCGCGGGCACCGTCGAACACCGGAGTCGCGATCGGCACGCCATTGGCCAGGTTGCGGCCCAGCTCGGCGATATCGGCATCGGTTTCCGGCAGCTCGTCCTCGCCGTAGACACGCTTCAGCTCGGACTTCAAGGCTTCGACGGAACCGTCGCGCTGATAGGCTTCGTACGCATCGCCGATCTGGCGGCCCAGACCACGGCAGGCCCAGCCAAGGTGGGTCTCCAGGATCTGGCCGACATTCATCCGCGACGGCACGCCCAGCGGGTTCAGCACGATGTCGACGGCTTCACCGTTTTCCAGGAAGGGCATGTCCTCGATCGGATTGATCTTGGAGATAACACCCTTGTTGCCGTGACGGCCGGCCATCTTGTCGCCGGGCTGAAGCTTGCGCTTCACCGCAACGAACACCTTGACCATCTTCATCACGCCCGGCGGCATTTCGTCGCCACGCTGCAGCTTGTCGACCTTGTCCTCAAAGCGGCGATCCAGACGGGCCTTGCTGTCGTCGTACTGCTTTTGCAGCGCTTCGACTTCACCCATGGCCTTCTCGTCGTCGAGACCGATGCGCCACCACTGCGAACGCGGGGTCTCGTCGAGCGCCTCCTGGGTCACCTTGCCCTTGGCAAAGCCGCGCGGACCGGAGACCGCCGTCTTGCCGAGCAGGAGATCGCCCAGACGCTGATAGATATTGCGCTCGAGAATGTGCAGCTCGTCGTCGCGGTCCTTGCCGAGACGCTCGATTTCCTCACGCTCGATCGAGATCGCGCGCTCGTCCTTGTCGACACCGTGACGGTTGAAGACGCGGACTTCCACGACCGTACCGGTGGCACCGGACGGCATGCGCAGGGAGGTGTCGCGAACGTCGGAGGCCTTTTCGCCAAAGATGGCGCGCAGAAGCTTTTCTTCCGGCGTCATCGGGCTTTCGCCCTTCGGCGTCACCTTGCCGACCAGGATGTCACCGGGACCGACTTCGGCGCCCACGGCCACGATACCGGCTTCGTCGAGATTGCGCAGGGCTTCCTCGCCGACATTCGGGATGTCGCGCGTGATTTCCTCCGGACCCAGCTTGGTGTCGCGGGCCGCGATCTCGAACTCTTCGAGGTGGATCGAGGTAAAGACGTCGTCGCGCACGATGCGCTCGGAGATCAGGATCGAGTCCTCGAAGTTGTAGCCGTTCCACGGCATGAAGGCGACGACCACGTTCCGGCCGAGCGCGAGCTCGCCCAGATCGGTCGACGGACCGTCCGCGATGATGTCACCGGCCTTCACCTCGTCACCCACGCGCACGATCGGGCGCTGGTTGATACAGGTGGACTGGTTGGAGCGCTGGAACTTGGACAGGCGGTAGATGTCGACGCCCGACTTGGCGGCATCGAGATCTTCCGTGGCCCGGATAACAATACGGGTCGCGTCGACCTGTTCGATCACGCCGCCCCGGCGCGCCGCAATGGCAGCACCGGAATCGCGGGCCACAACACCTTCCATGCCGGTCCCGACGAGAGGCGCTTCCGCCTTCACGAGCGGCACGGCCTGACGCTGCATGTTCGAACCCATGAGGGCGCGGTTGGCGTCGTCGTTTTCCAGGAAGGGAATGAGCGCCGCAGCGACCGAAACCACCTGTTTCGGCGACACGTCGATATATTCCACGTCCTCACGCGGAACGAGCGTCACTTCACCGCCGATACGGCAGTTCACGAACTCGTTGTCCAGCTCGCCATTCTCGTTCACGTGCGCGTTCGCCTGGGCGATTGCGTAGCGCGACTCCTGCATGGCGGAGAGATAGTCGACCGTCTCGGTCAGCTTGCCGTTCTCGACCCGGCGGTACGGGCTTTCGATGAAGCCGTACTTGTTGACGCGGGCATAGGTCGACAGCGAGTTGATCAGGCCGATATTCGGACCTTCCGGCGTTTCAATCGGGCAGATCCGGCCATAGTGGGTCGGGTGCACGTCGCGCACTTCGAAGCCGGCACGTTCGCGGGTCAGACCACCCGGGCCAAGCGCCGAGAGGCGGCGCTTGTGCGTCACTTCGGACAGCGGGTTGGTCTGGTCCATGAACTGCGACAGCTGCGAGGAGCCGAAGAATTCGCGCACCGCAGCCGCGGCCGGCTTGGCGTTGACCAGGTCGTGCGGCATGACCGTCTCGATATCGACCGAGGACATGCGTTCCTTGATCGCGCGCTCCATGCGCAGAAGGCCGATGCGATACTGATTTTCCATCAGCTCGCCGACCGAACGCACACGGCGGTTGCCGAGATTGTCGATGTCGTCGATTTCACCACGGCCATCGCGCAGATCCACGAGGGTCTTCAGCACGGCCAGGATGTCTTCCTTGCGCAGCGTGCGGACATCATCCGGACAATCCAGGTCCAGACGCATGTTCATCTTCACGCGGCCCACAGCCGACAGGTCGTAGCGTTCCGGGTCGAAGAACAGGCCCTGGAACATGGCCTCGGCCGTTTCCGGCGTCGGCGGCTCGCCCGGACGCATGACGCGGTAGATATCGACCAGCGCCTGCTCGCGGCTTTCATTCTTGTCGACCGCCAGCGTGGTCCGGATGTAGGGACCGATACCCGTGGCCGGGTCGATGTCGAGCAGGTTGAGAACCTTGACGCCGGTTTCCTTCAGCGTGTCGAGGATTTCCTGGGTCAGCTCGTCGCCGGCTTCCGCAAAGATCTCGCCGGTTTCCAGATTGACCATGTCTTCGGCCAGATAGCCGGACAGCAGGAATTCGTCGGAAACCAGCAGAGCTTCCAGACCGTCCTCGGCCAGCTTGTTGGCCGCGCGCGCGGAGATTTTCTTGCCGGCCGGAGCGACGATATCGCCCGTCTTGGCGTCGACCAGATCGCGCACCGGCTTGGCGCCGCGCCAGCGTTCCTTCACGTAAGGAACGGTCCAGCCCTTCTTGGCGAACTTGTACTCGACCGTGTTGTAGAAGGTCGAAAGAATCTCTTCCTTGTCCAGGCCCAGCGCATAGAGCAGCGTCGTCGCCGGCAGCTTGCGGCGGCGATCGAGGCGCATGTGGACCACGTCCTTGGCATCGAACTCGAAGTCGAGCCAGGAACCGCGATAGGGAATGATCCGTGCGGCGAAGAGATATTTGCCCGAGGCATGGGTCTTGCCGCGGTCATGGTCGAAGAAGACGCCCGGCGAACGGTGCATCTGGGAAACGATGACCCGCTCGGTACCGTTGACGACGAAGGTGCCCTTGTCCGTCATGAGCGGGATATCGCCCATGTAGACGTCCTGCTCCTTGATGTCCTTGACCGAACGCGCGCCGGTTTCCTCGTCGACATCGAACACGATCAGACGCATCTTGACCTTCAGCGGAGCCGCGAAGGTCATGTCACGCTGCTGGCATTCCTCGACGTCGAACTTCGGCGCTTCGAATTCGTAGGACACGAAGTCCAGCACTGCACGCTCAGCGAAATCCTTGACGGGGAAGACCGACTTGAAGACGGCCTGCATGCCCGTATCGCCCCGCTCGCTTGACGGGACTTCCTTCATCAGGAAGTGCTCATAGGAGCTTTTCTGAACTTCGATGAGGTTCGGCATCGCGACCGTTTCCGGAATGCGACCGAACGTCTTGCGAATCCGCTTCTTGCCGGTGAACGACAGACCCATGTCGGCTCCCTTCGCAGACAGCACTGCGCCATAGATGCGGGGTTCGTCCCCGCGCCGCCGTTCCGAGTGGCCCGGCCCTGCCCGTCAAAGACGCAGCGGCCCGGTCCGGATTATGCGGCCCCGCCTGGAACGGCAGCGGAGGGACCGCGAAACGCAAAGACGGGCTAGCGGACGCGCAGGATACCCCGCGCGCCCGCCGCACCGTTCAGGTCACGCCGTAGCGTGATTATTTCAGCTCGACCGTAGCGCCGGCTTCTTCGAGCTTCTTCTTGATCTCTTCGGCTTCGGCCTTCGGAGCACCTTCCTTGACCGCCTTCGGAGCGCCTTCGACCAGGTCCTTGGCTTCCTTCAGACCCAGGCCGGTGATGGCACGGACTTCTTTGATGACGTTGATCTTCTTGTCGCCAGCCGAAGCCAGGATAACGTCGAATTCGTCCTTCTCTTCAGCAGCGGCAGCGCCAGCGTCGCCACCGGCCGGACCGGCAACCGCGACAGCAGCCGCAGCCTTGATGCCTTTTTCTTCGAGAAGATCGTTCAGTTCCTTGGCTTCAAGGATGGTGAGCGAGAGAAGTTCGTCGCAGAGTTTAGCTACATCAGCCATTTGTTCAATTCCTTGTTGTGTTCAGTGTGTCAGTTCGTTAGCGGAGAATGACGTTATGCTTCGGCTTTTTCGCGGATAACCTCGATGGCGCCAGCCAGACCCTGGCCCGGGGCCATGATACGCTGGGCAACCTGCGAAGCCTGACCCGTGAGACGGGCCGCGATGGTGGCGATAAGCTCTTCGCGGGACGGCATCTTGGACAGGGCATCGATGCCTTTGGCGTCGAACACTTCCTCTTCCATGAAGCCGCCGAGAATGACGAGCTTGTCGTTGGACTTCGCGTAGTCCACCAGCACCTTGGGCGCCGCAACAAAGTCTTCCGAGTAAGCGATGGCCACCGGACCCGCGAACAGGTCGGAGGCGCCTTCACCCGGCTTGCCTTGAAGAGCGATCTTGGCGAGGCGGTTGCGAACCACCTTGAATGTGCCGCCGAGCTCACGGAGCTTGGCACGCAGATTCGTCATTTCCGCAACGGTCATGCCCGTATAGTGGGCCATCACCACGGATCCAGCGTTCGAGAAGATGCCTTCCAGCTCTTCAACGGACGCTTCTTTTTGATTGCGATCCATTTTGCGGACTCCCTGTTTGAACCGTCCACCACGGACGGTCCGGTGAAAACGCCGTCGAGCGCCTTCCCCGTTTCAAGGGTTCGGGCGCGCCCACGGCGCGTCCTGTCCCAGGGCTTGAACCAACAGACCTTACGAACAAGGCCATATTGTTCATGCTCTGTCTCACACAGGGCCCAAACTGGATTAAGGCAGAACCTTGAAAAGGCCCCGCCCCCTGCGATCTCGGACAGGTCCGGTCTTCACCCACAACGCGTGGTGAAGAACCGGATCAGCCCGGCCGGATAAAGCCTGCCGGGCTGAAACTCAAGTGTCTTTTACGCCGAATTAAGCCGCGGAGGCTTCCGACGTGTCGATTTTCACGCCCGGCCCCATGGTCGAGGACAGCGCGATCCGGCGGATATAGGTGCCTTTGGCGCCCGACGGCTTCGACTTGACGATGGCGCCGATCAGGGCGCGAACATTCTCGACCAGCTGCGCTTCGGTGAAGCTCGCCTTGCCGACGCCGGCGTGCACGATGCCCGCCTTCTCGACACGGAACTCCACGGCACCGCCCTTGGACGCTGCAACGGCCTTGGTCACATCCATGGTGACCGTGCCGACCTTCGGGTTCGGCATCATGCCGCGCGGGCCGAGCACCTTACCGAGACGGCCGACGAGTGGCATCATGTCCGGGGTCGCGATGACCTTGTCGAAATTGATATTGCCGCCCTGGACCTGTTCCATCAGGTCTTCGGCGCCCACAACGTCGGCACCGGCCTTCTTGGCCTCTTCAGCCTTCGGGCCCTTGGCGAACACCGCGACGCGAACCGTACGGCCCGTGCCGTTCGGCAGCTCGCAGACACCGCGGACCATCTGGTCGGCGTGACGCGGGTCGACACCCAGATTGACGGCCAGTTCGATCGTTTCGTCGAACTTTGCCTTGGCATTGGCCTTCACGTGCTTGACCGCTTCGTCGACCGTGTAGAGGTGATCGCGGTCGATGGTTTCACGCGCAGACGCGAGACGTTTTCCGATAGTCGCCATGATCCCTACTCCGTCACTTCCAGACCCATGGAACGGGCGGAGCCGGCGATGATCTTCGTCGCCTGGTCGAGGTCGTTCGCATTGAGGTCCTTGAACTTGGCTTCCGCGATCTCGCGGCATTGCGCCATCGAGACGGAACCGGCCGAAGTCTGGCCCGGGGCCTGGCTGCCCTTCTGGATCTTCGCGGCCTTCTTCAGATAGAAGCTCGCCGGCGGCGTTGCGATCTCGAAGGTAAAGGACTTGTCCGAGAAGACGGTGATGGTGGTCGGGATCGGCATCCCTTTTTCCATCTCCTGGGTCTTCGCGTTGAAGGCCTTACAGAATTCCATGATGTTCACGCCGCGCTGACCCAGGGCCGGGCCGATCGGCGGGGACGGGTTTGCTGCGCCCGCGGGCACTTGCAGCTTGATATAGCCGTCGATTTTCTTGGCCATGTCTCCACTCCATCAACAGGACGCGACCATCGCGTCCTTGGGGGTTTGCGGTACGGCCCGGCATGGACTTGGCGCCGGCACCTCCCGCACGTCACACGCGCTACTGGGTCTTTTCGACCTGCGCGTATTCCAGCTCGACCGGGGTGGCCCGGCCGAAAATATTGATTGCCACCTTGAGACGGCCGTTCTCGTCGTCGACCTCTTCCACGACGCCGTTGAAGCTGGCGAAGTGACCGTCGATGACATTCACCGTCTCGCCGATCTCGTAATTGACCGTCGGACGCGGACGCTCGGCGTCCTCTTCCATCTGGCCCAGGATCCGCTTCACTTCGTTCTCGGACACCGGAATCGGCTTCTTGCCCGAACCGAGGAAGCCGGTGACCTTCGGCGTCGACGTGACCAGGTGATAGGCTTGGTCCGTCATGTCCATCTTCACCAGGACATAGCCCGGGAAATACTTGCGCTCGGCGTTCACCTTGCGGCCCTTGCGGACCTCGACCACGTCCTCGGTCGGGACGAGAATCTCTTCGAACTTGTCTTCAAGCCCCTGGATCGCGGCTTCGGTCCGGATCGCCTCGGCGACCTTCTTCTCGAAGTTCGAATAGGCGTGCACGATATACCACTTGGCAGACATACAGCCTCCTCCTACGAACCGAGCGACAGCAGGAACTGGACGGTTTCGCGGATCGCGAAGTCCACACCCCAGAAGAACAGCATGGCAATGGCCGAAAGGATCAGCACGAGGATCGTCGAGACGATCAACTCCTGCCGCCCGGTCCAGGTCACCTTGCGGGCCTCCTGACGCACCTGCGCCAGATACTGGAACGGGCCGGCCTTGCGCTTTTTCGGCGCCGCCGTATCCGCCTTGGCCTGCGCCGGCGTCTTGTTATTCGCGTTCCGCGTCATTCGCTTCCATCTGGCCCCTCGGGGCCCTGTTTGCAATCGGCGCCGATGTCATGCGGCGCAAAATTCCGTCAGAGCGGCATGGCAGGGGCGGAGGGACTCGAACCCCCGACCCTCGGTTTTGGAGACCGATGCTCTACCAACTGAGCTACACCCCTGTACCACGCGCGCGGAGTAGCACGGTGAGCCAGCCACCGCCACATCCGAAGCGCAGCTGTCTACAATGCAGAGCGCCATAAGAAAACAGCTAAAACGCATATTGCTGCGCTTATTCGCAACCCGGCTTCAGGCGTCGGAGATCCGCCTTGCGTCGACGACCCATGCCAGGGCCCCGCTCTGCCCTGGAGCTTCGAGCACGGAAAGCGGCGACACCGCGAGGCCCGCGGCATCAAGACGGCCCACAATACCTCGCATATCGTCCTCGGACTGGGCCACATCCAGCATGGATGTCATGCGGTGCTGGAAAGCTGCGGTATCGGACTTCTGCCCATTGATCCAGGCCGTTACGTCGGAGGGCGCAAAATGACCCAGACGCCCCGCCAGGGTTCGGCAATCCGCCACAAGACGGGCAACATGCTCACGGGCCGGACCGTGGCTGGCAATCGCCAGAGCCTCTCCCACGGCGTCCAGCGCCGCGCGCAGATTGTCGACGCATTCGCGAGCCCGGGCGTCCGGCACCTCCCCCGCAGCGGCTAGCGGAATGTCTTTGGCATAGTCGGCCATCCGTTCGAACAGATTGCTGTCGATGACAGTCGTCAGGAGAGCGGCCACGTCCCCGCAGGCCGCCTCGACGACGCCACCACGACAATGAACCAGCGCGTGCAGGTGACCGCCCTCGTCGACAACACGGGCGGCCTCGGAAAACGCCGTCTGCCCCGCATACTCCAGCCCGTACTGGCTGACGGCGCAGGTCACGGCCGCGTCTGCAAAGGGCAAGGCCGCACTGTCTGCAGCAACGGGCAGCGCGTTCAGCGCGCTGGCGGCAATCTGGACGGCAGGGGGTGCGACATCGCAGCAGATCGCCTTCGGCAGATTATCAGATCGTCGCGCAAAAACCTGCTCGGCAAAGCGCAGAACCTCGCCTTCACCACACGCCAGGTCGAGCAGAGACGTCACGCCCCCATCGTCGATCCTGTCCAAGAAGTACCGAGACCAATGCGCATCGAGCACTTCCGCGACCCGTGGGTCACGATAGCGATGTTCGTCGCCCGGGCTGCGCCCGGCCCAGAACTGCCCCCAGGCAGCCGCTTCGCTCGTTTGAGTACGATCCCCCAACATTACGGGCATGTTAGGGAAGCATCGCGCGAAGGCAACTCCTTCGCTGCACCGCAACGCGGCAATCCGCAAAAGAAAAGGGCGGGCCCGAAGACCCGCCCTTCCCCAAGTGTATTAAGTCTGTCGACTAGAAGCGCAGGTTGGCGCCCAGGAACAGACGACGGCCGAACGGATCGTACGTGGCCGGATAGGTGTTGGCCTGCTCGGACGAGGTCGAGGTCAGAACCGGCGGCTCTTCATCCGTCACGTTTTGCAGACCCAGCGAAACGCGGACGGTTTCGCTGACGTCGTAACCGAAGGTCACGTCGAAGTAATTGTAGGCGTCGATCGACAGCTCGCGATCCGAAACGAAGCCGGCGTAGGACGGCTCGATGTCGACACCGCCAATGTGACGCCAACGGACGGAGGTCGTCAGATTGCCCCAGTACCAGCTCGCCTGAGCGACGTGCTTGTATTCCGGGGTCGGCTCGCCGCACTGACCGGAGAACTGGCCTTCACAGGCGACGAAACCAGCGACTTCAGACGTCTGGTAGCCGTTGCCGATCGTGAAGGTCGAGTAGTAGTTCACCGAGAAGGAGCCGAGGTCGGGCGACAGGCCCATTTGCTCGGCATCCCACATGTAGTCAACGCGGACGTCGACGCCTTCAGCTTCGAACACAGCGAGGTTCGAAGAGAACAGTTCCGGCATGTACGGGTTGGCCATTTCACCGGTGCTCGGGTTACGAGCGCCTGCGAAGAAGGCACAAGCCGACTGGATGTCCTGGCGATAGCACTCGTCCAGCAGATTCTGCAGGGACGGGGTCGCAATCGCATCTTCGATTTCGATGTTGTAGTAGTCGACTTGCATCGTGAAGCCGCTGATGAAGTTCGGCTGCCACACAGCACCGATGGTGAAGGTGTCGGCAACTTCTTCGTCAACGTTGGCATTACCGCCAAACAGGGCTTCGATCTGCGCGTTCGACTGGAACGGCGTACCGACCGACGCTGCGGGAACGCCCGAAGCGATACAGTTGGCAACGATCACGTCACTGTCGAAGGAACCCAGACCGCCGGAGCACGGATCCGTCGCCCCCGGGAAGCCGTTGGTCGCCGGCGAGAACAGGTCACCCACGTTCGGTGCACGAACAGCACGGTTGTACTGCGTACGGAAACGCAGACCGTCAACCGGCTCCCAGCCCAGGCCAGCGGCATAGGTCTGGGTGTTGCCGACCGTCGAGTAGTCCGACATACGGAAGGCGCCGGTGAAGTTCAGGCTCTGGATGCCCGGACGGTCCGTGATGAGCGGGACGTCGACTTCGGTGAAGAATTCGTAGACGTCGAACGAACCTTCGATCGGCAGCGACTGGTTGAAGCCGCGAACGTCCGGACCCAGCACGGAGTCAGGGCGGATCGACGCGGAGTTTTCACGATACTCGACACCGAGCACGAGCGCCGGGGCGATGTTCGCCATCGGAGACGCCATGTTCGACAGCTCGCCGGACACGGAGGCCACAGCCTGCGTGGCTTCGATCACGTCGATCTGGGCACCCGTACGGGCGATGTAGTCGGCCGCTTCCGCGGAGACCGAGCCAGCACCATTCCAGATGTCCAGCGTCGGAGCCGTACAACCGCTGGCGATAGCCGTCGGGCCGCCGTCACAGAGGACAGCTTCCTGGAAGGCCGCAACGGAGATGTTGCCAGACAGGATCTGGGACACCGCCGAACGCGAGTAGTTGTAGAAGACGTCGTAGGACCAGTCATTGTTGATGTCGCCACGGAAGCCCAGCACACCCTGGAAGGTGTTGGTGTCGCGCAGCGAGTTACGGGTGCTGATCTCTTGCATGCGGCGGGCGATACGCACGGTTGCCGTGCCGTCGCCATTGTTGGAGCTGGCGTCGTTGGCAAACAGGTCACGCAGCTCGGTCGAGAACAGCGGGTTGTCGAGATTGACGTCGATGGTCAGCGTGCCCGTCGGGGTCGGGGCGAGCTGGGAGTCGACGACGTTGTTCGCGTAGATACCGCGAGCATACATCTCGATGTTGTCATTGATCTCATAGGTGGCGAAAGCCGAGATCATGTGACGTTCCTGCGGCAGCTGCAGGTAGTTGGTCGGGGCGTAGTTATACACCTGACGCTCGGCGATAGCGCCGCCCGGCTGGGTCATCAGGAAGTACGGATCGCCGCTGGAATCGACCGGGTTCGTGTCGAAGTAGTTGCCGGCAGCCGGACGAATCCAGGTTTCCGGAATGCTCGAGGAACCACCCGGGATGTACGGATCGGTACCCGGACCAGGCGACCAGTAGGCCACTTCGGAGAACTCGCGCGACGCCTGGAAGACGGCTTCACGATTGGTGTAGCCGAAGGACAGCACGGCGTTACCACGACCATTGTCGAAGTTGCCGCCCATCGTGACGGAAACGTCGGAGATAGCCGCATCGCCTTCGTCCATCGAGAATTCGTGCGAGGTGGAAACTTCCACGCCCTCGAAGTCGTCACGCAGGATGAAGTTCACAACGCCTGCAACAGCGTCCGAGCCGTAAACGGCCGATGCACCGCCGGTCACGACGTCAACGCGCTCGACCATGGCGGCCGGAATGTTGTTCAGGTCGACGACCTGGGAAGCGCCAGAGCCGACGAAACGGGTGCCGTCAACCAGGACCAGGGTCCGGGAGGTGCCGAGACCGCGAAGCGACACCGTCGCCGTACCGTCACCCGGGTTGTTCGACGTGGCGTCGAAAGCCGGGATCAGCTGCGGCAGGGTGTTCAGCAGGTCTTCGGTGTTGACCACGTTGTTCAGCTCGAACAGCTCTTCGTTAACCGAAGTGATCGGGCTGGGGGCCACCGTGTCGGTGCGTTGAATGCGCGAACCGGTGATGACGACCACGTCATCATCAGCGGCGCCCTCTTGTGCCATCGCCGGCGCGGCTACAGCCAGGCCACCGATGAGCGTGCTCGCCATAAGGCAAGCCTTCAAGGAAGTCGGTCTCACTCTTAATCCCTCCGAGTAAGGTTGTAATGGGAAGGCCGCCCACACTAGGCGTCAGGCAGAATCCCCCGGCTCGGCGGAGCTCACGATTCCCCGCCTTATCTGCAAGGTACCCATGCAGAATGCGAAGGGTCAATGACACACGTCCGTCACATCCCCATGCCAAGCGTCATTCACGCTGCACTGTTGCGCATTTGCCGCAGACCTTTCGGCAAGACCTGATTTTACCAAGCCTTTTTACGGAAATCGGGCGTCACAATACACCGTACAAATAGCTAGTCCGGCAGCAGGTCGAAGGGCGCCGTCACGCGCACATCCTCGCTCTCGAACGGCTCGACGCCGTGCCACATGTAGGAGGGGAAGAAGATCGCCGCTCCGGCTTCGGGACAGATATAGCGTTCGGCCGGCAGATCGAGGCCAGGCAGGCCCGGAGCCCCCAGACGAAGCCATCCGGCACGCTCGCCGCTCAGCACCGTCTCGGGAACATGGACATAATAGCTGGCGCTGATCCAGCCGGCCGGGTGGATATGGTCGACATGGCCGCCCCCCGAACGCAGCCTGACGGACCAGGCGCCGGTGAGTTTCAGCCGGTCGGACTTGCGTGCGAGGAAAGGATGCTCGGGATCGTCCGGCAGTTCGGCGACAAAACGCTGTGCGGCCGCCTGCAGCGCCTGGGCAAGCGCCTGGATGACCGGGTCGTCATTATCCCACAGGCGTCCCGGCGACTGGGTGCCGCCGAACAGGGTCTGCTCGATCGGCTGGACCTGCGTCGCATGAAGCGCGGCGATCCGCTCGGCCAGAGCCTCGTTGAACGCGTCAAGCGAAGTGAAGCCGGCGGGCGTATCGATGAACCGCTTCGCCGTCAGCCGGTCGTAGTCATAGAACCGCCTGTAGCGATCGTCGCCCGCGCAGCGCCAGGCGGTCGCCTGCAGGGCGACATGCTTTTGCAGATGCTCCGCGGGCGGATCGGCGCGAAGAGCGTCGACCGCCTCTTCGGTGCGACCGTGCGTCAGGCACGCCTCGACCAGCTGGTGACGGATCTCGAAATCGTCATCATCGCTTGCAGCGAGGGCTGCACGCAGGTCCGCAAGCCCCGCCTCCCCGTCACCCTGCTTGCTCCGGATCTCCCCGCGCAAGGCCAGGGCCCGCGTATGCGCCGGCTCGCTCCCAAGTGCGACTTCAAGCGCTTCGAGCGCATCGTCAGGATAGCCGGTGCGCAGCAGGACACGCGCCTTGGTATAGGCCAGTTCAGGATCCGACTGGCTCGCCAGGACGGCGTCCAGTGCAGCGGTTGCGCCGCGCCCCTCTCCCAGTTCCCAGAGCAGGCTCGCCAGGTCCTTGTGAATATCCGCCCGCAAGGGTGCGCACCGCGATGCCTGCCAGTAGGCTTCCCGCGCCTCGGCGGCACGCCCGAGCGTGCGCAGTGTATGCCCCCGCTGAAAATGAGCCTCTGCCTGGCCCGGTGCCAGCCGGCAGGCCGTGTCGAGATCCTGCAGGGAATCCGCAAGCCGATTGACCGACCGCAGCACGCTTCCCCGGTTGATGCGCGGCATCACGGCCCGGGGATTTGCATCGATGGCGCGTGAGTAGAAGTCCAGTGCGCCGGCCTCGTCACCGGCCCGCGAGCGCAGATTGCCCAGCCCGTTGAGCGCCGCCGCACTGTCCGGCTCGGATTCCAGAACATCGCGGAACGCCGTTTCCGCCTCTTCGCTGCGGCCCAGGTCAGACAGTGTGATGGCCAGATTGGTCATCGCGTCCATGAAATCGGGCTTGCGCGCCAGGGCCGCACGATAGGCTTCGACAGCCCCGGCGGGATCCCCGGCCCTGCGCTTGAGATTTCCCAGATTGCTGAGGACGGCAAACGGCTGGGGGTGCCGCCCTGCTGCCGCCTCCAGATCGGCAATGCCGGCCGCAAACCGGCCCAACCGGCCGCGGACGACACCGCGCAGATGCAGCGCCTCGACATCATCCGGCCGCGTCGCGATCACGGCGTCCAGCCTGGCCTCGGCCTCCCCGGCCCATCCGCTTTGCAGCAATTGCATCGCGAGCTGGAGATCGGCACTCATGACCGGTCCCGCGCACGGCCGCCCGACAGGACCCGCTGCATCAATCCGCCAAGCCCCGGCTTTGGGGCCGGCTGGTCCGGATCGGGGGCTGCATTGCCGTCGCATTCCACCCACATACCGGTTTCATTGTCGACACATTGGAGTGACATAGCGGCATCGAACGGGCTCAGGAATGTCGCGTAGGGCGAGGTCGAGTCCAGGTGCTCTTTCGACGGCGGCCGCCGGACCTGGGTCGCGCTGAACGTCATCACCGTGCGCTCGACATTGTAGTATTCGAGACATTTCCGGCTCCAGCTCAAGCCGCACCGTGCGAGCACGAAACGCAGCCGCGCCTCGAAGTCACCGACCAGTTCCTCGTACTGCAGGGGCGTGACATGATCGGGATAGGTCGCGGCCCAGTGTGCACCCAGCCGCGCCTGAAGCGCATAATAGTGCGCGATATCGTCGAGATCGTGCGCGAACGGCCACATGCGCGAGAAATTGCGCCGGTAGATCGAGAACGCCACCTCCACCGGCTTGCGGCGGATATGGATGACCGGCGCCTTGGGGAACATCTGGCGGATCAGGCCGACGGCCAGGAAATTCGCCGGCTGCTTGTCCGTCACGAAAGGCGTGCCTGTGAGGCCGTATTCGCGATACTGCGACAGGTAACGCTCGCGCCAGGGCGCCAGCACGTCCTCGGGAATTTCGCCACCGGACCATCCGGTTTCGCGGGCCCAACGGATGAAGGCTTCGAACAGGACCGGCATCATGCTGAGCTCGCCGCCGGCCTGGACATCGTCATGGGCGGCGATGGCGGCCTCGATGAGTGTCGTCCCGGAGCGCGGCATGCCGACGATGAAGATCGGCGCCTGCTCAAGCGCCGGGGACGGTCTGGCGACCGGTCCGGCAAACACCTGTGTCAGCCATTCGGTGCGCCGCTCCTGCTCGGGGCGGTCATAGGCCGAGACGACGGCGCCATTGTGCTGGAGTTTCTTGGTATCATTGGCCCGCGACCAGGCCGCAAATGCGGCCTCGCGCTGAGCGCGACGGTGCCGGGCATCGCCCAGCGCAAACAGGCCGATCGACAACCGGTCCGCCGGCATGCCGGGTTTGACGGTCTCGGCTTCCAGACGCTCGACCTCGTCGTCGGTCAGACGGCCGCCGGACACTTCGGAGAGCTGGCCATAGGCCTCGAAATTCCCCGGATCGATGGCGAGCGTGCGCCGGCACATCTCGATCGCCTCCTCCCGCTCGCCGCGGAAAGTGTGGATACGGGCAAGCCCGAAACAGGCATCGGCGCAATCGGGATCGAGCGACAAGGCCTTGTCGAAGGCGGCGCGGGCCCCGTCGATATCGCGCGCACCGAGGATCAGCCGGCCCAGCGCCGCCCAGTTGTCGGCCGTGTCAGGATCGGCATCGACGACGGGGCGGTAGATCCGGATCGCCTTGCGATAATAGCCCTGCTGCCCCAGCCCCATGGCCAGCGCGCCCCGCGCCTCCATATCCTGCGGGTCCAGCGCATGCCAGGCTTCCGCGGCGGCGGTCAGCGCGATGAAGTCGCCGGCGAACCGGGCCAGATCGGACCGCAGGCGCAGCACGTCCAGACTGCCGGCCAGCCCTTCGGCCTCGGCCGTGTCGAGGGCTGCGGCGGCTGCATCGAGCCGCTTGCATTCCAGTTCGGCACCGGCCAGGCGCAGCGCGACATGCGGCCGGGCCGGATGGCCGGCATCGGCGGTGGCCAGCGCCTTGTCGAGCGCTCGCGCGGCGGTCTCGAAATCCCCGGCCCGCCCAGCCAGATCGCCATAACGCCCCCAGACATCGAACCGGTCGGGCGACAATTCGCTCGCCTTCTGCGCAGCGCTCAGGGCCGCGGGAAGATCGCCCTCAGCTTCGTGGAGGATGGAGCGATAGAGCGGCACCAGCCCAAGCCCGGGATCGGCCGCCCCGGCCTTGTCCAGCCAGTCGCGGCCGCCGGCAAGATCGCCGGTCTCGACGGCGCAGACCCCCAGCAGCGCCATGGCCCCGGCATCGCCGGGCCGATCCGCAAGCACGGCCTCGCACCGCGCGCGGGCGCCGTCAAAATCATTGGCCAGACGTAACTGCCCGGCCTCTGCGAGTCGCGGATCCTGCATCACGCTGCCCGGTAAGGCGGATCGTTCCGGAACCAGCCTGTGATCTGGTGCCGTGCGCCGCCCGCGAAGGGTGATACCGCGCTGACCGAATGGATGCGCCGGCCGTCGAAGATCGACAGCACGTTGAACCGCGGCAGGAAGGCGCGGCTGATATCCAGATTGTCGTCGAGCAGCATCAGAAGGCCGCCCCAGTCAGGCTGCCAGTTTCGCGTGAAGCCCAGCGTGTAGGCAGCAACGCGTTCCTTGTCATGCCCCTCATCGATATGCCGCGTCAGGAAATGGCCCCGCGCATAGCGGGTCGCCTGGGCATCGGCCTTGGTCACCAGCGGCGCCCCGGTAACGGTCTTGCCCAGTTCGAGAAACTCCGGGGAATTGATGAACTCGGTGAGCTGGTGGATCGGATGGCCGGCGTCCCAGCCCGACGTGTAGGCCTCGATCATCGGGTAGCTGTCGTAGAGATAGCCGTAATTGTCGCGGGCGCGCTCCATGACATGGCCGATCTTGGCGCCGATGGCCTGCCGCCCCATCGCGGCAATATCCTGCTGGGTCAGCTTGGAAACGCGTTCCCCGCCGGGCGCGGACGGATCGGCCTCGGCAAAGACGAGCCGCCAGTTCAGGGAGCGCGCCAGAAGATTTTCAATGTGCTCGGCAAGGGCCGGCTCGAATATGTCGGGGATCCGGACGAGCTTGTCGCGCGCATAGATCTCCGCCCATTTCTGCGCGTCGAGCGCGGGGTTCAGTCTCAGTTCGAGCGTTTCAGCCATGATCGCGGATACTTCCTCAGCCCAGGGCCAAAGTGGTACCGGCGGCCCCGGAGCGTGTCCATACGACGGCCTGTCATGCGACAGCGCACCGCAGCCCGGCACAGCACCCGATACAGGCACAAACGAAAACGGCGGACCCGAAGGCCCGCCGTTTCAGCATCGGTATGGATCGAGCGATTACTCGACGATCTTGGAAACGACGCCTGCGCCGACGGTACGGCCGCCTTCACGGATAGCGAAGCGCAGCTTCTCTTCCATGGCGATCGGCGTGATCAGCTCGACATTCATTTCCACATTGTCGCCCGGCATCACCATCTCGGTGCCTTCCTTCAGCGTCACGACGCCGGTCACGTCGGTCGTGCGGAAGTAGAATTGCGGACGGTAGTTCGTGAAGAACGGCGTGTGACGGCCACCCTCTTCC
>Ga0189275_100414_pt1 | contig 18496 bp, 14 predicted proteins | sample N19A6minimetaG_FD_130329 | JGI IMG/M metagenome (GOLD analysis project Ga0189275, IMG submission 130329) | Marine microbial communities from the Costa Rica Dome - N19 A6 mini metaG | ecosystem: Environmental > Aquatic > Marine > Oceanic > Photic zone | place: Costa Rica: the Eastern Pacific...
GGATTGAAACACCATCGTCAACCCGCGCTTGCTTGGCGGGTGGTCGGTGACATCGTTGCCGTCGATCTCAATCGCACCGCGGGAAATGTCTTCCAACCCGCCAATCATGCGCAGCAAGGTCGACTTGCCACAGCCGGATGGCCCCACAAAGACAACGAACTCGCCGTCCTGAATATCTAGGTCCACGCCCTTGATGACCTGCGCATTGCCAAACCACTTCTCAACCGCCTTGAGTGATATCGCCCCCATCAGTTTCCTCCCGCCCAAGCCAACCAAACAGCCGCAGTCCAGGTGAACGTGCCCCCGCCTGCCGCGCTGCCTGTAAATGGATCAAAATATTCAGCAAATCCGTGTTCCGCGATCAAATCTCCGGTCTTATTTGCCAGTGTTTTGGCTTCCTCCTTGTGGCCCATATCCGCGAGACCCAATCCAATCAGCATGTTTACAATCGCCCAAGTCGGGCCGCGCCAATAGCGCCGCGCATCAAAGGTCTCAGCTTCTGGATCATTGCTGGGAACAGGGTATTTCACGCGTGCCATCACATCCCGCAAGCGGGCCAACATGTCTTTGTTTTCAACACCTGCAAACCAACACAGATAGGATGCATTGGACACACATCCGGCCCACTCCCCACTCAAGACATCCCGGCTGTCATAGCTGCCCAATGCCGGGTTCCACAGCGTCGCGGCCCCCGCCTCAAGCCGCTTGATGTCAGCCTCAAGTGTTGCAGTGTCCTCGCCCAATACCTGCCCCATCGCGCGCAGATCGCGGGCTGCGCGTAACGTTGTGAAAGTCATGGTAGGATCAGCAACACGAAACGGGCTTTCGGCCAGCATCGCGGCCTGGTCCCATTTCAACATACGGCCAATCTGCACCAATTTGATGTAGCGGTCGTAGTCAAATTTTGTTGGACGGTCTGCGCTGTCCACATGTTGGGTATCCCGGCGGGTGTATTCGCCCACGTCAGAGGCATCCATGCGCTGCATGGTGTTGTCCCAATCCGGTGCATTGTCCCGCCCAGTTTCCCACGGGTGTGTTGTGCACACCGCGCCCCGATGCAAGCGCCAGCGCATAATCCAACTGTGCCATTTCAGCATCTTGGGATAGAGCGACACGATGCGCGCGCGACCGGCCTCTTCATCCTGCGCCCAAATCAGCCGCGACATAGTGGCTGCAATTGGCGGCTGGATGATACCGGACGACGGAATTGGCCCTTCGCAGCCCCATACCTCCGGTCCGGGGAAATACCCAGGATCGCTCTTGTGGAACAAGATATGAGGCACCATGCCGTCAGCCCATTGACCCTCGAACAAGGTCTCGATCTCTACCCACGCGCGATCTACATCAAACTGGGCAAATCCAAGCGCAGCCACCGCGCTGTCCCAATTCCACTGGTACGGGTAAAGCCCCGCCGTCGGCACGGTGTACCCCCCGCGATCATTGGTGATCAGGACCTCTTTGGCCTCTGCGCTAATATCCTGAGAAGATGTCATTTTCTTATCCTTTGACGGAGCCTGCTATCAGGCCTTTGGTCATGAAACGTTCAAGTCCAAGGAACAGCACCATGATCGGAACAGTCGCGATCACCGCACCTGCCATCAGGTGTTGTCTTGGAATTTCGGAAGAGTTGAGCATCGCCACCCCACGGGTGAGCGTGAACTTGGAAGGGTCATCGAGCAGCATGAACGCGAGCAGGAATTCGTTCCAGGCGATCATAAAGACGTACAGCGACACTGAGGCCAATGCCGGGAGGCTCAGCGGCAAGGTGATTTTCCAAATCACCGCCAGCCGCGATAAGCCGTCCATTAGCCCGGCTTCTTCGACCTCGGTCGGAAGCCCCCGGAAGTAGCCTTGCAACATATAGAGCGCTACCGGAATGGTCGTGACCGGATAGATCAGCACTATACCAAGGATCGAGTTGCGCAGACCTGTCATCGAAAACGCAATGTAGATCGGTAGCGCCAAGACAATCATCGGCACCATGTAAATCAATAGGATAGACCGCGAAAACGCCTTTTGGCCTTTGAAACGGAACCGCGCTACGGCATAGGCACCCGGGACACTAAACGCCAACGTGATGAAGACCGTCAGTACCGAGACGAAGAACGATGTCCACATGTAGGTGCCAAAGTTGAAGTCGCGGAACAGTTCTACATAGCTGCGGAACAGGCCAAAACCCTTGCTGATCTCAATCGAGAAATCAAGCGGGTCCTGCAGCAGCGCCTGTTGCGACTTCAGGCTGGTCATCACCATGACATAGAACGGGATCACAACAATCGCGGTGAAGAAGATGTAGCCAAATCCCGTCAGGAACCGAATGATGGCCTCTTCATATTCATGCCGGGTAAGCGCGCCAAAAGGCAGATCTTTCAAGATCTTGGCCAAACCGAAATGCACGCCACCGCCAAGCAACAGCAGGGCAACAACCTGTGCCGAGCCTGATACGCCCTCGCCAATGCGCATCACGCCAACTGGCAAGAGACACAATAGGGCGGCTACTACGGCCACACCGACTTGTGGACCAAACTTGTGCATACGAACATAAGCAACACCTGAGAGCGCGCCCCAAATCAAACACCAAAGGATTTGAGGTTTGAATGCAGAACCAGTCGCAAAGCTCATGGCCACGGCAATTGTCGTCGCCATCACGATCATCCACAGCGCGCCCAAAACTGGGCCAATGAAAAATCCATTGCGCATCACAGGCCCTCCTCACGGCTGATGAATTTGAAGAAGAAGACCGAGAAGCAAAGCAGGCAGACAAGGATGACCACGGCCACCGCCGCACCTGCCCCGATGTTGGAAATGGCAAAGGCCTGTTCATAGACGTTTACAGTCAAAGTCCGCGTACCCGCATTGCCACCGGTCAGAAGGAAGATGTCGTCAAACTTGTTGAAGGTCCAAATGAAGCGCAACAGGAAGAGAACCGACAGGATGCCCAAGAGTTGCGGCAGACTGAGCAGCCAGAATTTCTGAAACGGCGAGGCGCCATCCATGTCGGCGGCTTCATACATCGAACTGTCGATCGACTGCATGCGTGCCAAAATGAAAAGGAACGAAAGCGGGAAGTAGCGCCAGATCTCAAACACCGTGACCATAATGAGCGCCAGAGGCCGTTCCCCGAAGAAATTTATCGCTTCGTTTGTCACGCCCATTTGCAAAAGCAGCGCGTTGGCGGACCCAGAGAACGGATCAAAAAGCGTGACCCATGTGAAAGCCACCGCGATGACCGGGGCCACATAAGGAAAGAGGTACAATCCGCGAATGAAGCCTTGCCCCCGGAAGGATTTGTTAAGCAACAGCGCCGCAAACAACCCCATCAGCAACGCGCCAATTGTGCCAAACACTGTGTAAAACAAAGTAACCCAAAGAACTGTCCAGAACTCTCCGCCGTCAAACAACTGCGCATAGTTTTTGAGGCTCAAGCCTCCACTTGTGAGGACGGACTTCCCGCCGCCGGCGACGTCTGGCTCGCTGTCTTCCAATGCAACTTCCGCTGCGTCAGGATCGCCCGAAATGTCCACAGGCAGGCGCAGACGTTCCCGCGCACCACCGTCCATGTCACCAAAATCGCAAAACAACTCACGACCCGTCAAAGTACACGGCGCCGGAACAGCCTCGCGCAAAGTGACCGCGTCGGGAATGCGATCTGCCAGAGTTACGCCACTGATCGCCTCATCCTGAGAGGAGTTTCGAATGCGGTATTCGATGCGCAGGTCGTCCCCTGATCCTCGTAGGCTTTCGCGCACAATTGGTGCTGGCGGGCGCATGTCCGACAGGGTGAACGGTTTGAAACTGATCCAGATGACCGCAAGCAAAGGCAGAACCACGACCAGCGCGACACTGATCACGGTCGGCGCAAGGAGCCCCCAAGCCAAGCGCGCTTCGCGTCTGGCCAGAGCTCCCGTGCCGGTCGGCGGGTGAGCCGTAGACATGAGAAACCTCTAAGTCGTGTAGTGCGTTGCGGCCCATCCATCGAAAGATGGGCCGCGATAATGAACCTAAATTACTGGATTTTAGACAGTTCGTCGTTCATCGCAGCAACGGCAGCGGCCGCATCGATTTCATCATCGATGTATTGGCGCACCACGCGGTTGATGGCTTGGCTGTTGATCATTTTCGACGCCAGAGACAGCTGACCTTCGGTTACGCCCCAGCGTTTTGCTACGTCCAAACCACCGACAATTTCATCAATCATGGCTTGCTCATAGAGCTCACCCAATGGCGCTTTACGATCGACACCAACCGGCAGTTTGGACCACGCATCAGAGAAGGCTGAAGCGTTTTCCAAGGTGCCACGACGCACCGGGAACTTGCCTTCAGGCGCAATCGATAGTGTCTGGGTGTAGCCGTCATCCATCGCGAACTTCACGAAGTCCATAGCCGCATCAGTGTCAGCATCCGATGTAATGCCGAAGTAGCGGACGTCGCCCCATGCCGCGCCATCCAGGTTGGATGGGCCGGAGAAGTTGGTCACGATGCCGGTCAAAGACGCCAATTCGCCAGAGGTTGGATCGTCGTTGATGGTGGGCGGAGCGCTGTCGCGCAGGCCAGCCAATTCATCGAGAATGAAGGGCGACCAAATGATCATTGCCGCTTGACCTGCAAAATAAAGCTCGCGCGACTGTTTCCAATAAAGCTCACCCGGAGGCGATGCTTTGGAGATGGCCTTATAGAAGTCGAGCACTTCTGTGGTGGCAGCCTCATCCAGTGGCTGGAATCCATCAGGACCTACCGGGCTTACGCCATTGGCCAGAAAAACGTGTTCTAGCACCTGGCTCATGAAGTTTTCGTCCACCTTGGTGGCCGCAACAAAGCCGTACATCTCTGGCGGATTGTGCAGTTTTTCCAAAGCGGCCAACACGTTGTCAAAGCTGTTTGGCGCCTCCAAGCCATTGGCTTCAAACAAATCTTTGCGATAGACTACCATCTGGGTCCAGCCATCGACCGGAACGGACGCGGTTTCGCCGTTGAAATCGGCCATAGCGACAGCACCTGGCGCAAAGGTCTTCTCGCCAAGCTCCTGCACGATTTCAGTCGCCGCTTCTGTGTCCAGAATACCCGCTTCCGCCCAAGGCAGCGCATATTGTAGGGTGTGGTAGATCACATCTGGCAAGTCGCCAGCGGCAAAGGCCGCAGTGGCGCGGGTGCCAAGATCGCTTTCGCTGACCGGAATAACCTCTACAGTTACGCCATTAGAGGCTTTGAACTGCTCCGCCATTTCCTGTTGTTTTGCAAGGCGTTCCGGCTGTTCTTCGGTTGTCCAGAAGCGGATCGTGTCCGCCTGTGCTGCTGCCGTAAGGCAAACAGTAAGCGCAGTGCTCATCAGAAGTTTCGTTGAGATGTGACGTGACATGATAGTCCTCCCCTATATCGGATCACGGTTTTTGATTTTGAGCGCGAGTTGCGCAGAGGTCTGCGCCGGGGGGCCATCGGACTGGCGTTCGATGAGTTTTGCTTCCGAAACTTCGCGCAAAGTTTCGGCCGCTTCCCCCCGTATTTGTCGAATGAGTAGTTCCGCGAGACGGCCACCGGCGCGTTGGGTGTCGACCCAATAAGTGGTCAGACCGGGACGGGCGTATTCGGCCTCTGGCACACCGTCATAGCCGATGATCGAGACGTCGCGACCAACCTCCAGGCCCAAGTCGGAGACCGCGCTGTAAGCGCCTAGGGCGGCCATGTCTGTGGCAAAGACGATGCCCGTAGGTGGTTCAGGGTGCAGCAGGAGCTGCCGGGCTTGGGCTGCGCCTTCTTCGCGGGTGCGGGCGCCGGATTTGATGAGGTCGGGATCATATTCCAAACCTGCGGCGGCGAGGCCAGCTTTGAAGCCATCTCGGCGTAAGTGACTGTAATTAAAATTAGATGTACTACCCACATAGGCGATGCGCTCGTGACCGAGGCCGGCCAGTCGGGTGACGGCGCTGCACATGGCAGCTTCGCCGAGAATATCAACCCAAGAGCCTTCCTGCTGTGCTGGCGGCACCCCGTGGCTTGTCCGCCCATACATGATGTAAGGCACTGACTTTGAACGCAATAAATCAACCCGCGCGTCCTGAACTTCGGTACGCGGCAGGATAAAGCCGTCCGCCTTGTGTTCGTCGACCAGGCGGTCGAGTACCGCGAGTACGTCGGCGTCTGATGTCGCGGTGGCAATGGTGACCGTCCAGCCGTGGGCACTGGCGGTTTCACAGGCGCCCATGAGGAAGTCCTGCAAAAACGGGTTGTGACGATCTGGCTCGTCGGTTTGCAGCACCAAAGCCAGAGCGCGCACCCGTCCGGTGCGGATCGCTTGCGCGTGGCTAAGCGGCTGATAGCCGATTTTCTTTGCCATGTTGGAGACCCGCAGGCGGGTGGCCTCAGATATGTCCGGATAGCCGTTGAGCGCGCGCGAAACGGTGCTCTTGGACATCCCAAGGCGCTCTGCCAGGTCATTGATGGTGACCCTGCCCCGACGCAGGGATGTCCCGGTGTTGTCGGAATGTTTCGTGAGGTTTCGAATCGCGTTCATGCACTCACGATTTTCTCCGAAACCGGTTTCGGCAAATCTTTTTTAATCTGTGCTGCCGTAATCGGCGGTTATTTTTGGTGTCTGCTTAAATTTCTTGCGATGTTGGTTTGCGCGACGTCAGTGCACAAAGAGAGTGCGGCAAAACCTTAGTAAACCGTCATGCTGCAAAAGTAGCAAAAGCACCGGACGTAGACTGTTGCACGAAGAGATGCCCCACACACCATCATCAAAATTTTACTTTATAAAATCGAAATCACTTCCCCCACCTTTGCACAGGTCTGGGGGTTTTGAGAACAGGCGAGCTACGAAGCGTTTGTTCGCGCGGCGACAGTGAGCTAAGGCAACGATTACCAGGGTTTGGGAGCGGTTCTTTACGGTTTGTTAAAGTGTCACCAAGGGGTGAGAGACGCAAACCAGCCGGAGAAGAAACCACATAACGCATTGTACTAAAATAATTTTCACCTCCATTTGTGGGACGCCCAAAAGGAGATTCAGTTCCCATGACGGTGCGACAACTGCCCTCCGCTTCGCCATTTATTCGCGTCAAACCTGAACGGAGTGCCACAGCGCTTGCGTAGTGTTGCCACGATTGGAACACATTTCCTCCACAGCTTGGTCGTGAAGGTGAGAACTTGCTGCCGCATTTCCTCCTGGTCGCATAATTGAGAGGAAGCTGCGTAGATGAATTGCGCTGAGGAAAACGTGACTGTGCTGCCTGAGGGCACCGAGCTTTTGCGCGGACAGTACCGGATTGCGCGCAGTTTGGGCCAAGGGGGATTTGGCCTGACGTATCTTGCCAGCGACAGCCTCAACCGCGTGGTGGTGATCAAGGAGTGTTTTCCGGAACAGATTTGCCGACGCGTGGGCAAAGAGGTTGTGCGTGCAGGCCCTGAGAGCGGGCCGTTCTTTGCCTCGGTACTTGAGCAGTTTCAGGCGGAAGCGCATCAGCTGGCCGGGCTAGATCATCCCCGTATCGTTGGTGTGCATCAGACATTCGCAGAGAATGGCACAGCCTATACGGCGATGGATTTTGTCGAAGGGGTGGACCTGCATGAACTGGTGGATCACGCGCCGGGGCGGTTGACGCCCAGATTGGTGGACAAGGTCCTGCGCCAGGTGCTGGATGCGCTTAGCTATCTGCACGACCGTGGTGTGCTGCACCGAGATGTGGCGCCGGACAACCTGATCCTGGGCGCCAATGGCGATGTGACGCTGATAGATTTTGGCGCGGCCTATTCCTCGGGTGATGCGGAGGGCGGGCAAAGCCAACGCATGCTGGCTGTGAAGGATGGCTACTCGCCGCCAGAGTTCTATTGTGCAGAGGGGCTGCAGGGGGCGTTCAGCGATGTGTATTCGCTGGGAGCGCTATGCCATCTGATCTTCACAGGGGAAGCGCCACCGGATGCGCAAACTCGGCTGGAAATGGTCGATACGGGGCGTATGGACCCCTATGTGCCGCTTGAATCAACAGATTTTGACATCGACATCCGCCTGAAACTGGCCACGGACCGTGCGCTGGCGTTGGAACCAAAAGACCGGCTGCGCTGTGCCGATGACTGGTTTGCGGTGATGGATGGACCAATCCCAAAACCGCCGGCGGTTTTTGACCCGGCGGTGATCGGCGTAATTGAAGAGCTGGTGCACAAAACCAACAAAGTGCTGACACCGGGGCTTCCTAAGGCGCTGCAACCGAAAACCGCGTCGGAGGACCCCCGTCAGGCCCCACCGCCTCCGAAGCAATATGTCGATATTTTTGGCGATCCGATCGACGATGTAGAGGCCTACCTCAAGGAGCAGGACGGTCTGATCAAGGCGCGCGCCAAGACGCCCACACGCCTGTTGCAACAGGGGGACTTTCTGCGCCGACCAAGCTCTGAGGGCCTGGATCACACCAAATCGGCCACGCCAAAGCCCGATGGCCCTACCCTGCTTCACAAAGTTCGTGACCGCCTGAAAGGCGACAGGTCCACGCCGAACTCCCGCTTATTCCTAATCTGAAGGAACAATCCATGCGCTTCATTCGCGATATCATTGCCGAGAAAACACAGGCTGCCAGTCAAGATGAGACGCAGGCGCTCCGCTATCCTTTACAGCTCCGGGAGCAGGATCGCGCAGACGTCGCGCCGCGCCAAACGCCTTCCGTGAATATCGAAGCTCACGAGGCTCCAACCTCCGAGGACCCTGCCGCTCAGTTTACTGCGCCACAGCCCAACGCTGCGGTAGAAGAGACGACCACGGTGGACATGTCAGCGATTTCAGCAGCGCTGCGGACCGATCCAACACCGAAAATCCTCTCCTCCGATGTGCCTGATGAGGCTGTAGCGTTTGAAACATCAGAGGCAGAGGACCCCTTTGCGGCGATGTTTGCAGAGGCGGAAGAAGACCCTGAAATGATGCTGGCTTCTCCAGAGCCGGACCAAGACATCAACATGGCGCCTATCGAGCAAGAGTCACCAGAGCCATCACCTACTGTCCAACCTGAAGTTCCGGCACCGCACCCTGCTTCACAAGAGCATATGTTTGCGACCTCTCCTGATCCCGCGCCTGCACCAGAAGTGCCGGATGTGGATTTGGCGGCCTTGCAGGCCAACATTCCTGCGCCACACCCCACAGGGGGACGGGGATCAAAAGGCCGCGTGAAAACCCGTCTTTTGGGTTTCAGCGCACCGGCGTCGCAAGCGCATGACCCTATGTCACAGGCCCGCGAAGCACCGGCCTCTGCCCAAGCGCAGTTCCCTGTCGGTTGGCTGGTCGTGGTGGATGGCCCCGGGCTGGGCACCTCCTTTTCCCTGTTTGATGGGCTGACGCAAATTGGACGCGGCGAGGGTCAAACCGTGCGTCTGGATTTTGGCGACGCCACAATTTCCCGGGAAAACCACGCGGCGATCGCCTTTGACGGCGAACAACGTCAGTTCTTTTTTGGGCACGGGGGCAAGGCAAATCTCGTACGGCTCAACGGCCGTCCGGTTCTCAGCACGGAACCGTTAGACAGCAACAGCCTCATTCGGATTGGCGAAACAACTCTGCGTTTCGTCGCACTGTGCGGGGCGGACTTTGTTTGGGGTGACGCCGGAGCGGGACATGACAACATTGGGTGAGTTCTGCTTCGATGTGGCCACAGGCATGAGCCTTGGTGCCCGGGAACGCCAAGAAGACGCGGTTGTGGCCGACTTTCCTCGAGGTGCGCCGATGGGATTTGCCGTGTTGTCAGACGGCATGGGCGGCCACGCCAGTGGTGATGTTGCAAGCGGAATTGTTGCCACGGAGCTGTTCAGCGAATTGAAGCTGCTGTCTTCGGCACCGGCCCAAATGGAGCAGGTGATTGGCGCAGCTTTGCGAGAGGCTGTGACCGAAGCCAATCGATGCATTGCCATTTACGAAGGGCAGCATCCAAGCGCACAGGGCATGGGGGCCACTTTGGTGGCGCCGGTGCTGTTTGAAAACCGGCTGTATTGGGTTTCCGTTGGGGACTCCCCGCTCTACCTGTTTCGGCAGGGCAAGCTGTTTCGCTTGAACGAAGATCATTCCTACGCGGCGCAGATTGACCGTTTGCACGCGCAAGGCATCATTCCTTTGGAAGAAGCCCGCAACCACCCCGATCGCAGCGCCTTGGTCTCTGTTTTGGCTGGTGGAGAGATCGCAAAAATCGACTGCCGCGCCGAGGCGATGCCCCTGAAACATGGAGACATCGTGCTCGCGGCCAGTGACGGGTTGCACAGCCTGTCAGATGACGCCGTAGCGGAGGTGCTGCAAGATCAGCATCACAACAGCGGCGGACGGATCTGTGATGCGCTTTTGCAGGCGGTGGCGGCACAGAATTGTCCGGAACAGGACAACCTGTCGCTTTGTGTGATCAAGGTCGAACCCACGGGTGCCGATCAAAACGCCTCGAAGTCAGCCCCGGTTGTCAGCAGAACCGATACGCCTGTGTTGGAGACCGGACAGGTCGTTCACATCGACCGCAACTCGCACCAAGGCGTCGTACGCACTGTGGTGAGCCTGACCCGGAAGGCGCGAAAATGATGCACACACAACCAGATCAAATCATTGGTGAATTGCAGTCCGCCGTACAAAACGGGATGCTGCCGACGCGGCATCGCGCCCACGGCACTGTGGTGCTGGCGCATTTGACAGCCCCTGTGCGCGTCGCCGTTTTAGGCCGCCCCAACAGCGGGAAAACCTGCGTTGTCAACATGTTGCTGGGCGGCGACTACATCCGTCTTCCCAAAGGGCTGGAATTCATTAAGGTGATCTACGGTCCGACGGCGCAAGTGACGTTGAGCTGGCCGGATGGCGAGGCGCAGCGTTATGAGATGGCGGCGGCCAAGCCGGACGGCGCGCAACACGCGATGATCGAGCTGCCGTTGGAGGCGCTAAAAACAACGGCCTATTGCGAAGTGTCTCTGCCTGCCGAGCCGATGCGACAACAGGATATTTTGCAAAACCTGAGCGCCTTTGGGCAGGTGTTCCTTTGGTGCAGCGAGGCCTTTGACACCGAGGAGCAGGCGCTGTGGCAGAGCGTTCCTGATGAGATCAAAGACCACAGTTTCTTGGTCATGACCAAAGTGGACCGCCAAATCATGAAGGGCGATCTGGCCGAGCGACGCGCGGCGCTGGAGCTGGCGGCGGCGGATGCCTTTCTGGGGCTGCACCCCGTGGCAACACTGCACGCGTTGAAAGCGCGGGCGGATGCAGATCAAAGCGCCTTGTGGGACGCCTCCGGTGGGCGCGGGCTGGCGGAAGCCGTGCAAGCGCAAGTGCGGCGGGGGCGGGCTGCGGACCTGGATCAGGCGGAGGCACTGTTGGCTCAGCTGGGCAAGGGTGCTCAAACTGGTAGCCACGCGACAGAGACGCCTGCTTCGACCGCGCAACCCGCCGACACCCCCAACACCGATGAGACCACGCTGATGGGGCGGTTGCAGGATCAGTTGCAAACCGCCGCGCAAGAGATGTTGGCGGATTTGGACGCCGGGAAAATTCCGGATGCGGACGGCTTGCTGACCCGGTGTTCCTCCACATTGCGCGCCTTGACCCAGACACTGACGCAGGAGGCGTCCCAAGACTCCGAGGCGGCTGAGATGTTGGCGGACGCGCAGGACGGCGAGGAAACGCTGATGCTGTTGCAGGTCGAGCAGAGCCCAACGGCGGCAGCGGATGCCGTGGTGGTGCTGTTGCAATTGAAGAAAGAAATGGGCGCGAGGGCAACGGCATGAACATGCAGGTCAGACAAGAGACCAAGCCGGATGTGCGCACGTCGCGACGCATTTCCAATCTGCGCACAGGGTTAGAGGGGCTTGGGCAACTGCGGCAAGACCTTGATGCTCTGGAACGCCTGCTGGCAGAGCTGTCGCAAGTGACGGGTAAGCACACCGCCAAAACTGTGGAGAGGCTGCGCAAGGATGTGGCCGGGTTTGAGCCGACAATCACGGTTTTGGGACAGGTCAAATCAGGGAAAACCACGTTAGTGAACGCCATGGCGGGATGGTCAGATCTGTTGCCGTCGGATGTTAACCCATGGACCTCTGTGGTCACCTCCCTGCATCTGAAACCGGCGTCGCGCCCAGCCGAAAACGGGGCCAGCTTCCAGTTTATGACCGAGGACAATTGGGACCGACTGCTGAACCAAGGGGGGCGGATTGGCGAGATGGCCAGTCGTGCGGGCGCGGAAAGTGAGCTGGCCAAGATTGGTGAGCAAATCGAAAAGGTGCGCGCCAAGGCGCAGAAGCGGCTGGGTAATAAATTTGATCTGCTGCTCGGGGAAACCCACAACTACGGCTATTTCGACAAGAACCTGCTCGAGCGGTACATCGTTCTGGGGGATGATTTTGGCGAGGAAGACAGCGAGCAGGGTCGGTTTGCCGACATCCTCTCCTTGGCTGACTTGACGCTGAATTGCGACACAGTTCCCGTGCCGCTATGCCTGCGAGACACGCCGGGGGTGAACGACACCTTCATGCTGCGCGAGCAGGTGACAATTCAGGCGTTGCGCAGCAGTAAGATTTGCGTGGTGGTATTGTCCGCCGGTCAGGCACTGACCTCGGTCGATATGGGGCTGATCCGGCTGATCTCCAACCTGAAGTCGCGCAATGTGCTGATCTTTGTGAACCGGATTGATGAGCTGCCGGATCCAGCCAATCAGGTCCCTGAGATTGAAGCGAGCATCCGCCAGACATTGCACAACAAACAGGGGCCGGAAGACGCAGAAATCCTGTTCGGGAGCGCCTATTGGGCCAACAAGGCCCTCAGCGGCAACATCGAAGGCATGCCCAAGGTTGCCAGCAAGGCCTTGTTTGAATGGGCAGAAGTCGCGCTGGATCCTCATCAGGGAACCCTGGGACCACAGGAGATGGTCTGGGAGCTGTCCGGCATGGGGCACCTCTATAGGGCGCTGTCAGAGCGGGTGATTGAGGAACAGGGGCAACAGCTCTTGCAGAAGACGGCCAACGCCGCCCTGACCGTTGCGACCAGTGAATTGGCTGCGGGAGCTGTGCAGATCGGTGCCAAAGAGGCCAGTGGCGCGCCGCTGTCCACTTATGATGCTTTGAAGGCCTTCCAAGACACTGCCGAATTTCATCAAAAAGCCTTTGCCGAAGAGCTTGATGCAGCCGTGAGCGAGTACCACACGCGCGCGGATCGCTCCCACGCGAAGTTCATTGATCGCGCGTTGCGCTCTTTGCTGTCGCATCTGGAGAACTTCGGCAAAGACATCGTCTGGGACTACGACCCTGTGGGTTTGCGCATGTTGCTGCGCACCGCCTACTCGGCGTTTGCGGCCAAGGTGCGTGGGCTGTCCCAGGGGCGTTATGAGGCAGCCATGACGGATGTGGCCATGCTATACGCCAATACATTTGGGGCGGCGGTGGAAGGCATCCAGATGGCGCCGCCAAGTCTGCCGGACCTCCCTGCCCCCATCGCGTTGGGGCAAACCATTGCGTTGGATTTTAATGACGGATGGTGGATTTCCTGGTGGAACCGCATCCGTGGGTTCAATGCGTTTTCCAAACGGTTCCAGAACCTGATTGCGCGGGAAACCGAAGACTTCATGACGCAATCCAAGGACATTCAATCCGCATTGGTTCGGGATGTGGCGCAGGCCAGTTTGCGGGAGTTCTTCGAGCAGCATAGCGACATCCTACAAGACATCAGCGCCGCGCCTCAAAGCCAGGAAATCGAAAGCCTGTTTCGTGCAGGCGAAGAAGGTCAGAAACGGACGCAGCTAGAACAGCTGACCACAGAGCTTGAGACATTGCTGGCCGCCACAAACGCCCAATCCGGAGGAGCAACCATATGAGCACACAGCATGGTGAGACACTGCCAACCGTACAGAGCCGAAAGCCGCGCATTGCCTTGATGGGGGAGTTCAGCGCCGGGAAAAGCACATTGATGAACCTGCTTTTGGGCTGTGATCCCATGCCCGTTCGCATCACCGCAACGCGGGTGCCGCCAGTTTGGGTGACCCATGGGACGCGCGGGGCGACGTTGGTGCATAATGACGGTTCAGAAGTTGAATTCAGCGGAGGCGACATTAGTGAGGCCCCGATCGAGGACACTGCATTTGTTCGGTTTTGCATGGACTCTGATATTCTCAACCTGTGCGAATTGATCGACATTCCCGGGATTTCGGACCCCAATCTCAACCACGAAAGCTGGATGGCCTTGCTGGATGAAGTGGACTGCGTGATCTGGTGTACGCACGCCACGCAGGCCTGGCGACAATCCGAAGCGGCGCTTTGGGCGCAAATCGGTGAGGCGATCAAAGGCCCCAATCATCTGGTCGTGACGCAATTTGACAAGCTGCGCAGCGAGCGGGATCGCGGCCGGGTGCTGGCGCGACTGGAAGCGGAGGCGGGAGAGGCCTTTGACAGCATCACGCCGATTGCCACGTTGGACGCCATCAACGCCGGGATGGACGAGACCGCCTGGCAAAAAAGCGGCGGGGCAGCGCTGATTGAACGGATGGTTAGCATGCTGTTGCAACAGGCGGAGACACCTGCGCCCACGCAAGGCAAAATTAACTCCGGCGCCGTAGAAGAACAGGAGGCTTCCGAGGACGTGAGCCCCTCTGAAACAACCACTTCGGTCGCGGCCGACGCGCCGACCTCGAATGATGCGCCAGAAAAGAAAGTTGTGCCGCGCCGCGTACGCCCTAAATCGCCTAACCCGACGCGCCCCTCCGGCGAAGATTTGCAATCCATGTCTCTTCAAGCGGTTGGTGGTGGCACAAAGTAAAACTGGAAAGGACAGCGTTCTGTGACACTTGCGGATCGCCTTGAGATGTTAAGATCAACGCTCTCAAACTGCCATTTGGTGGCTTTTGGAGACGCGGAGGCTCGTCTGATCCTCAAGGCTGCCCATGCGACTTCGGTGCCGCGCGAAACGCTTGATCACCTTTGTGAGGAAGCCACCACCTGCTTTGCGACGGCTGATATGTTGGGGGCTCAGGGCGCAAGTGCCAATGAAGCTTTGGTACTGACGGAACACGAGAGCCGAGTTTATCTGCGCGCAGACAATCAAACGGATTTCTTGTGTGTCGTCAGCGCACTCAGCGAGAATCCGGATACCGTGACGGCAGAGGGTTTGCGGACCCTACAAGAAATATCGGGGGTGGCATGATTGCGCCGCGTCCCCAAAAATCACAGGACGCGCCTTTGAAAGCTGACGGCACAGAGCTGGCAGCGCTGCGCAAGCTGGCCGCAGAATGCGGCGGTGCCTATGGCTCGTGGCGCCCTGTTGCCTCTGAGGCAGAGGCTGTGGACGCAATTGTCACCGAGGTTGGTGAGGTTTTGTTAGCGCGCCGCATTCGGGTGACCGCACAAGACACTGGCATTGCCGTGGAGATGATCATCAGCAACCGCCACCTTGTTACGCTTGCGGGCCCTCAAGGTCAGGTGCAGTTGCAAGATGCCGGGGATGTTGTGCGTACTCTGCGAGAGACTTTTGCAGGGGCTGGCGCCTTGAAATTTGAGATCGCAGAGCGCGCGCCGACGATGACCCAAACCGCGCGGTCTTGGCCACATGACGCGCTGCGACAGGCTTTGCACGCGCAAGACAGTGCGAGCGATGGTGCGCAAGCTTCGTTGATCAGAGATTTGCAAGCTATGGCCGACGCGTGGCTGGACTTGCAGACACAGCAGAGCGGCGGCGCAGCGGAGAGATTGCCCCTGCTTTCCAAACACGCAAATGCTCTGGAGGAACACCACACTGAGGCGACGCCTTTGCAGCGCGTGCACCCGCGCCTGTCACTGGTGCCGATCAGCGAGACTTTTCTCATGGTGGACGTCTGTCTCGGCCAGCAACAATTGCTGCTGTCAGTCGATCCCCAAATTCGCGCAGACGTTATTGCGCGATGGAGGGCGTATTTCAGTGCGCCGTAGGTGCACCTGCCCCAAGCCTCAATGGGATTGGGCTGCACGGTGATGTTTTATCTGTAACCGGCGTGTCGCCTCCGCCGTGATCCGATCAAAAGCAACCAGAGCCGCAGGGCCCAGTCTCAGCAAAAGCTTGGCCGCTTCTCCGCGATCCCCGTAGGTCCATCGCGACGTGCCCAAGCTCACTGGCGGATAGCGGCGCCCTTGATCAATCCCCAAACAGCGGATGATTGTCGCGGCGATCGGGTCCAAAACCTCGTCCTTACCAGCCAATCGGCGGTCCAAGACTTCTAGCAACACATCCGCCGCTGTGCTCAAATGCGTTGACCCACCCAAAGCGATATAGGTGCCCACATCCTCGTTTTGCAGTACGGTGGCCACTTCGAGTTCTTCCTGTTTGGTTTCCGGATGGCGCACGTAAACGCGTAACACGTTGGAGGCTGAGACAATTTCCCGATCATTGTCGGGGTCGCCGTCATTCACGCCAAAAGGAAGCGCCCCAAACACCTGGATTTCGTAGTGGCCCGGTTCCGCAAAGGCAAAACCGCCAGAGCCGAAGTTGATCTGAATGTTGTCCTCAACAAATCCACCATGCGGCACGGCATCAAAAGCACCCCGGTCGACGTCAAAGCATCGTTCCACAATGGGATGAAAATGGGAGAGGTCCCCCGTGCCGCTGCGCCCGTTTTTGAGTTTTCGGACCGAAATTTGCAGAAAATTGCCCTTTGGGTCGAGCGATCGCTTGTTCATTTGGAGCGGCTGACCGCTGGTATTGGTCATACGGACTGCCAAAAACACCGGTTGTCCGAACTCAAACACCCCTCCCCCAGTAGTAGGCGGCGCAATTTGCAAGGACACGATATCCAACTCCCCTTCAGGAAGATACGACATGTATCCGCCACTGCCATCCGCCCAATAGGTTACAGAATGGAAGGCGGCGCCGCCCGGGATGATCTTTTGGCGTGGCGCATGGCGGAGGAATTCCAACTCATCCGGATCGAAACTGAAGTTGAATTTCTCCCAGAATTCGCGTTTGCGGTTGCCGCCTCGGTAGCGCCAGTCGTAGTTCATAAAAGATGTTGAATTGGCCCGCCCCACCTCGCGCTCAAAACGATGGGCCAGATTGAGGCTGTGGCCCAGCTCATGCACCGCAGTCTGGATTACCTTGCGGTCGGTTTCCTCTCGTACACGCGCGCGAATTTCAGCTTCAAATACCGCTGTGCCCTGACGCGGCAGCTGGGCGGTGGTGTCAAACATCACGCCCAATAGCCCAGCGCGTGTCGGCTTCCCCAGCCAGAGCAATTTCTGGTTCCACGCCGCAGTTGTTAGGTCAGCATTCGCCATTTGCGCCATAAGCGCATGGAGTTGAGTGCTGCCCCATTTATCCTCGTTTTTAGGGATTTTAGACTGCCCACCCTGATCTAGGATCACAAATCCTGCATCGGCAAAGGCCGATTGGATGGTCACCGATTGATTTTGGAACACATAACTTGGATGCGGTCGCGTGCCGGTCTCGCTTTCCAACTCCACGGAAAGCTGACGCAACATTGGGGATTGCCACTTAGCAGACAGATCAAACCACTGTCGGGCCGGCAAGCCCGGCAATTGCGCGTCCACCTTCAGGCTGAGCGAAAGGGCGTCTTCGCTATCCCCCTTTGTGACGGTCATCGTGCCATCGGCGACGGTGCCTTCACGTGTTTCCAGAACAATGATCCAAGGCTGGGGCGTGTCTGGTGCTATCCGGGTGCCGGGTGCGGTGCGAAACGACGCCAGATAATCCCGACGGCCAAAATCTGTGCCGAAGAGATCGCCCGAAATCACCCCGCACATCTCAAAATCAACGCGTAGGTCCAAGGACAGGCGAGGGTTGCTCCCCAAATAGCTGCCATTCATGCCCGCACCGCGGGGTTAGACCCAACTTTTGGCCGGAAGCGGCCCTGCGTCCAGCTTGCCTTTTGAACGACGGAAACGGTCTCACGTCGCGCGCCAACGACTTCGCTCGGAAAAAACATGGTACTCATATCTCAAAAACACAAAAAATATGAGATCATGCTGAGAGTGACCTGCGCACGAGTCAATATAGAACTGAAGGCGCTCAGATTGGCTCGGACGCTAGCGCGCTGCCGTTGTTAGGCACCAAACAGAACATGCCTCATTTCAAGGCGAGGCTCAGTGCCTACGACGGGGCGCAAAAAGCGCGGTCTGACACGTGAGGTAAGTTGGTCCGCCTCGGGATTGATCCTCTGGTTGGCGCCCCTCCGCCATCAGTGGCCAGTTTCCGCTTACAAATAGGCCTAATCGGCCCATTAAACTGGGTACTTTGTCCCGTGCGGCAACCAGATCATCACCAGATCGCCATCGCCCCTTCCCTCCGCCTGATCTTTGTCTAAGTTATCACAATCAAGATTGAGTGGGTGCAGGTGGCCCGGCGTGGACTGCCCATCCTGTCACAAAGGAATAGATATGCCCCTATTTACCCGTATTCTGGCATGTGCATTAACGCTCGCGCCTTGTGTCGCTCTGGCTCAATCCGACGACATCACGGAAGGGGGGATATCGCTTGAGCTTAACGCAGTGCTGGATGTGGAGAGCGGCTGCCGATTTACATTTGTGGCGGACA
>Ga0189275_100415_pt1 | contig 18329 bp, 15 predicted proteins | sample N19A6minimetaG_FD_130329 | JGI IMG/M metagenome (GOLD analysis project Ga0189275, IMG submission 130329) | Marine microbial communities from the Costa Rica Dome - N19 A6 mini metaG | ecosystem: Environmental > Aquatic > Marine > Oceanic > Photic zone | place: Costa Rica: the Eastern Pacific...
GTCAATCGGTCCGTCAAAATGCGCGTCATTGTCAATTGGGCGGTACAGCACGGGATGCCAGCGACGCGGCAGTATGCGCTGCATGAAGCGGCCCAACGACGGATCGGCCCAGACAAAGCGTTTCAACATGAAAAGCACAATCCGCGCCATGCGGTCCTGCCCGATCAAGGCCCCGATCAACAGCAGCGACGAGACAATCATCAGCGCCAGCATCGGAATAAACCAAGGCTGCCAGGCCACAACCCCGGCCAAAAAGATCACAGAGACCATGCGCGGTGACATGAGGAAGCGGCGCAAGTTGCGTCCCGCGCTGCCTTCGGTCACTTCGATCTGACGCCAGGTGCGCTCGGCCTCAAAAGGCTCTTCTTCAGGGGGGGGCAACTCTGGAAATGGCGATGGATCTGGCGTCTCGCTGACAGGCGCCTCGCGATAAATTTCCGGCTGAGTGGTATCGAGGTGGTGCTCACGCCGCTTGCGTTGCCGGGCAAACAGCACGGTCTCTTCAAGCGGCTTTGGCTGTGGCACCGGATCAGATTCGGCGAGAAGGCCACGGATCGTGTCCAGCGTCGCGTCTGTGAATGGCTCACCCGGTTCAATGATGTCTTGGCCGTATTGTGGCGGCTTAAGCCGCTCCGGCGCTGTGGCAGTCTCTTGCATATCTCAACCCGATTTAACCCAAACACCCCAGCCGCAACATGCGACGTAACTCAGAAGCCTTGCAGGGTAGCATGGCTTTCCTTTGATCAAACTGTGGTAAAACTGTGGCAGACCGCCGCGCCGGGGCGCTAAGGTGCCATCCGATCCAGCATGCGGCGTACAATGCCTATTTCGCGCCCCCACATGCGCGACACATGCAGCGCCATTGCGTACAAGCCATCGCGCGCGCGCTCTGGCCCTAACATCACCGCCGTCAGTAACAAGAGCACCACCATCCAAACCAGCAATCGCATGGTCAGAGACGGCACAACCGATGCCAGCGTGATCACAACAATCAGCGCCAAGGCCCGTGGACGCGGCCATGCACTATCGTCTTGTGCACGCGCCTCCTGCGCCTCGCCACCGCACTCAGAAACCGACAGCTCTGGAAGGTCCATCCGCGCTCTTGCATCAGCTTCAGCCTGGTCTTTTATAGTTTCGTTCTTTGCGGCAAGCCGCGCCATGCGCAGCTTGGCTTCCCGCACCAAACGCCGGTTTTCAACGCGAACATTCGGCGCAGCTTCCAGCAGGCCGTCCTGACCCGCGCGCGGCGAAAACGGTTCAAACTCTCCAAGGCGAAACGTATGCCTCATCGTTCTATCCTCACACTGTCCCGTTTTCACAGGGCACGCGGCCAAAAGCCCGCATGTCATTGCCTTGGTTAATGAAAGGTAAATGGGGCAAGAGCGCGGCTGAGATTGGGGCGAAACGAGGTCCTTTCTCGACAACAATAAGTTTGCCTTTTCACAGCCATTTATTCTTTTGATGGGAAACGCCCGTGACGCGCGGTCAGCCGGATTGCCGTTCGCACGAGACAAGTGCTAGGCAAGTGCAGCACCATCATGGGAGGCACAGATGGACAGAGCAGACGTGGTAGACAGCGCCTTTCGCGCACGCATCGCATCCGGAGAATTTCCACCGGGCACGGCGCCCAATAACACGCTATCCGCAGACCTGGCCAAACAGATTTTTGACGCCCAGTGCCTGAGCCGCAATCTCGACCGCCGCTCGCGCAAAATGCAATCGGAGGGCAACGGCTACTACACCATCGGCTCTTCTGGTCACGAAGGCATGGCCGCCGTGGCTGCCGCGCTGCGTCCCGACGACATGGCCTTCCTGCATTACCGCGACGGCGCGTTTCAAACCATGCGCTCTTCCCAGGTCGAAGGCGTAGACGCCGCTTGGGACATGCTTCTGAGTTTCTGCGCAGCGAAAGACGATCCAATGTCCGGCGGGCGTCACAAGGTGCTTGGCTCTAAGGCGCTGAACATCCCGCCACAAACCTCCACCATCGCGTCTCACCTGCCCAAAGCTGTGGGCGCGGCCTACTCGCTGGGCCTCGGCAAACGCCGCGCGCCGGAGCACAAATGCCTCGCCGATGACAGCATTATCATGTGCTCCTTTGGCGATGCTTCCGCCAACCACTCCACCGCCCAAGGCGCGATCAACACCGCCTGCTGGACGGCCTACCAATCTGCGCCCATGCCGCTCCTGTTTGTATGCGAAGACAACGGCATCGGCATCTCCACACGCACTCCCGGTGGCTGGATCAAGGCAGGCTTCGCCAATCGTCCCGGCCTGAAGTACTTCTCCGCCGACGGGCTGAACCTCTACGACGCCTACAAGGTCGCGCAAGAAGCCGCACACTACGTCCGCACGCAACGCAAACCAGCCTTCCTGCACATTTCCGTCGTGCGCCTCTACGGTCATGCCGGATCAGACATGCAACAAGCCTACCTGCCCAAGGCCACCTTTGAAGCCTGGGAAGCTGATGATCCGTTGTTGCATTCCGTGCGCCTGATGGACCAGGCAGGCGTGATGTCCCCGGATCAGGCGCTGGCCGTTTACCAAAGCAGCGAAGACCGCTGCGCCGAACTGGCCGCAAAGGCGGTGACCCACCCACGCTTGAAGACCGCAGAGGAGGTCATGGCCTCGCTGATCCCGGCCCCGCGCGACTGTGCCCCCACCAATGGCCCCAGCGATGAGGCGCGCGCCAAGGCCTTTGGGTCTGACCTCAAACAAATGACCAATCCGCAGCCCATGTCGCGCCTGATCAACTGGGCGCTCACTGATCTGATGCTGGAGCACGGCGAGATCGTCATGATGGGCGAAGACATCGGCACCAAGGGCGGCGTCTACGGTGTCACCCAAAAGCTCAAGGACCGCTTTGGCGCCGACCGGATGATCGACACGCTGCTGGATGAGCAATCCATTTTGGGGCTGGCCATTGGCATGGGGCACAACGACTTTGTCCCGATGCCGGAAATTCAGTTCCTGGCCTACCTGCACAACGCCGAGGACCAGTTGCGAGGTGAGGCCGCAACGCTCTCGTTCTTCTCCAACAGTCAGTTCACCAACCCGATGGTGCTGCGCATCGCCGGGCTGGGCTACCAAAAAGGCTTTGGCGGGCATTTCCACAACGACAACTCGTTGGCCGTACTACGTGACATCCCCGGTATAATCATCGCCTGCCCCTCGCGCGGAGACGATGCCGCCAAAATGATGCGCGAATGTGTGCGTCTAGCGCGCGAAGAACAACGCGTGGTGGTTATGGTGGAACCCATCGCGCTCTACCCAATGCGCGACCTGCTGGAGGACAAAGACAGCGGCTGGATGGCAACCTATCCGTCACCCGACCAATCCATCGCCCTTGGCGAGGTAGGTGTGGACGGCGACGGCCCGCTGGCCATCCTGACTTACGGCAATGGCCGCTATCTCAGCACACAGGCCGCCGCCGACCTCAATGCGCAGGGCATCGACACCCGCGTGATCGACATGCGCTGGTTGGCTCCCCTGCCCGCCGAAGGCATCCTCGCCGCTCTGAAAGGTGCGGAAAAAGTCCTGATCGTGGATGAATGCCGCACCACTGGTAGCCAGTCAGAGGCATTGATGGCGTTGCTACACGAACAGACCACCCTGCCCCACGCCCGCATCGCGGCGCACGACAGCTTCATCGCCACCGGCCCGGCCTATGCCGCCACCATGCCGTCGCGGGAGAGCATCGCCGAGGCCGCCAAACAGCTCTGGCACGGCAAGTAAGCCGCAGCTCAAAATCAAACAAAAAAGCCCCCGCAGTCTCTCAACTGCGGGGGCCATTTTTTTAGAAACCCGAGAGGCTTACTTCATAGTGAAGTATTTGAACTTCGGGGAATCTTCTGGCTCAACAACGGTGCCAACATTGGTCTTCATGCCCCAGTTCAGCACCTGGTGGTGGATTGGGATGTAGAGCTGCTCGTCCTGAACAACTTTCCAAATGTCGTTGATCATGCCGTTACGCTTTTCCAGATCGGTTTCACCGGCCAGCGCTTCGATTTTCACGTCCAGATCAGCATCGCCAAAGCGGGTTGCGTTCCAGGAACCGTACTTCTCACCTTTGGTGTGTGCCAGGAAGTTGAAGATGTACTCGGAGTCATAAGTCGGAACACCCCAACCCAGCATGTAGAAATCTGTTTCCAGATTGCTCAGCAGTGGGAAGTGCTGCGCCTTAGGCTTCGCGTCCAGATTCACTTTCACGCCGATTTTTGCCAGCATGCCCACGGCAGCCTGACAGATTTTCTCGTCGTTGACATAACGGTCGTTCGGGCAGTTCAGCGTGATGCCAAAGCCGTCTGCGTAACCAGCTTCCGCCATCAGCGCCTTAGCCGCATCAACGTCAGTCTTGGAAGAACTGTCCATCGCTTCGTTCCAACCGTTCACAAACGGAGGCGCGATCATGCCCGCTGGCGCAGACTGGCCGCGCATAACCACTTTCATGATCGCGTCACGGTCAATCGCCATGGACATCGCTTTACGCACACGCACGTCAGACATCGGGTTCACACCGTCAACGTCGTCGTTCGCAATGTCTTCTGCGGCTTGGTTCATACCAAAGAAGATCACACGGTTCTGAGGTGCAGTGCGCACTTCCAGACCGTCGGTGCTGTCAACGCGGCTCAAGTCCTGAACCGGCACGTCCTGAATGAAGTCAACTTCGCCAGACAGAAGCGCGGCAACACGAGTCGCGGCGTTCTGAATTGGGGTGTAAACAATCTCGGTCACTTCCAGAGGGAACGCGTCCTTACCCCAGTAGTTTTCGTTGATTGTTAGAACAGTTTTTACGTCAGGCTCACGGGAGACCAGCTTATACGCGCCAGTGCCGTTTGCATTTTTCGCAGCAAAGGTGTTCTCGCCACCTTCATAGTCCTGCACCTTCACGGCGTTGTTCGCCTCGGCCCAATCCTTGTCCATGATGAACATGTTGGTGAGGTTGTTGGCCATGATCGGGTTTGGACCGTTGGTCTCAATCTCGATCTCATACTCGCCAGTGGCGCGCACTTCTTTCACGGAAGCCAGCAGCTCTTTGTAGTCAGAGTCTTCTGTCATCGCGCGGTCGAGCGAGAATTTCACGTCCTCAGAATCAAACTTCGCACCATCGTGGAAGGTCACGCCTTCACGCAGCTTGAAAACCCAAACGTTTGGGTTGTCTGCGGATGGGCCCCATTCGGTGGCCAGCGATGGAACCATCGCACCGGAATGGTCACGCATCACCAGCGTTTCCATGATCTGGTGCGCAAGCGCCGAGGTTGGTCCCTCGTTCTGTGCATGCGGATCCAGAGTCAACGCATCGCCGGCACGCGCCCAGTGAAGGGTTTCGGCCTGCGCCAGCATCGGCATCGCCGCTGCGGCAGCAGTTGCCAGCATCATTGCTTTGAATTTCATCAATTTCACTCCCCTGAAATGTTGGTGAACAGATGTTCACCCCCAAGGCCGCGCTTGGCAAGCCTCATTTTGGGGATTTGCCGTCTTTTTATGCACATCGAAGGCCACAGCCGCCACGTAAGCAGGCTGTGCGCCTCACATTTTTGCACTGGTTCAGCGGCGCACTTCTTCCATAAAGCGTTCGCGGATCACGATCGGATTGGTCTTGATCACCGGCACCTTCACATTGCCGCTTTCACACTTGCTGACGATGATGGTCATTACATCACTGGCAATGGCCGCCTTCACCGCCTCCGCTGTGTCCTCCGCAGAAACCGTCTGGACATTCTCCGCACCGCAAGCCCGCGCCACCGCTGCCAGATCCGTCTTCATACCGGCGTAGGTCGGTTGATCGCCGGTGGAGCCGTAAGACCTATTGTCGATGATGAGCAGCGTAAAGTTGCCTTGCGGATTGTTCCCGATTGTCGCCAGCGTGCCAAGATTGGTCAGCACAGAGCCGTCCCCGTCAATCGCCACCACAGGCTTGTCCTGCGCAGCAGCCAGCCCAAGGCCAATAGAACTCGCAAGCCCCATGGTCCCCAGCATATAGAAGTTGGACGGCTGATCATCCATCGCATGCAGCTCCTGGCTGGGCGCACAATATTGCAGACCACCAGATGCTCGCTGATGACGGGCTTCAGCGTCTGAAATACGTCGTTACGGATCGTGCTGAGGCCCTCCAGAAAGAAGCGTCACACAGAATGACCACCGGTTTGGACGCCATCCGCGCATATTCCAAAATACCGGGCAGCTCGGCCGCGTCCTCCGGTTTGTGGAAGTGATAGGTCGGGATATGCAGCAGGTTCAGGATCGCCTTGGTGTGCAGCGCCATCTCCACCTGACAGGCCACCGGCTCCCCCACTTCGCCGCGATAGGAAATCAGCATAGGCAGCGGGATTTGATAAAACTGGATCAACGTCGCCAGCGTGTTCACCACCACGCCCAGCGCGGTGTTTTGCATCACAATTGCGGGCTTCATCCCGCCCATGAAGGCCCCGGCACACAGCCCCATGCCCTCGTCTTCCTTGTTGGACGGCATGTGCATGATCTCAGATGTCTAGTCCAACACCTCAATCACCCCGGCCAACTGCTTGCACGGTACCGAGGTGATGTAATCAATCCCCGCCGCTTTCAGATCCCTGACGATCTGATGATCCATCTCTTCTCCCATCCCTCGCTGGACGCGCGCAGGCCGCACACGCCACCTCTCGCCACTTTGGACACAGAACCCGGCACCAGTACAGCCAGAATGCCAAAAGGGATGACGCCAGTTTTCCAAAGAAAAGGCCCAAACGATCCACATCGCTCAGGCTCTCTTGGTTTTGCTGTCAAATCTAATGAGGCTTACAAGCCAGCAACGCAGGTGTATTTGGTGATCATATAATCATCCAAGCCCTGGCTGCCGCCCTCTTTACCCATGCCGCTTTCTTTGACGCCGCCAAACGGCGCTTCCACGGTGGTGATAAGGCCCGAGTTGATGCCAACCATGCCATACTCCAAGCCCTCGTTCATGCGGAACGCCCGCGCGAGGTCTTTGGTGTAGGCATAGGCCGCGAGGCCGTAATCGGTGGCATTTGCTGCCGCGACCGCGTCTTCCTCGTCCTCAAACTTGTAGATCGCCGCCAGCGGGCCAAAAATCTCGTCGGTAGAGAAAGACATCTCAGACGTCGCACCGGTGATCAATGTCGGCTCAAAGAAGGTCTGGCCCAGTGCATGGCGGCTTCCGCCTAGCACAACCTCGCCGCCTTTGGCTTTGGCGTCGGCGATCATGCTTTCCACCTTTTCGACCGCGCGCTCATCAATCAAAGGCCCTTGGACCACGCCGTCCTCTGTCCCGTCGCCCACTTTCATCGCCGCAATCGCGTCTTTCAGCTTGGCAACAAAGGCATCATGAATACCGGCCTGCACATAGAAGCGGTTGGTACAGACACAGGTCTGCCCCATGTTGCGGAACTTCGCGATCATTGCACCTTCGACAGCCGCATCCAGATCGGCATCGTCAAATACGATAAATGGCGCGTTGCCGCCCAGCTCCATGGAGACCTTTTTCACCTGATCCGCCGCCTGACGCAGCAGCAGCTTACCCACGCCGGTAGAGCCGGTGAAGGTCACCTTGCGCACGTCTTTGTTTTCCATAAACGCCCCGCCAATCGCAGGCGCGTCCCCGGTCACAATGTTCACCACGCCATCGGGGAAACCCACGTCCTGACACAACTTGCCCCACACTAGCCCGCTATAGGGCGTCTGCGGCGCAGGTTTCGCCACCACGGTACAACCCGCCGCCAGCGCAGGTGCAATCTTGCGCGCCAACATCGAAGACGGGAAGTTCCACGGCGTGATCATGCCCACAACGCCCACCGGATGATGCGTGACCATCAGGCGTTTGTCATTGGTGGGTGCCGGAATGATCTCGCCTTTGGTGCGGCGGATTTCTTCGGCAAACCAGCGCACATAGGCCGCGCCAATCGCAATCTCACCACGTGCTTCAAACAGTGGCTTGCCCTGCTCCGCTGTGAGCAGCTGTGCCAGATCTTCCTGATTGTCCATCAAGGCGTCATGCAGCTTGTGCAGCAGGCTCACGCGCTCCATCAGGTTGGCCTTGGACCAAGACTTGAAGGCTTCGCTCGCCGCCGCAATCGCGCGCTGCGTTTCAGCGCCACCGGCTTCAGGCACCGTGCCGAGCACCGCGCCTGTGGCGGGGTTGGTGATTTCTGTCGTCGCGCCATTATCGGCCCCGACCCACTGGCCGCCAATCAGATTGGTTTCCAGCAGCAGTCCATTGAAGTTGCTCATGTCTGACCTTTCGAAAAGACAAATTGTGTGTGTTGGTGATACGTCTCGCCCGGCCGCAACACGGCCTGCGGAAAGTCTTTGTGATGATGGGCGTCTGGCCAAACCTGCGGCTCCAGCGCCAGCCCCGCGTTGGCGCCCATTTTCTGCCCACGCAAGCCGGGAACATCTATGGCAATGCCCGACCCGTCATAGACCTGCAGACCCGGCTCGGTGGTCAAACAGTCCATCCGCACCTCGGAGGCCAAACTCTGCAAACGCGCCACTTGTCGCATTGGCTGCCGCGCGTTGGACAGACAGAAGTTGTGATCCACTGGATAAGCCTGGCTAAGTGGCGCTGCCGCGCGAAAATCAAACCGCGTACCTGCAACCGGCGCAACTTCACCTGTCGGGATCAACGTGTCATCCACGGGCGTGTAGCTCTCTGCGGCGATCTGCAACTGGTGCTGCGACACGGTCTCCGCGTCATCGAGCATAAAATAGCTGTGATGCGCCAGACTACAAAGGGTGGTCTTGTCCGTTTCCGCGCGCATCTGAATGTCTAATGTACCGTCATCCAGAAGCGCAAAGGTTACGGAACACTCAAGTGTGCCGGGAAAACCCATGTGCCCATCGGGCAGCACAGCGTTTAGCGTCACATAATCGCTAGCAACTTCGTCAATCTGCCAAAGGGCTGTCGCCAGACCGTCGGTGCCGCCGTGCAGGGCATGACGACCGCCCTCATTGGTATTCAGCTGATAGCTCTGCCCGTCCAACTCCAGATGCCCGTCGCGGATACGGTTGGCAAACCGCCCCACCGTAGCTCCGAAATAAGGCGAATCCGTCAGATAAGGCGCAAACTCAGGAAATCCCAGCACCAAAGGCGCGTCATGTCCCGCGAGGCGCAGGTCCTGCAAAACAGCGCCATAGGTCAACACATGCGCAGTCAACCCGCCGCCCGTCAGCGTCACGCGATGCACCGCACTGCCATCCGGCATATGCCCCCAGATCTCTGTCACCCAAGTCCTCTTGTCGTTCATGCCGTGATGTCTCTCCCATCATCGGCAGGTCTGGCGTAGGGCCAATGCGCAACGATGCTGACGCCAGATGCAACCACGTGCGACGGCGACCTGCAAGGTTTTCTCGAATAATATGATCAAATTTTTTGTGCACAGCGGGGTCATTGCCTGTGCAAAGAACCAACCTACTGCGGGCGCGGTGTCAGAGTAACGTCCGCGACAAATCCCAAATGGTCAGACGCCTGAGCATGTACACCTTCAATCACCCGCACATTCGAAACCGCAAAATCGCCTTTGGACAGAAACACATAGTCGATCCGACGGTGCGGCTTACTGCCTGCAATCACGGGGTACGTACCACGCGTCTCAACATAGTCTGCGCCAGATTGCGCCACGTACACACTGTCCTCATAAGCGTTAGACACAACTCCATGTCGCTTGTCATCCGGCATGAAGTTGAAATCCCCCATCAACACCACAGGCGCGGTTTCAGACTGCAACGCGCTCAAAATCCGCAGAACCTGCGCACCAATGTTGTCATCCCGATCACGATGCAAGGAAGGCACGACCACGTCCCGGCCTGTGCACTCTGATCAGCTTCACTTGAATGGTCCATTTTGAATTGTTGTTGCATAATTGGCCTTGGTTCCATCGGAACGATGATCTTTGTGGCTGGCAGGCGATTAACCAATTCACTGTGGCGTCGTTTGGTGTTGTAGTGTTTCCTCCTTTGCTCGATCAGGATCTGTGCCACCCGTAACGAGTACAAGACCTCGCGGTTCGGCGGTTCATCCCGAGGCTTGCGTTGAAACATTCATAGTATCCGTTTTCCTAGGGAGATCCGGTCTCAATGTAGGCGGTCTTGGCACTTACGGATTCAATCCAGTCTCGCCCGTCTCGAGCCATGAGCTATGGGCCATTGTCCGACCTGATGTAGTCTGGCACGCCACACAGTATGAGCAGGTCGGTTAGAGCGTGGTTCACCTAGGCGGAGTTCAGCTTCCGTTTCACTCGGATCTCCAAGCATTCCGGCTGTGCTCATCCAGGATGCCTAGCATGCGAAATACTGTCCCATCTCTGGTTCGGTGAGGAACGAAGTCATACGGCCAGTAATGGTTGCGATTTTCCGTTTTTAGTCGGAGGTAAAAACCTTCATTTCAGCCGATCCGTCCCTTCTTTGGTTGTTTTATTAGCACTTTAGGCCCCTCACGTCGCCACAGGCGCTCAACGCATTTGTCGTTTACCACCCAGCCTCAATCTCTTAGCCACACTACAATCCGGCGATAGCCGTAACGACCACACTGGCGGAACAGCTCAATCATGTCGACCACCAGGCGATCTTTGTCGACACTCCCAACTGGCAATCGCCTCTTTACCGATGGATATTACGCCAATACTCGACGCTCAAAGACGTGAAACTGGCTTCGCACATGTTCAATGCAGGCACGACGACGCGAAGGATTCAGTAGTTCCCTGTTCGGCTTCCAACAGGATGAATTAGTCCAAGGCAAGATCTGCCACAGCTCGACGCAGGCAATCTTTTTCTTTCTGAAGTCGTTTGAGTTTCTTCAGTTGATCTATTCCCACATCACCGCGTTACTTACACCCAAAATAGAACGTCTGTTCGATTATCCGCACCTGCCTAGTTACATCACTGGGCGACATCCCTTGACCGCACAGCCCCTAAACCTACGGTAACTTAGTGACAATCTCTTCGCGCTTGTGACGCTTTGTTCCCTCGTCTAATCATCCGTTTCCTAACAATAGGCACTTTCCAATTTAGGAAGAAAAGACCAGTGTCCAACCGCCTTGAGTGCTTGGACTTCTGCCATGTTTTACATTTCATGCGCCTTCTGGCGCAGACGTCTTTATGTGTTTCACACGAAAGCTCTGCATTCTGGCGGAGCGGAACGGCGCAATAGTTTCTGGGCGCAAGAGGCCGGATACGTCAAAAATTAGATCAAAAAAGTTTACGAAGTGTCAGCGGCCACCAAATTGCTTAACCGGTCGCACCAATTCAAATCGCCTGCGCTTGCGACCAAAACGGATCGTTGCGCACATAGTCGATCAACCACCGCCGTGCGGAACTGGCCGACATGCCCTCAAGCTCTGGATTGCGCCACCCAAACACCATTTTGCGATGCGCCGTGTCGGTCTCATCTGCCCCATCCAGATAGTCCAACAAGGGCGTCTCCGGGTCCTGATGCGGCATGATACACTTGCGGGCGTAAATCGCTTCCATTCCATTGGGCACGGCGTCCTCGCGGGCCAAAACCATTTGGCGAATGCGCTGCTTGAGTAAAATCGCCTCCATGCCGGAGATGTCACATAGTGCCAGCGCCACAGCCATGGGCGCGCTGTCATCTTCCACAATGGTGTTAAGACGGCTCAACTGGGTGAAGCAGCCGAACTTCAACTGCATGCTGGCATGGCGCATCAGCACGGACACTTGCAAACCAGACCGGCGCAGCAGCCGAATGCCGGAAAAAAATTCCCGCACCATCGCGGGGCGCAGCATCCCCAAATACGGGTGCGGTTTGACCGCGACGCGATGCAAATCCAAGGAACGCGCCGCTTTCAAAACCACCATGAATCCTCGAAGCCCCACCACAGAGCTGTAGTTGTCTGCGTCACTGCCGTAGCCTTCCGAGGTCGGGGAGTAGAATATCACCGGCGCCGTGTCCGTAATCCGCGCGGGTTTGATCCACGGCATGGACTGCACAAAGGTGTCGCCCATCATCACCAAACGCCCCTGATCCACATCCGCAGAGGTGAAAATTCCGGCGTCCAGATAGCGATCCCGCGCCAGCGGACCGGCGATCGAGACATCGTCATACATGCGCGACGCAGGGCGCACGGAGGCGCCCTTGTTGCTTTCGCCATGTAACGTCAACACGTGGCGGAACCCACGATTGGTAACGGTTTGCAAGTTGGACTGCGAGTTGAACGGGTAAAACAGCACGCCACCTTTGCGCAGCGGAAACTGGGTCGCGCCACCGCCCTTCACCGGCCGCACATCCAGATCGGAGGGCAACCGGCTGAACAGCCGCTGCATCCGGATCAACGCGCGCTGGCGTAAGAGCAGCGGCGTATCGGATTTCCCATATGCGCCGCTCTCAAAGAAGGGTCGGATTTGATTGACCGCAGACAGCACCGGGCTGTCCAAATAGACAGCCTGATCCGGCACCGCCTCCACATCCCGCAGCGCAATATTGGCGCTGCGGTCTTCAGACACGGCTTCCGGAAGTTCGCCCTCAGGCACGTGTTGCGTTTGCACTTTATTTGTGTCCCGCACGTCCAACATTGACTTAGGTGCGCACCACCAGGTTTTCGCTCAACAGCATCTTGCCGGTTGGCGAAGACATCATGGCGATCACATCGGCGACCTGCTCAGGCTGCATGATGGTGCTTGGATCTTCGTCCGGTGCCAAAGTTTTGCGCAGATCGGTGGCGCAACGGCCCGGGGACAAGCACACAACATCCACACCATATGGTGCCAGCTCGTCCCGCATCACTTCGGACATGTTGATCACGGCCGCTTTGGAGGTGGAGTAGGACATCCAGCCGGAACGGCCATTGATGCCAGCGGTGGAGGCAATGTTGATCACCTTGTCCAGCGGATGGTTACGCAGCAGCGCTTCCTGCACAAAGCGAAATGGGGAGTAGGCGTTCACCTGCATGGTCAGCTCAAAGTCAGCCATGTTGGTTTCGTTGATCGACGCAGGCTTGGTGAAGCCGGCATTGTTGACGATGGATGTCACAGCAACATTTTCCGCTTCCAGACGGTCAAAGACCTCTTTCACCGCGTCAGGCTTGGACAGATCTGCCTCGATCTGGAAAACCTGACGGTTGCCTGCAATCGCACGAACTTCCGCAACAGCGTTATCAAAAGTGTCGGACTTACGCGCCACCATAACAATGCAGTTTACGTCATCCATACCACGCGCAAAACGGCGGGCGGTTGCGAGACCGATGCCTTTAGAGGCACCACTAATCAAAACAGTCTTAGACATGGTGAGTCACTTTTCCTTTGCTGTGGAAATCCTTCATCATGCCTTCTGCGACGATAAAGTCTTCTGGGGTGGTTACTTTTCTGTTGCGGCTGGTGCCCTCTAGGGACAGCACCGGCTTTTTGGTCATCTCTACGACCATGACCGAATCCTCGTTGTAGACTTTTGCCTCTTCTCGGGCCTTAGCGTGCGCATCCGTCAAAGTTGCGCGCGCAAATTTCTGGGGCAGCTGAATGTCAAACACCTTGTCGCGTGACACTCCGCGCATCACCTGGCGGGTTTCCGGATGAATCCGGCACATGGAGAAGGCGATGGCATGGCAATAGCCCGCATTCTCAGCCTCACAGGTGATCAGATCCGTTAGCATATCCACGCTGATGAACGGACGGGCCGCTTCATGCAGAACCACCACATCCTTTTGGGCAGCGGCCAAAAGCGTTTCACAGCTTTCCTGGAGCGTCTCGCCGGCTGGCAGGATCTTATAGGGAAGACCGGCGCAATAGGCGTCCATGATCTCACGCGTGCGATCCTCAAAACCCTCCGGCGCGTTCACGATGATCTCCGCCACATGTGGAGTGCGCACCGCCGCAATTATCGAATGGGCAATCATCGGATGACCAGCCAACTTGTAGAACTGCTTGGGTTCGTGGTGGTTGGACCGTGATCCCACGCCGCCGGACAGCAACAGGAACGAGACCTGTGGTTCGGGTTGTGGACGTGTCAGTCTATGTAAACTCATGTGGTCAGCTCGCTATCGCTAATGTTGCCAGCACAAGGGCCGTGAATTTTGCGAGATCGGTGGACGGCGCGTTTGCGACAAACAGCACGTCCTTGTCCCGCATGGTGAAAGCTTGGGTCATGAAAATCGCCTCAGGTGTGCTCATGTCGATCCAATAGATCGTTGGCACCCCTTACGAATATGTACGGTCAGGCAAAGTTGCGCCGGTGCCTTTCACACGATCCCGGTGTTCAAACCGGAAGAGGAACACACCGCTGCCATCGGCGAGTCTGTCATCAATACCACCCACCTGACTGACGGCTTCGGCCAAAGTGACCTGCTCGGTGTTAAACGCATACTGCGAAGGGTCCTTTACAGCCCTCATGGCTAAAAAGGACCGTTAGCTGTGCAGCAATTGAACTGTGTCGCGCGACTGAAGACACACGTTTGCGCTGCCAGTGGACACAACTTCGTCAAGGCGTGCGCGGGCCACAGAACTGCCACGTAGCGGGCTCACTTCCATATCATGGGTCGCCTGAGTTGCGCCTTTGGCCAGCGCAACAGCATTCAAAAGACGCAAGCCGCTTGCTGGGATGTCAAACCAGCCCGGAGCCCGGGCTTCGCCCACTACGGTTACACTTTGCGCGCCGCCTTTTTCAAGGATAACAGAGCCTTCCGTATCAACCGCTTCGCCATACAATCCCTCAGCGATACGAGTGCGCACCTGATCCACGGTCATACCTGCGACCTGCAGGTTTCCCACATAGGGAGTGTTGATGTTGCCGTCGTCGCTCACAATCGCAGGGATTCCCAGTGGGTTTTTACTCGGAGGTTAAAAACAATCCTTCCGCGGAGCTTTCCCAGATCCGCACGGTCAATCGGTCGCCCACACGAATGTTGGTCCCAGCTGTTGACGAGCTGCGAGAGCTCAGGCTGCCTGCAAAACCGGTTTTCATGGGCGCGCCCACTTTAACAATCACCGCGGGTGTCACCGGCACCAGAGCAAAGTCACGAGACACGTGCTCCTGCTAGGCGGCCTGATCTGACATGGTGATCGTTGCCTTGCTGGTGCCTTGCCCCGGCAAGGTTGTAAAGCCCGCAAGAGCCAACGCAGCAAACCCAAGGGCCATTGCCCCGCGCCACTGCACTTTTCTTCGCTTAGCTTACACAACCATTTTGGTTTTCAACTCTCTGTTTACAGCGCGTCACAGCCTTTGAGCCGCAACACAATTGGAGTTCTTCCAGTCTCCATCCGCCTTACCGTGGCCAAGATGGATCAAGCGTCCGTTCTGGAGGCCCGTGACATGACTGTATTTGCGAAAGTGGTTACCGTTCTGATAATGTCAGGGCGCCTATCAGTATGCCCCTAGGAGCGTTAAAGCTGCGTCACCTGCTCTCACCGCGTGCGCACGTTTCATTGGCGGTTTTTGCGACCGCTGAAACAAAATGGAAACACTTAAGGGATCATCAACCTTGGTTACCCAAGCCACCGCGGCTCCCAAAAAACCTTTTGATAAATCAGCCTCTTATCAAAATTTGCAGCACAAAACTTAAGACTAGTGGAACAAACACGCACTTACGACAGGGCTCATAAATGCAAACGGCAGTCCTCAAAGTCTTAAAAGCCGATTACTCAGGTAATGAGAGTTTTATCTATACTTAGTGAAACTTTTGAGTGCCAACAGTGCCCGTCTCAAGATTTGAGGCGTTTCCGCCATCTTGATTGAAAACAAAGGAATCGGCGTTTGCCATACAAATCATTTGAGGGTCCCCGCACCTACCAATCTCATCGCCTTGATACAGCTGCGCAGTTTATTTGACGCCTACATTCCCCAAGAACGTCAAACGCCCGCAACCTCATCGGTCACGGACGTAATTTCAAAGCAATAAAGAGCGCAGTTGGTTTGCGTTACACAACCTTGCCCAGTTTATACGCATCAATGGTCAAGTCTCGACACAACAAGCGTGCGATTTCATCCACATCGCTGCGGCCCAGAATGCCGCGACCACGCTGTTGTGCGAGGTGAAGACTGACCCCACGTCGCCACATGTCGTGACGCGCTGGGATAGACATCAACGCACGGGTGTCATCATTAAACCCGGCAAGGTTCCAATAGCCTGCTGTCTCAACCACCTGGTCCAGATACCGCGCTATCCCGTTGGCGCTGTCATGGAACCACCACGGAGGCCCCAGCCGTAAGGCAGGCCAATGCCCCGCCATTGGGGCCAGTTCTCGGGCGTAGGCGCTTTCATCCAACGTGAACAACAGGATGTTCATGTCGCGCTCATTGCCCACCCGATTGAGCAGGGCATCCATGCCGTCCACCCAATCCACACGCACTGGCATATCCGCTCCCATATGGGAGCCAAACTTCTCATAAAGCGTTTTGTTGGTATTGCGGCGGCTGCCAGCATGGATTTGCATGACAAGCCCGTCTTCTGCGGACATCTGCGCCATCTCGGTCAGCATGTGGCCATAAAATACCTGCGCTTCCTTTGGGGTGATCTTGCCGCTGCGCGCTTTCGCATAAAGCGCCGACGCCCGCTTCTCCGTCAGGTAGCAGGTCATCAAATCGCTCACCGCATGATCCGTCGCCGTGGCCCCATAGGCCATGAAATACGCACGACGATCCCGCAACGCTTCCAGATAACCAGCAAAGCTCTCGGTGTCCTGACCGGTCATCTCGGCGAGCTGCTCGATGTCCTTTTTGAAGTCCGGATGCTTGGGGTCCAGAATACTGTCAGGACGGAAAGTTGGCACAATCTTACCGCTCAGCTTCTGTTTGCGAGCCGCCTTATGGTGCCTCAGATCGGAAAGCGCATTGTCGCTGGTGGCCAGAACCTCAATGTTGAACTCTTCCAACAGCGCCTGGGGACGCAGGCGCGCTGCTTTCAGCTCCGCATCGATCTTATCATAAAACACATCCGCGTTTTCCGCATTAAGCGTTACGGTGATGCCAAAGGTTCGCGCCATGGTGGTCGCAAACCACGCGTCACTCGGTGTGCCGCGAAACTTATGCCAGTGTTTTGCAAAGATACGAAAGATTGCCCGCGCGTCGCGTTTCTCTGGCGGCACGCCAATGCCGAGGTCTTCCAGTCCCACGCCTTGGCTATACAACATACGGAAAATGTAGTGATCGGTCACGATCAGCAACTCTGCTGGATCAGCAAAGGCTTTGTTCTCCGCAAACCAGCTCGGATCACAATGACCGAGGGGCGAAATGATTGGCATGTCACGCACACCGTCATAAATGTCCTGCGCCGCATCCGGCAGGGTCAGAATTGGTGTGGTGTGCCCGGTGAGGGAATGCAAAGGCTGGCTCATCACTCAAAGTCTCTCTGTGAAGGCGGCGCAACATTAACGGCACCGCAAATGAACCGACCGCACAGGGCGAAGGGATGCCTAACCTGTCCAGGCCGGATCCATACAAAGGCACGACAGAGCTTTAGGATCCCCTAACACCGCCCCGCTCACAGCACCTGCAAAGTCCCATTTACCAAACAACTCTTGAGCGCATTCGCTTTTTATACTTGCCGCAAAGGCAGATTTCCCTTTTCGCCTTCCCCCGTGCAACGGCCACGTCAAGCCTCTGAAAAGGCGACATTTCCTCTCCGCGAGAACTCGCCCTACTGTTACTGATATTTGGCAACCGAGGAACTCAAACCGCATGCCGAACGCCCTTAAACCTGGAGCACATGCTTCAAATCTTAGCTAAAAAACGGCACGAAACGCATCTTTCAAACCGGATCACGCTCGCGCGCCATTCACATCATCCACAAAACGCCGATCGCCGTATTGCCCTAAAAGCAGGCGGATCGAACGACAAAGTGACGCAAGGGAAGTAGGCGCAGGTAAAAAGAGGCAAGTATTTGCAATTGCGTCAAAAACACCCTTGCCCGAATCGTCCTTGATCTGCACTTTACGTGCGGGTTTGACTGCTTGCATGCAGTCAATTGGAGGAACCTACACTTGAAACAGACGTGGCGCTGGTTTGGTCCGGCAGATCCGGTCTATATCTATGACCTGCCTCAAATTGGGGTCGAGGGTGTCGTCACCTCGCTCGATCATATTCCACCCGGCGCGCCCTGGTCCAAAAGTGACATCCGCCAACGTCAGGCGGACATCGCCAAACCCACGCCGCAACCCACCGGTCTCAACTGGGAAGTGGTGGAGAGCCTGCCTGTCTCCGAAGTGATCAAAACCAAAGGCACCGGTTATGCCGCACATATCGCGGCCTACAAGGAAAGCCTGCACAACCTCGCTGGCTGTGGCATCCAAACCGTCTGTTACAACTTCATGCCCGTTCTGGATTGGACCCGGACCAACCTTGCCGCCCGCATGTCGCACGGCGGCACCGCCATGACTTTTGATGTCGTTGA
>Ga0189275_100416_pt1 | contig 18319 bp, 17 predicted proteins | sample N19A6minimetaG_FD_130329 | JGI IMG/M metagenome (GOLD analysis project Ga0189275, IMG submission 130329) | Marine microbial communities from the Costa Rica Dome - N19 A6 mini metaG | ecosystem: Environmental > Aquatic > Marine > Oceanic > Photic zone | place: Costa Rica: the Eastern Pacific...
CCCGAGGCTGCTTCAATCCCACTGACTCATATCGTTGTGGCTGTAGGTCTTGGGCTTGCTTGCTTATCAGCAGTGATGGCCGGCGGGACGTTTGTTGGGAACTCTCTCTCGGAGCTGCTGAAGAGCACTGAGCCAGTTCGGGCTGAAACTATCAACCCGTTGCGGTAATGAAAGACAAACCACTCTCACCAAAATGGTTCATCCAAGCCATGGCTTTGCTTGCTGTTGCTGGGATGACGATTCCGTTAGTTGCGGGAGTTGCTGGGTTCATCAAGGATGAGTTGAGGAGACCTACTGCTGTTGAAAGGACTCGTTGATTATCCATCAACCCGCACTTAAAGCATGCTGACAGCACTGATCGTTGTTCACCTACAAGCAGTTCTCGTACCCCTGTGGGTAGCGACACGTTGCAGAGGATGGTGGCTGAGATCTGGATTCATGTTTTTCGCTTTGGCGTCATTAGCGGAGATGGTCGATCACACCAACACCGACTGGGTTTACGTGAACCACAACAGTTTTTTCAATGGTGTCTTCTATGGCGCACTAGCCACCGGTCTGGCTCTGCTGACGGCAGCGGTTAGTCGTTCACGTAGATGGCGGTTGACGCTGCTTCTCATTACCACCGCGACACTTGCGGCTTATCCGCTCGTAGGCAAATCAGTTGCCATCAGTTTGCAGTCACTTCTATTGGTACTGATGCTGTGCCAGTGGTGGCGACGCTTTGCGGATCCGCGTCTGTGGCTTTACGTTCTTTTTGGAGTGGTATTGACCACAACGATGGGAATACTCCTTGTAGGAAGTGGAGATCCCATTTGGCATCTGTTCATCGGACCCTGCGGCTCTCTGAGCGTCATATCTCTTGGCTGGGTATTGCGACGATCGTCTATGACGAGCTAATGAGGCTTGCTGTTGTTGGTGAGGTGGTAGATGACTGACTTTCAAAAAGCAGTCTGGACTGTTCTCTTTAGTGCTGTCTACATGGTGGCTGGTGTGAGATTGATGCAGTGGCTAGCGACTGTCATATACATCACACCAAGTGGAAGCATCATGCATAACCTCTTCATGGCGATAGTGCCGCCAATCAATGCGTTGGCTGTGTCAGCCCCTGGTGGGTACCTGATATACAAAATTTGGAAGGATGGCTGACTTCCTTGCTCTTCTTTCGAGAGGCGGTCATGGGTGATTCTCCGGAATCAAGATTTTAAGTTTCTCGAGCTTTTCATCAAGCAGAGTCTCGCGGGTGATCCACTCTTTTAGTCGAAGTCGGACAGTGCCTCCTACAAAGAAGAGATCAAAGGCATCATTTAGGTTAGTGATTGGTTCAGTCATTAGTCGTGTGTTGTAGTTGATGATGTTCAGTCATCCAAGAATTGATAAGTAGTTGTTCAGTCGTAATCAAAAGAATTTCGTTCAGCAATCCAATATCAATAAGTAGATGTGTCGTTTGTGGTCCGTACTTACACGGCTTGTTCTCTTATGGAACAAGCGGGTAAGGGGTATTCAGCCTGTTCCTTGTCTTCCTCCCTCCTGTATACAAGAGTGACCTGACTACCAGCCCAGTTTTCTCAGGTGATCTGACCTCATTTGTGATAGGCGATTAATCGAGGATTGATTCACGCATCTGATTGACCAGTCGCTGCAGGTGTTCAGCCTTGTCTGAATTTCCTTCATTAACCGCGTTAGCTAACTGGCGTTCGTACTTCTCGAGCATCAACTGCTCCCATTCCTCGTACTCCTCGGGGTCCCATTTCTCAATTGGGATTTCTTTGACATGGATAATGCGGTCTCCGACATCCAAGAACTTGTTGGACTTTGGCTTGTAGTCGGGATCCTTTGGAGATTGAACCCCAACTCCATAGTTGGTGGCTGCGCGTTGTTGCTGGTACTCCCTCTGCTTGGCGAGTCGCTCTGGGGTAAGTGGCTTGTAGTGCAGCAGCAGGTCTTGCATCAGCCTGCTCATCGACTTACCAAGCGCAGTCCTGGCGCAGTGGATCTTGTTCCATGCGGTGCTCGTGATCCGCATGTTCAGCTGCTTGTCGCCTGTGCTGCCTTTGTATTTGACCTTTGCGCCGGCTCCGTAGATCAGTGACCAATCCCACTCGTACCTACGAGTTGGCAATTCACCGTGGTTTGCCCATCCAGCCTCCACGATGCCTGGGAATCCTTTGAGGATCACCCGGCTAACCATTTCCCACTGAGTCACCTCTGCTTGATCAGCCAGGGCTTTGAGCCGATCTGCGGCTTCCTGACTTACTCGAAAGGTGATCTGTTTCTTGGTTACGCGGATGCCTGGATAGGGCGAGTTATCCCGCTTAACTTTTCTGAAGTCTTTTTGGCCATCTTTTTTTAGTTTTCGATAGTACTTTTGGTCTTTTGTTTTCTTCTGCATGGGTGCTATACGCCTCTACAAGGCGTGTTGGTGAGTGTGAATAAGGGATTCATTGCTTTAGCTATTTGAGACGCCTTGCAGGCGATTCTGAGTGGACTCTATTCAAATGGATTTATTAGCAGTGACTCATCCTTTGTTTTCCAAATTCAATCTGTGTGATTTCGCGTGATCTCAATCGGATGTCCATTCTTTCGTAGTGACGTTGGAGGATCTTCACATCGTGACCAGCAATCCTAGATAACAAAAAGATGTCAGTACCTTTAACAAGGTGATCTTCGATGAAGGTAGATCGTAATGAATAAAGCGTATAAGGCTTTTTTGAAAACTTATGACCTTTGAGTTGTGGTCCTACGGCATTCCTTGCCTTGATCCATGCTTTACCAAATTGATTCCGCTCCCAAGGCCGCCAATCTTTCATTGGCTGCCCAAACACATGCGTATCCAAAGTTATCTCTGTTGAAATGTTGTGGTCATTGATGTACTGGCGTTGGAACTCAAGCCATCGCTGTAATTCTCTCCCCTGATTACAAGGGATCTCCCTGGCCTGCTTCGTCTTTGATCTGACTGTATTGATGTAGGTAACAATCCAATCTTCGGTACCTCCTCTTGATGTTCTTCTGGGTTCATTGCGGAACTCAATCTGCTTCCACTTCAGCTTGATCGCCTCCTCAGGCGACATACCGCTGTTCTTCAACAAAAGAGCAAAGTGCCAGAAAGCAGTTCTCCAGTAATGCCACTTGTGATTTGAGTCCTCTTCCACCTCCTTACGGAACGGACCACGTATCCAGTCAATGATCAGCTTCCAGTCTTCAGGGTTAATGGCTGGGTTTGCCATTAGGTCTGTCTGTCGGATCGGAAGCTTCCTAAAGAGTCCTTTGTCAGCCAGGAGTTCAGCTGGCATCAGGCGATGCCTGACCAGATAGTTCCTTAGGAAGTCGCGAATTTGAACGATTTCACGATTGATGCTCAAAGGAGACGCATTCGCTCGCCACAGTGCGTAGTCCTGAAAGCTGTCAGGCCTGATCTGATTGGTTTGAACGACGTATTTGGATTCCAGGAAAGGGATGAGGTGCTTCCTGAGCGTTCGGATCTTGTTCCGGTGGGTCCCCTCAGTGATGTGACCTGCTTTAACCCGGAGAAGCTCCTCCTTTTCGAATCCCCCTAAGGCCGATTCCATGGACAAGGACCTTGGCGTGCGGACCGAAGAAGTGACGTATTGCTTGTCTGCTCCGGTTCGCCTCTTAAGAACACCCCCTAGAACCGCTTGAGAGCCTGCTGAAGCGGAGTTCAGCTGGAATGCCAAATCAGTGGCTGCTGAGACGGCTTCCTCGAGCGTCTGGGCTCCTTCTATGCGCCTTGTTCTGTAGGACTTAGTCCCAGGTACCAGCTCCCTGTAGAACCAACCGCCAGCACTGCTTCCTGAGGCGTACTGAACAACAGCTCCTCGCCCATTTAGGACAGCCTGTTTTTGCGAAATCCGCGGCACGGACCTGAAATAAAGTTGGTATTTGGTTGGTATTGAGCGTTTTCAACGCCCAATACCCAGTTATAGGCTCATTTCTGCCAATCTTTGCTGAACTGCAGCATGCGTGGCCGGTATTGCCCCCGAATCCTATGGAGACATCTCCACTCGATCCAAGCCTTCCGGGGGTTCGGTTGCTGCAGAGCTGGATTCGTGAACAGCTCCCCCTCAGCATTGGTGTGGTGGGACAGGAGCCCATCGAGGGGCGTCTGATCTGGCAGGACCCTGAATTTCTGGCCATCGAACGGGCGGGTGCGAGCCGGCCCGTGCTGATCAACCGTCGGCAGATCAGCGTGATCCGCTCCCTCGGCTGAACGCCAGGCATGTGGCACGATCGCAACCTTGCCGAGCGCTGGTTCCGTGAACGCTGCCAACCCTGCCGTCGACGCCAGTGCCCAGACCGGTCGTTATGACCCCACTGCGCTGGAGCAGCGCTGGCAGGAGAGTTGGAAGGCGGATGGGGTGGACACCACAGAAGAAGGTGGTGAGAAGCCCGGATTCTTTGCCCTGTCGATGTTCCCGTACCCCTCGGGAAGCCTGCACATGGGCCATGTGCGCAACTACGTGATCACCGATGTGATCGCCCGGGTTCAACGCATGCGGGGCCATGCCGTGCTGCATCCGATGGGCTGGGATGCCTTCGGACTCCCCGCTGAAAACGCGGCAATCGAACGCAATGTGGACCCTGGCGAGTGGACCGACCGCAACATCGATCAGATGCGGGCGCAGCTGGATCGCCTTGGCCTTTCGATCGATTGGAGCCGCGAACAGGCGACCTGCCACAGCGACTACTACCGCTGGACCCAGTGGCTGTTCCTTGAACTGCTCGAAGGAGGGCTGGCCTATCGCAAGAACGCCACCGTCAACTGGGATCCAGTCGACCAGACCGTGCTGGCCAATGAGCAGGTGGATGGTGACGGCCGCTCCTGGCGCTCCGGAGCTCTGGTGGAACAACGCCAGCTGAATCAGTGGTTCCTGCGCATCACTGACTACGCCGAGCCGCTGCTCAACGACCTGGACGCCCTTAAGGGTTGGCCGGAACGGGTGCGCACCATGCAGGCCAACTGGATCGGTCGCTCGGAAGGGGCGGAGATCAGCTTCAGCGTTGAGGGAGCACAGGATCAGACGATCACCGTGTTCACCACCCGACCCGACACCCTCGCGGGGGCGAGCTACGTGGTGCTGGCACCGGAAAACGAGCTGGTGGACAGCCTCACCAGCGCTGATCAGAAGGACACGGTGGAGGCCTTCCGCAAAGAGGTGGCTCGTCTGAGCACGATCGAACGCACCAGTGATGACAGGCCCAAACGGGGGGTACCCATCGGCAGTCATGTGATCAACCCCCTGACGGGGGCGGTGCTGCCGGTGTGGATCGCCGACTACGTGCTGGCCGAGTACGGCACGGGCGCCGTGATGGGCGTACCGGCCCACGACCAACGTGACATCGCCTTTGCCCAGTCGAACGGTCTGCCGATCCAGCAGGTGATCGACGCCGAGGGAGCTGCTGAAGCCATCGCGGCCGGTCAGGCCTGGACGGATGCCGGAACACTGGTTAACTCCGGCAGTTTCGATGGCACGGCCTCCAGCGAAGCCAAGGGCGCCATCACCGGCCACGGCGCCGAGAAGGGCTGGGCCCGGAGCAAGGTCACCTATCGCCTGCGCGACTGGCTGATCTCACGCCAGCGCTACTGGGGCTGCCCCATTCCCGTCATCCACTGCGATGACTGCGGTGCTGTTCCGGTGCCCCGCGAGGACCTTCCGGTGGAGCTGCCCCGGGGCATTGATCTCTCGGGCAAGGGCGGTTCGCCCCTGAGCCAGCAGAGCGACTGGGTGAATGTGACCTGCCCCTGCTGCGGCAAGCCGGCCAAGCGGGAAACAGACACCATGGACACCTTCATGTGTTCCTCCTGGTATTTCCTGCGCTTCGCCGATCCCCACAACACCGAGAAACCCTTCAGCAAGGAGGCGGTTAACCGCTGGTTGCCGGTGAAGCAATACGTGGGCGGCATCGAACACGCGATCCTGCACCTGCTCTACGCCCGTTTCTTCACCAAGGCGCTGAAGGATCGCGGCCTGGTCGACATCAACGAACCGTTTGAACGGCTCCTCACCCAGGGCATGGTGCAGGGAATTACCTACCGCAATACGACAACCGGCAAGTACATCGCTCCAGCGGACGTGGCAGATCCCGAAAATCCCCGGGACCCCAACACCGGCGACAAGCTTGAGGTGTTGTTCGAGAAGATGTCGAAGTCGAAGTACAACGGCGTTGACCCCGCGGCGGTGATCGATCGCTACGGCGCAGACACAGCCCGCATGTTCATCCTGTTCAAGGCACCGCCTGAGAAGGATCTGGAGTGGGATGACGCCGATGTGGAGGGCCAGTTCCGCTTCCTGCAACGGCTTTGGCGCCTTGTTGAGGCGGGTGCTGCCCGCATCGATTCACTCGAGCCGATGCAACGGCCAGCCGATCTGAGCGATGCCGACAGCGACGTACGTCGGGCGCTGCACCTGGCCATCGAAGCCGTCAGCGAGGACCTCAGCGACGAGATCCAACTGAACACGGCCATCTCCGAGCTGATGAAGCTCTCCAATGCCATCAGCTCCACCGGCATCGAGGCTCTGAGTGCACCTGTGTTGCAGGAAGCTCTTTCCGGACTGGTTCGCCTGCTGGCTCCGTTCGCGCCTCATCTGGCGGAGGAGTTCTGGAGCCGTCTGGGGGGATCCGACAGCGTGCACCGTCAAAGCTGGCCGGTTCTGGATCCAACGGCACTGGTGCAGGACAGCGTTGAAGTGGTGATCCAGGTGAAGGGCAAGGTGCGGGGCAAGCTGCAGGTTCCGGCCTCCGCAGACAAGGAGGAGCTGGAACGGCTCGCCCTGGCCAGTGATGTGGCCGAAAAATGGTTGGAGGGCGCAGCCCCCCGTCGGGTGATCGTGGTCCCCGGAAAACTGGTGAACCTGGTGCCCTGATCCCAGGCTGGATCAGCCTTTGCTGAAACGCATCGAGGCGGGCTGGCTCCAGTCGCCCTGGGCACTGAAGCCGCGCTGGTTGCCGGTGAGGTGACGCAGAATCCAAAAGATGGATTCATCGGTGCCATCCCCGAGGGCCAGGCGGATTTCATCGGCGGAGCGGGCCACACCGTCGGCCAGGATCGCTTCCACACGACCTTGAAGGTCGAGAATCGCCGCCGCTGCCTTCTTGCCGGCTTCCACGCCGGGCTGGTGGTAGGCGTTGATGTTCACCAGTTCGCCGTAGAGACCGACGGCACGCTCGAACAGAGCGATCAAGGCGCCGAGACGGCGGGCATCAAAGCGACGCATGCTGATCGTCATGCTCTGGCGGCCACCCTCGGTAAGGGCTGAGCGGGTGCCCTGCAGGAAACCATCGAGGAAGTCGCCGGGGCATTCCCCGCCAAGCGTGGGGATGTCGCTCACGTCTTCGAGCACCTCGATGAAGGTGGCGAAGAAATTGTCGACACCGTCGCGCAGCTGCTGCACATAGGCGTGCTGGTCGGTGGAGCCTTTGTTGCCGTACACAGCGATGCCCTGATGCACCACGTCACCGTTGCGATCCAGGCGCTTGCCCAGGGATTCCATCACCAGCTGCTGGAGGTAACGGCTGAACACCTCCAGACGATCGCGGTAGGGCAGAACAACCATGTCGCGCTGACCGCGACCACCACCGGCCACGAACCAGGAAGCGGCCATCAGGGCGGCTGGATTGCGGCGCAGATCCGCTGCGCGGGTTGCGGCATCCATCTGAGAGGCGCCGGTGAGGAAATCGCGGATGTCACAGCCAATCAAGGCACCGGGCAGCAGACCAACGGCACTGGTGATGCTGGTGCGCCCCCCCACCCAATCGAACATGTCGAAGCGATTGAGCCAACCTTCCTTCTGGGCCTGCTGATCCAGCTTGCTGTCAAGCATCGTCACGGCAACGGCCTGGCCGGCCCACTGGCCCCCAGCGGCCTCGAGGCGATGGCGAGCCTGCTCCATGCCGAGGTGGGGTTCGGGCGTTCCCCCCGACTTGCTCACCGTCACCACCAGGGTGCGGTCGAGACGACCCTCCAACCCCGCCAAAACGTTGCTCATCCCATTGGGATCGACGTTGTCGAAGAAATGAAACGGAAGCCCCTCGCCGGGGTTCTGGAGCGCCTTGATCATCAAGGCGGGTCCCAGGCCACTGCCGCCGATGCCGATCCAGAGCACATCGGTGAAGGCTTCGCCGTTGGGGGCCTTGATCGTTCCGTTGATCACATCGCGCCCAAAGGCTGCGATCAGATCAATGTTCCTGGAGATGTGCTGTTGAAGCTCTGACGAGGGAGCGAGTTCAGGGGTACGAAGCCAGTAATGCCCCACCTGGCGCTGCTCATCGGGATTGGCGATGGCACCGGCTTCCAACTCCTTCATCGCTGCGAACGCCTTGTCCATTCGCGGCTGCAGCTGATGCAGGTCGGTGGCGTTCACATGCATCCGGCTGATGTCGAGCCAGACGCCCAGATCATCGTGATACCAGCTGAGATCGCAGAACCTCTGCCACTGAATATGAGCGTCGGAAGCGTTGAAATCCGGAAAGCTCATGCCGGGCGGACGGTGCAGTCCTGTCGAACGTATCCAGAATCTGACGGGATGCCCGCATACAAGGACACCACAGCTAGTTTCATGTCATCTTCCGCTGACCCGATTTCCATCCCCCATGGCTGAGCCATTGCGATGGACAACAGCCCTCTTGGCGACGGCAGCGAGCCTGTGCCTGGTTGGTCAGTGGTCACACCCGGTTGCTGAGGTTGGGGATCAAGCCCCACTTGTGGTGGAGGACAGTCTTGAGCCCACAGATTTCTCACCCGAAGAACTGAAGCTGCTGCAACGGCGCTTCGGGGTGCACGGCCCCCAGACGCAGCTGGCCCAGCTGTTCACCAGCGGGATGGATCAGCTCCAACCATTGCGCGCATCCACCGTGGATCGTCTTCGCGAGCTGAAGCCGGTGATCCTGCGCCAAGCAGCGGCGCATCAGATGAATCCAATGCTGATCACCGCCGTTCTTTTCGACGAAATTCAGCACTCCAAGCCGGGGGAGAGCCTCCCCTTCATCGCCCATTCCGGTCTTGTGAAGACCCATGGGCCGGCCCAGATCAGCGTCTCGGAACTGATCCATCAGAACCGACTGCCGGCGAAGCCAACACAGGAGGAGATCACCTGGGCCCGCAATCAATTGCTCGACCCCGAGATGAACATCACCCTGCTGGCGGCAAAGTTTCAACGGCTGAAGCTGGCCCTTGGTCTGCCGGAGAGCTTGATGCTTCAGGCGAGCCGTTCATATTTGGATGCCAAGGCGATCGCCACCCTCAACTATCTCCACAACGGAAAATTGGATTACCCAGCACGGGTATTGGGCTACATGCAGGACCCTGAACTGCACGGGTTGATTTACGGCGGTCGCCAGCCAAATCCCGACATCACGGTTTAGGGATCTACGACGAGCACTTGGCTGCATGAGCGGCCCAACCCAAACCCTCGTCTCCTTATCCCTCAGTTGAGGGAGTTCGTCAGCTCTGCCTCTCCCCCTTATGGGGGATGTGGACGCCCCCCTTTCTGTTGAAGCATCGATCCAGCAGGGCAAACCGATGAAACAGCTCCTTCCATTGCCGGCATTTGGCCTGCTTGTCCCATCAACCGCACTCGCTCAGGTGGACGCCGAAGTAGCGGCACAGTGCAGAGACGCCAGGGATTTCTATGGCTGCGTCAGGGCCTTCATCACTCCAGTACTGCGTTCCGATGACACTGCCTCTTTTGACGGCGTGATGGGGCAGATGGCTGCAGGCTTGATCTCAGGCCCGAGCTACCGCAACGAACCCCAGACTTTCCCCCGGGGCATGAATCCGGCTGGTCTTGTTGAAGGGATCCTGCGGGGCGTCCTGCGCTAAACCGATCGAAGCGGCTGATGGCGGGAAGTAACAGTGGCCGAAGAGGGCTTTCAGTCCCTTCGAGAGCTTGATGCGGGTCCAACTCTTGATTATCTAGTCGATGTAAGAGCGTTAACCAAGACGCAAAACGTTGCCACTCCGAGAGAAAGAAGCCACGTCATCACCAGGTGTCGCGAAGGAGGCGTGGGCCGATATCGCCTTGATAGGAAGCGCCTGAACCGAGACCTGCATGGGATGTTTTGCATTGTTGCGCCATAGACGATGTAGATCGAATGGCGCCCTCTGCCGGGACAAAGAGCCTCGCAGTGAACCGACATGACCCTTCAAACGCGAACGATTCCGCGTTTGAACCCGTACAGCGTTATGTCATCCATGGGCACTTCGATGACTAATCAACCGATAGCCACAAACCATCAAAAGCCACCACCAAGAACACCAATCGATCAAGACAGCAAAATACTCATTCCGGGCAACAGCAGAAAAGTCGAAAGGATGCTTCAGTCGAGTGCACAAGACAAACAACACAACCACCACAGGTAGCGGCGCAAGAGAAGGGCAACGCTAGAAAACCAAAAAATTAATTAAGCCGATGGGAGTAAAAACTCAAACTGGGCATGTTCGAAATGGATACCCAAACCTCAAATGTTCGGCATTTTCCGGAAGCCCGCTTCGATCGGCATTGACCTCGGCACAGCCAATACTTTGATGTACCTTTCGGGGCAGGGAATTGTCCTTGACCAGCCATCTGTTGTCGCCATCAACAAGAAGAGTGGCGAACTACTCAAGTCAGGAAAACCCGCCAAACAAATGATAGGCAAAACGCCTGAAAATATTGAAACAGTAAGACCTGTACGAGACGGTGTTATTGCCAATAAAGCAGCAACAGATTTGATGATGCAGTCATTCATGAAAAACAGTAATACACAAAATGCGAATGCTCCTCGCATGGTGATCGGAGTTCCCTCATGTATCACCGATATTGAAAGACTTGCCGTTCGCGAAGCTGGAATACTGGCCTCACGTGAAGTTCACCTGATTGATGAGACGGTTGCAGCAGCGATTGGCGCAGGATTGCCGATCAATGAACCAACGGGCAGCATGATCGTGGATATTGGTGGTGGAACAACAGATGTAGCCGTTCTCAGCCTTGGTGCTCCGGTTACAAGTGAGTCGGTACGAGTGGCAGGCGATGAGATCACTGAAAGCATTGCTGCATACCTAAAGCAGAAATATTCATTGATCGTGGGTGAAACAACATCTGAAGACATCAAATTGACCATTGGATCAGCGCACCAAAGCGCATCTGGAGAAATAAATCAAATCGAAGTGTGCGGCTTGAACTGCCAAACAGGATTACCCCAAAGCGTTACCGTCACCTCTGGAGAAATATGCGGAGCGATCCAGGAACCACTGCGATTTATCAATGATGCGATCAAGAAAGTTCTCGACAATGTCCCTGCAGAACTGGCTGCTGATGTCTACACCAATGGAATTGTTCTCGCTGGAGGAGGCGCACTTATCCCAGGCATCAGCGAGTTGATCACTGAAAGCACAGGTCTTCGGACCATGGTGGCCAATGATCCGCTTCACTGCGTCGTGAATGGATGCGGAGAAGTGGTGGAGAATTGGGAGGAATACAAAAACTGTGTATCGCAACAAGAAGCATAGGCAGATCAACAAATTCAAACCATTTAAACGACAAGCCGGCATGAGCCGGCTTTTTTCTTGCCTGCAAAAAATTAAGTGTGTTATGCCTATGGAATGGACAGCCCACGAGCGACAGAACTAAGACCCATCCTCGACCTTCTTGATCGCGCAGTTTGCCAGCCGAATGGTGTAGCACAGGCTTTCTGGGGTCTTCAATTGATAACTAAGATCAAAGAAAATGAGATGACACCCCAAAGTGTTAAAGCCTCGTGCGAGTTTGTGCGATCACATCATGCTATGGCCACATATATAAAAGAAGCAGATAGCATAATTGAAGCATGGGACCGCTATTTATTCTTATGCGATACCACTAATAACTTACTTGCCTGGGGACTAGAAATGAATATCATCAAACTAAACAAGAAGCCCTAACGCATCTTTGCCACAAGCAAACACTAAAACTTCAAGCCACTACAAGACCTCTCTAGCCTCAACAAAAGTCGTCAAGCCCCACCTTTGTCCTGCCATTCCCTTTGCACGAAAGGATTAAATTCGGGCAACATCGACCTACTTTAAACGCTATTTTCGCTCCAATAAAGCCATAGATTAACAGCCAGTCTGCAAAATGATTTCACTTTAAGATAAATACTCAGGCTCCAGTTTTATTTCTGCTAAGCGCCAGACAACAAAGGGTGGCCGACAACGCAAACCACCAGAGGATTTCAAATTCTTGCAAAATCTCCAACACACCAACATTTAGCGGAGTCCAGACCCAGTATCTAGAGAAGATTTGAAGCCCCATCGAATGAGGCCTCCACTCTTCGTATTGCTGCTTAACCTGCCAACGCTTCCATTGGCAGCTTCTGAGGTATCAGCACAAGCTGAACATGCGATGCTCAGGTATCATAATCACCTCGAAGAATTTTCAAAATCCGGCAGTCTTGATAATTACAAAATGGCTTGCCTGGAATTGAGGATGGCTTCTACACGTTTAAACAACAAGCTCAACAAGCTTCAGGCGAACTCTTCAAGCCATAGGTCTTTTTTGGTAAAAGATAAGATCATGAATACACTTGCCGGCGGATGTAAGCCCTATGGGCTTTAACCGACAATACCCAACCCAGCAGCAAGTGCAGTAAAAATGGTTTTATTCAATTTTTTCTAAAATATTTACCATAGCCATGCCTTTATACACAAAAGTTTTAAGGATTTAATCGCCAAAGAAAATCAAAAACATGATCAAATCACTCGGTACAGGTAGACAAACAGCTCCGCATCCCCCCCATGCAGAATTCAGAGGTGCGCTAATGGGTGGGATATCGATCCACCACAGGAGATCAACGAAACAACTCCTGGAGTGCTTTAGCCAAAAATTTTTCTTGAACCGTTATCTAGCTACTTGCAGCTCTGATGTACAGCCCGACTTACCGCAACGCTCCAACGTCTTTCCCCCGGGGCATGAATCCGGCTGGTCTTGTTGAAGGGATCCTGCGGGGCGTCCTGCGCTGAACCCAATCGGGCTCCATTCACTTGTGGCAGCTCGCCCGGAATCGATTGGAGCGGCTGGTGGCGGCGTGTTTGGTTTTGCGGCCGCTGACCCGCTTGCGCCAAAGCTTGAACGATGACGCTTTCATCTCTTGCCGCATCACTGCGATCACCTGCGGCTCGGAGAGTCCGAATTGAAACTCGATCGCCTCGAAGGGCGTTCGGTCTTCCCAGGCCATTTCGATAATGCGATCAAGATCCTCGCTGGGGAGAGTTGTCACCGACGCAGTACACAGGAATGCGAACGCTAACGACGCATCAGCTCACGCAGAGGTCGCCGAGGGCCGCCAGCCGCGTCTGAAGTTTCGACCAGTCAAAACTGCGGGGATCATCCCGTTCTCCGCCCAGATCCACATGGCGATGGGTGGTGATCGCCGCTGGCGGCAGATTGAAGGAGCGGATCCAACCCGACAACACAAGGGCCAGCGCGTCGTATTGCTTGGAGGTGTAGCCAACGTGGGAACGGTTGGCATTCGCGCCTGATGGTGGAGTCTCCAAGCTCAGATGCAGAGCAAAGTTGTTGATGGAGCCCTTGAGCTTCTTGTTGGTGATCGCCCACTCCCCCAGAAAGGCCGAAAAACCTGCGCCATAGGCCCGGCTCAAGGGATCCACCAGATCCAGAACGCGTCCGTCCTGGCCCACCAGGGTGTGATAACTCACCTGATCCTCATCGCGGGGGTGGGGCGTCATGAAGGTGTTCAGAGCGGAGCTCAAGGAGTAGACGGTTTCGTGCAGCACCACCACCCTCGGCGTGGCATCGATCAAACGGCCGTAGGCGTCCTTGTCGTAGCGCTCACCAAAATTGGTGGGATCGATCTTCACGAACGTCCGCCAGGAACCCGAACGGGCATCGAGCTGGTTCAAACGCGACCGCAACGCCCTGTCCACACCCGAACACTGCCGGGCCAGGGGCGAGCGCCAAGAGCGCGACTTCGGCGGTAACGGCACCGAAGCGGAGGGGTTGTCCTCCCGTTGGCGACCACGCTCCATCCTCACAGAAGAGAGCTTCCCTTGCTCCATCAACGACCAGCTAGTCAGCCCCAGAGCCAACATCCCCGCTGCAGCAACGCTGATGGAGAGCGGACGGTGCTGCTCAACGCGGTTCCACAAACCGGTGCAGAAACGGCTTAAACGATCTCGAACCATCGATCCCGCAACTGCCGTTGTTCCGTCGTGCACCCAGGATCCCAATCCAACGCCCAATGGTCCACACCCGCATCAGGGAAGAGCTGGGTCTCCTTGAGCAGGCTGCGTCGTGAATAGGTGACGCGCACACACTCCTGCTTCTCAAGCAGAACTGCGAGGTCACTGCTGCGACGCACCCGGTAGCCATTGATCGCCAACAGCTCATCACCCACCACAAGCCCTGCCTGTTGTCCGGGACTGTCACGCCGCACCCGCTGAATCAAAGCGGCGCCCTCAGCATCCTTGAGGGTGAGTCCATGGTCGGGATGCTTGAGCGGCACAGGGTCCATGCGCAGCCCCAAAGCCTTCACGCAATCAAGCAGGGGAACGGCCTCGGGCTGGTCAAGCCATTGATCCAGATCCGAGGCAAGATCGCGATCCCATCGAGCCACTGCCGCCTTGATGTGATCACGGCTGTAGCCACGGGCCTGACGGCCGGGGCCCTGCCACAACTCCCGCAGGATCGCGGCCATGGAGTGGCCGCGCTGCCGCAGGCGCACGTCGAGGCAGAAGGCCACCGCTGCACCGAGGCGGTAGTAGCTGATCTGGCTGTCCCGTGAGGCTGGCGTCGCTTTGTACAGCTTGATCCACGCCTCACGGGCACTGGCCGCCAACGACTGGATCGAGCAACCGGGTGACATCAGCACGCTTGACAGCTCCTCCCCCAGATCCTTGAGCAGGGTCGGTCGATCCGAACAGCCCGCCAAAAGGGGGAGGCTGAGGTCGAAGTAGCTGGTGATTCCCTCGGCAAACCAGAGGCCTTCGGTGATCACCGCCTGCCCGTAGTCGTAGGGGCGAAGCTCAACAGGCCGCAGCCGCCGCACATTCCACTGGTGCAGGTATTCATGGCCGATCAGCTGCAACAGCTGCCGGTACCCCTTGGGCTTGGCCAGAGCCGACCAGCTGAACTGCAGCACAGCACTGTGGTCGTGTTCGAGGCCGCCGTAACCCTGATCAAGCAGTTGCAAAACAAGCTGGTAGCGGTCCCCCGCCGGGGGAGGGGTTCCCAGCAAGCGACAGGTGGCACTGCACACCTTTTCGATGTCGCTGATGAAGTTCGGCGGCCAACCCATCGGTGGCGTTCCGATCAGCAACAGCTCATGGGTCTTGCCCTCCACCATGAAGGGTTCTGCCTGAAAAGGCCCCGCATGCAGCGGGCTGTCCACGAGGGCATCGAAATCGGCAGCAACCCAGCCCTCAGCGCTGGGCTCCAGCGGCAGATGCACACTCCAGTGCTCCGGAGCCGTGACGGCAACGTGGTGTGGTGACCAGCGGCAACCGTCGATGTCCATCGCCACAGCAGCGAGACAGAGCGATGCGCAATCAGGATCCAGCAACCCGGTACGTACGGTGAGATCCCGGGCTTCAAGCTGATAGTTGAGCGTGAGCGGGCTCAGGTCCGGCAGATCACAGAGCCACTGGTGCGGCGCCATGCGACGCACCGGCAGCTCCTCACCATTGGCCAACAGCTGCAGGCTGTGGAGGTGCTGGGCGTGATCACGAACCGTGTACGACCCCGGTGTCCACACCGGTAGTTGGAAGGTCTGGCGTTGGGTCTGCGGTGTCCACTCGATGGACACGGCGATGGTCTGTGTTTCGGGATGGCTCAGATCGAGCCGGATCTGAACCGGTTCGAACACGTCAGTTGGTCTGCAGGATCAGCTCAGCGGAACCCATGCCACCAAGGCGGACTTCGTCCATGGCGTGGAGCAGGGCGTAGCGGCGGGTCACCCGTTGCAAGCGCTGTTCAAGCCCGGGCTGGCGGCTGATGCGTTGGATGTCGCCATGCATCACGATTGTTCCGTCCTCCCGCTGGGTCCAGCCCAGGGGCATGGCTGAGCCCTGAAACGCGAGCACATCCACGGCATGGGAGTCGTCCACGAATCCCTGCAATTTTGTCGATCGCTCCACCGTGAAGCCCTCATCACAAAGAGCCTGAACCAGACGCTCGAGGTCGGTGAAGACAGTCGGCAGGATGGAGAGATGGGACATGGACCGAACCCCGCTTTGACAGACCCTAGCCACAACAATCGAGCTGACCAGGCCCCGCTGCAGCTGGGGGTGATGGCATCCGGAAGCGGCAGCAACTTCGAGGCCCTGGCCCAGGCGATTCAGGCGGGGGATCTCAATGCACGGATCCAGCGGCTGGTAGTGAACAATCCGGGCTGTGGTGCCCAGCAGCGGGCGGAACGTCTCGGCATTCCGGTGACGGTGCTTGACCATCGCCTGATCAAGAACCGGCGCGAGCTGGACGGCGAACTGGTGCGCCTGTTCCGCGCCGACCAGGTGGAACTGGTGGTGATGGCAGGGTGGATGCGGATCGTCACCGAGGTGCTGGTCAGCGGCTATTCCGATCGCCTGATCAACATCCACCCCTCACTGCTGCCCAGCTTCCGTGGCCTGGATGCCATCGGGCAGGCCCTGCAGGCCGGGGTGAAGGTCACCGGTTGCACGGTGCACATCGTCACCGAGGAACTGGATGCCGGTCCAATCCTGGCCCAGGCTGCCGTTCCCGTTCTCGATGGGGATGACCACGCCAGGCTCGCCCAACGGATTCAGGAGCAGGAACACCTGCTCCTGCCCAGGGCACTGGCTGAGCTGAAGCCCACCTGGCGTCAGGGATAGAACGACTGCAGGGGCAGCCCCGTCTCCTGAGCGAGGCCCGCCATCAGGTTGAGGCACTGCACGCCCTGCCCGGCCTGACCCTTGATCAGGTTGTCGATGGCACTCATCAACACCAGCTGGCCGGTGCGGGTGTCCACCTGAACCGACAGCAGAGCACGGTTGGTGTGGCGCGCCCACTTGGTGGCGGGATAGGTGCCCACCGGCAGAACCTGAACACAGAGGTGGTGGCGGTAAATTGCCTCCAGAACCGTGGTGCAATCCTCGGCGGTGAGACCGGGGTCGCGAAGGCGGGCATACACCGTGGACAGAAGACCACGCACCATCGGCACCAGATGCGGGGTGAACTGAAGCCGCACCTCCTGGCCAGCTACCTCCATCGCCATCTGCTCTATCTCAGACGTGTGGCGATGGCCGATCACGCCGTAGGGCGCGATGGATTCCGAGGCCTCCGCCAGCAGCATGGCCTCCTTCGGCACGCGCCCTCCGCCGGAGGTGCCCGTCTTGGCATCAATGATGATGCCGCTGGTCTCGATCAGGCCCTGCTTGAGGAACGGCAGCAGGGGCAGCAGGCTGGCGGTGGGGAAGCAACCCGGAGCAGCAACAAGCTTCGCGTCAGCGATGGCAGGGCCGTTCCATTCCGGCAGGCCGTAGACGGCACTGCTGCAGAGTTCAGCGTCCTGACGGTTGAGGGAGCCGGCCTCCTTGGCGTACACCTGCAGCCACTGCTCTAGGGAGCGGTAGCGGAAGTCGGCGGAGAGGTCCACCACCCGCACACCCCGCTCCAGCAGTTGCGGTACCAACTGACAGGCCAGGCCGTTGGGGAGGCTCAGAACAGCAAAATCGGAACAGGCCGCAATCCGATCCGGATCCGCTGATTCCACCGTTGGGTCATCCGGCAGGGGCAGGAAGGAGCAGACGGAGCTCCAGCGTTGGCCAGCACTGCGTTCACCGCCAAGAAAACTCACAGACAGGCCGGGGTGGCCCTGAAGCAGACGGATGGTCTGCAGGCCGCCGTAGCCTGAGGCGCCGATCACAGCAACCCGTCCGCCCTTCACCGTTGCCATCGCTTCAACCGCCGACGTTGTCCTGCCTGCCATTGAACCAACCAGCCAACGGTCGATCGTACAGAGATCAATAATGAAGTCATATCCCGGCTACCAGGCTCCTGAACCCCAGTTCCCTCGACCCCGCGAACGAACCGATCGCGTTTGATGCCATCAGCGACGCCCTGGCGGCGATCCGCAATGGGGAATGCGTTGTCGTGGTGGACGACGAACAACGGGAGAACGAAGGCGATCTGATCTGCGCGGCCCAGTTCGCCACCCCGGAAGCGATCAACTTCATGGCCACCGAGGCACGGGGCCTGATCTGTCTGGCCATGGAGGGGCAGAGGCTGGACGAACTGGATCTGCCGCTGATGGTGGACCGCAACACCGATGCCAACGAAACGGCCTTCACCGTGAGCATCGATGCCGGCATCGA
>Ga0189275_100417_pt1 | contig 18116 bp, 18 predicted proteins | sample N19A6minimetaG_FD_130329 | JGI IMG/M metagenome (GOLD analysis project Ga0189275, IMG submission 130329) | Marine microbial communities from the Costa Rica Dome - N19 A6 mini metaG | ecosystem: Environmental > Aquatic > Marine > Oceanic > Photic zone | place: Costa Rica: the Eastern Pacific...
CCTAAGGGGCAGGTTGCAGGTTCGAATCCTGCCGGGGTCGCCATGTTTTCATCATTGGCTCCGCGTGTGTGTCGAGCATTTTGGACCTTCGCAGAAAAAAGCCCCGGTGTTTCCACCGGGGCTTTCTGTTTTATTAGAGAGAAGCGCTTAGTCTTCTTTCTTCTCTTTTTTCTCGAGAACGATCTCTTCGCCGGTTTCCTGATCCACAACTTTCATGGACAGGCGCACCTTGCCGCGGTCGTCAAAGCCCATAAGTTTGACTTTCACTTCCTGACCTTCTTTCAGAACGTCGGATGGGTGGTTCAGGCGGCGGTTCTCAATCTGAGATACGTGCACCAGGCCATCGCGCTTGCCGAAGAAGTTCACGAAGGCGCCGAAGTCGACGATTTTCACAACTTTACCGGTGTAGATGGCGCCTTCTTCTGGCTCTGCCACGATCGCGTGGATCATGTCGTAGGCCTTTTGGATGGAGTCACCGTTTGGCGAGGCGATCTTGATAACGCCTTCGTCGTTGATGTCGACTTTGGCGCCAGACACTTCAACGATTTCACGGATGACTTTACCACCGGAGCCGATCACTTCGCGGATCTTGTCGGTTGGGATGTTCATGGTCTCGATGCGTGGGGCGTGGACGGAGAATTCCGATGCGCCGGAGAGAGATTTGTTCATCTCACCCAGGATGTGCATGCGGCCTTCTTTCGCCTGAGCCAGCGCTTTTTCCATGATCTCAGGCGTGATGCCTGCAACCTTGATGTCCATCTGCAGCGAGGTGATGCCGTTTTCGGTACCTGCCACTTTGAAGTCCATGTCGCCGAGGTGGTCTTCGTCACCCAGGATGTCGGTCAGGATCGCGTAGTCACCGGACTCTTCCAGGATCAGGCCCATCGCCACACCCGCAACTGCGGATTTCAGAGGCACACCTGCGTCCATCATGGACAGGGAGCCACCACAGACGGATGCCATGGAGGAGGAGCCGTTGGACTCGGTGATCTCGGATACAACGCGCACGGTGTATGGGAAGTCGGTTGCCGCTGGCAGAACCGCCTGCAGCGCGCGCCATGCCAGTTTGCCGTGACCCACTTCGCGACGGCCGGGAGGGCCCACGCGACCAGCTTCACCCACGGAGTATGGAGGGAAGTTGTAGTGCAGCAGGAAGTTGGAGCGGAAGTTGCCGTGCAGCGCATCGATGATCTGCTCATCGTCGCCGGTGCCGAGAGTGGTCACAACCAGACCCTGAGTTTCACCGCGGGTGAACAGAGCGGAGCCGTGGGTCCGTGGCAGCAGGCCGGTTTCACAAACGATGTCACGGACTTCGTCGGTTTTACGACCATCGATGCGGGTGCCGGTTGTGACAACGTCGCCACGCAGGATGCCGGCTTCGAGTTTCTTTAAAGCGGAACCGAGGTTCGCGTCTTCCAGTTGTTCCTCAGACAGCGCTTCTTTGATCGCGTCACGCGCTGCGGCAACAGCGGAGGTGCGCTCTTGCTTGTCGGAGATCGCGAATGCGGCGCGCATCTGGTCTTCACCAGCGGCTTTGACGGCGGCGAACAGGTCGACGTAGTCAGGTGCCTGGAAGTCAAACGGCTCTTTAGCGGATTCTTCGGCCAGATCGATAATCAGGTCGATCACCGGCTGGATGGAGTCATGTGCAAACTTCACCGCGCCCAGCATTTCTGCTTCGGACAGTTCGTATGCCTCAGATTCCACCATCATCACGGCGTCTTTGGTACCGGCCACAACGAGGTCCAGACGCTGGTCTGGATTGTTGCGCAGGTCCTGCATGTCATCAACGGTTGGGTTCAGAACGTATTCGCCGTCTTCAAAGCCCACACGTGCGCCCGCGATTGGGCCCATGAATGGTGCGCCGGAGATGGTCAGAGCGGCAGAGGCAGCGATCATCGCCACGATGTCTGGGTCGTTGACCAGATCGTGGGACAGCACGGTGCACATCACCAGAACTTCGTTTTTGAAGCCGTCGACAAACAGCGGGCGGATCGGACGGTCGATCAGGCGCGCGGTCAGGGTTTCTTTTTCGGTTGGGCGCGCTTCGCGCTTAAAGAAGCCACCCGGTACTTTACCGGCGGCGTAGTATTTCTCTTGGTAGTGCACAGTCAGAGGGAAAAAGTCCTGACCGGGCTTTGGTGCCTTTGCAAAGGTCACAGCGGCCATAACGGAGGTTTCGCCCAGAGTGGCGATCACACAGCCGTCGGCCTGACGGGCAACCTTGCCCGTTTCCAGAGTGAGCGTTTCTTCGCCCCACTGCATGGATTTTTTGCTTACTTCGAACATCATCGTATCCTAGCTGGGAGCTCTCCCGGGCGTATCCCGGGTCTCCCGTTTGAAAATAGCGGCCCCATTGCCGCCGACCTCACTTATCTTTCTTTGATGCGCCGAGGTCAGGACGCAACGTCTCAGATAGTCGGCCCATATCGGAAAATAAGGCGTTTGGAAACCAAATTCTCCGTCAACCGGCAGTGAACTGCCATGTCACAACGCCCTAGGTTTGCAACGTCCCCGCGTGGGCAACACATTGTTTACGGCGTAAAAGTGGCATTTTAGGCAAATTTGGGCGATAGTGAGGCGGATAGATTCGCGGTTAGGGGGCTTGCTGCGGTATGGTTTGAACGCGCAGGATGTGCGCTTTTTGTGAGATTTGTTCGATGAGAGCCCCGTTTACCCTCTTGCTAACTATTTGTATGGCCGCGACTTTTTTGATTGCGGCCTGTGCCGAAACTACTGAGCTGGAACCACCTTTTGAGACGGTGCAGGAAGCTCCGGGCGAGGTTGTCACAAAGAACGTTGTTGTGGATGAAGACCCGCAAGCTCCGCGCATTCTGGCGATGGGCGACAGTATGATGGCCTGGCATACCTTCACAGGTCAGTCGATTCCACACACGATTGAGAGCGTGCTGGACGAGCCTGTGTTCAGCAATGCCATCAGTGGGGCAAAAATTACGTACAAGCTGCCTTTGTCCGGCGCATTGGGCATGCGGATCGAGAACCAATATCGCAAAGGCGATTGGGACTGGGTTGTGCTGAATGGTGGCGGCAATGATCTGTGGCTGGGCTGTGGCTGTGGCAAATGCACCGGCAAACTCAACAAGATGATTTCCGAAGACGGTAAGCGTGGGGTGATCCCGATGATGGTGCAGAGGTATCGCCATCAAGGGGCCCAGGTCGCTTGGGTCGGATACCTACGCAGCCCCGGCGCGTGGTCTCCGGTAGAAGGCTGCCGTGACACGGGCAACGAGTTGGAGCAACGCATCAATAAATTGGCCGCGATTGACCCTGGCGTGCACTATGTGTCGTTGGCTGATTTGGTGCCGCATGGCGACCGCAGCTTTCACACTTTTGATATGATTCACCCCTCCATCAAGGGTAGCCGCGAGATTGGCAATCGGGTGGCCGCGGTGATCGCGGCGAACGACTCAGCGCGTTAAAGCCTAAAATAACTCAACGTCAAAACCCCATCGCTTTGCGGTGGGGTTTTGACGTTTTGGTGTGGTGAAATGGCGGGTTGCATATTCTGATAAAATTTGTCAGATAAGACGCGCCCAGCCAGACATCCTCCAGATCAGCCCGGGTTTTCAATGCATGAAACTGGGCGCTGGCTGTGCCCCCCAAAACAAGCTGGCGCCATTTTTCTGCAGGTGTGAGCAACGGAGTCACGGATATGGCGAGAATTTTTGCTGACCTATTGGCGATGGATGCCGCCGCGCAAAAGGCAGGCTGTGGGCTGAAGCCAGAACTGCGGTCGGCCATGGAGGCTAGTATGCGGTTTCCCTCTATAGCGGCTTCGCCAGCGCCGCAGGCAGAGGACTTGGCGGGGCCATTGCCGCACAACGTTGTTCGACTTGGCGAGGCGGGGACCAACCCAAACCGGAGAAAAGAGGCATGAGCGACGCCGTTAAATTCCGCTGTATCGAGGTTCTTGAGACGATTGGCTGTGACGCCTTTGAAATTGGGCTGTTGCCGGTGTTGCGTCATCTATGCGTCAGCGCGCGGGCGGCTGATCCCAAGAGCTGGAGCCGGGCATTTGACATTGCCGTGGAACGCCAAGGTGAGGCGATTGGCCTGCCGGCGGCACATGGGTTGAACAAGGTGGTCTTGGCCTTATTTGCGTGCCGCGAGGAGGGGGTGGACCTCCAAGACCCGCTGTGTCTGGACGCCAAGCGGGATATCACCGATGACGAGGTGCAGCTCCTTTCGATGATCCACCACATGCGCCGAGATAACACGGCCGCGGCGCGCTCTGCTGTGGCTTTTGTCACGCGGGGGCGTATGGATCCGGAGTTGATCCGCAACGGCCTGGCCTTTGCCAAGCGGTTCCCGGCGGGTATGGGGCGGCACGCACGGGTGGTGGGACGTCCGAAGCTGTCTGTGGTGGCTTAAGACGTTCGCGCGCGCTTTGCGCCAGGTTTCTCAGTGATGCCAAAGGCCTTGCGCGCGGTCACAAGACGCAGATCTTCAGGGTCCATGCCCATCGACAACATGGTCTTACGGTCAAAGCGCTCCTTGGCGACGGATTTGTCATGCGCGGTGCCAAAGAGGCGGTCAATTCCGTCGAAACCAAAGCTGACCTGATAGGTGGCGTGGTGGTCTTGGAAGTGGTGCGCGAGATGTTTGCGGGTGATGTATTGGCCCAGACGGCCTTTGGGCACGTTCAGATGCGCAATTGTGTGGCAGTATTCATAGAAGGCGAAGGCGGACACCGAGCCAACAAATAGCGCGATATACGCAATGGTCAGCGCGGGGATCAGGCCAAGGAAGGGCCAAAGGATCGCGGTGTGGATAGCCACGGACAGGAGGCCAAAACGCACCGGGTACCAGTGGTCGTCGCCGGTGAAGAACTCCGGGTCTGTGGGGTATTCGTGGTGGCCGATGTGGGTACGATAAAGCTCGTTGAAGGTGCCCTGATCAGTGGGCGGCTCACGGTGCATCAGGAAGCGGTGCATGCCGTATTCGACAAAGAGCTGCGCGATATAGCCATAGACCAGCGCGACGGGAATCCACCAGGACAGGTTCTGGAAAATCAGGACCACACCAACCAGCCAGAACGGAAACAGGCGGTGCAAACTGCCCATGCGGATCAGAACGGATAGCGTTTCTTTCATGATGACCTCCCCTGTCGCGGGCAAGTCTGCGCCCGCACAGCGGGGCGAGTCAAATTTGACTTGGCGTCAAGACAATGCGCCTCGCGCTCTCCTGAGAGCGCGAGGAGGCTGGCGGGTTTAGGCGCGGCGCCAGCCGGGGAATGGGTCGGGCATTTCGGCCACGGCGGCGAGGGCCGCCACGGATTCGGCATGCAGCATGCAGGCGTCCAGTTTTGCCTTTAGGTTTGGCCAATCGATGCCAGAGCCAATGAATACTAGTTCCTGACGGCGATCCCCAAAAGGTTCAGCCCAATGGGACGCCATGTATTCTTGTGCCTGTGGGTGGGTAGGACGGCGGTCTTCGGGCACGCTGGCCCACCAGGTGCCCAGCGGCGCGACGGAGGAGAGAGAGCCGGCAAGTGAGAACTCGGCTACCCAATCCGGGCGTGTGGCAATCCAGAAATGGCCCTTTGCGCGGATCACGCCTGGTAGGTCGCCGTTGAGCACATCGTGAATCTTCTGCGGGTCAAAGGGCAGCCGCGCGCGATAGACAAACGAGGTGATGCCATATTCTTCGGTTTCTGGCGTGTGGTCCGCAAAGCCGTAGAGCTCTTTGGCCCACATCGGGTGTTCATGTGCTTTTTCGAAGTCAAACAGGCCGGTGTTGAGCACTTCCAGCGCAGGCACTTTACTGTGATCAGTTTCGATAATTCGGGCGTCAGCATTCAGGCTGCGGATGATCTTTCGGGCGGCATCGGTTTTAACGGGACCGGCGTCTGTGACCTTGTTGAGGATCACCACATCGGCGAATTCCAATTGATCGGTCAGCAGATGCACCAAAGCCCGGTCGTCTTCCTCTCCCAAGGTTTCGCCGCGGTCTGCCAATAGGTCGTGGCTGCCAAAATCGTTGAGCAGGTTCACGGCGTCGACCACGGTGACCATCGTGTCGAGCCGCGCCACATCGGTGAGGCTCTCGCCGTCTTCATCACGGAACTCAAACGTTGCCGCTACAGGCAGGGGTTCTGAGATGCCCGTAGATTCAATCAATAAGTAATCGAAGCGGCCTTCGGCAGCGAGGCGGCGAACTTCACTAAGCAGGTCGTCGCGTAGGGTGCAGCAGATGCAGCCGTTGGACATTTCCAAGAGGGTTTCCTCGGTTTGGCTCAGCTCCGCGCCGCCTTCGCGCACGAGGTCCGCGTCGATGTTTACTTCGGACATGTCGTTCACGATCACCGCCACGCGCAGGCCGTCGCGGTTGTTCAGAACGCCGTTGAGCAGCGTGGTTTTCCCGGCCCCAAGGAAACCGGACAAAACGGTTACGGGGAGGCGGGTGTCTTGATGTTGGGTGTCTGGCATGGCTGGCTCCAAAAATGTTATAACATAACAATCACGCAAAGACAGAAACTGCAAGAGGCAGAATGTGGGGCGGGAAACAAAAAACGCCCGCTCCGAGGAGCAGGCGTTTTCCGTAATCTTAAGTAAGGGTACGTCTTAACGACGGATACCCAGACGCTTGATCAGGTCCTGATAGCGTGCTTCGTCTTTGCCCTTGGTGTAGTCCAGCAGCTTACGGCGCTGAGCAACCATTTTCAGAAGGCCACGGCGACCGTGGTTGTCCTTCTTGTGGGTTTTGAAGTGCTCGGTCAGGGTGTTGATGCGGGATGTCAGGATCGCAACCTGGACTTCCGGGGAACCGGTGTCGCCTTCTTTGGTCGCGAATTCTTTCATCAGGCGTGCTTTTTCTTCAGCAGTGATCGACATCGGGGTCTCCTATTTCAAAGGGTTTCGGGCACAAGCCGGGATGTCGTCCAGCAGGGTCCATAGAGATGTCTCCCAAGAGATTCCCTTGGAAGATGGGCGTACATAAGCGCAAACGGTTTAAAAGAAAAGGGGCAAGCCGTTTAGGCGGCGGTCTGCGGGATCAGAACTATGTCCTCCGGGGTCAGCCCCGACCCGCCATGCACTGTGACCACGGCGATGCCATTGACGAGAATCTGTATGGTATCGACCTACATTTCGGTTTGAGAAATGACCACCTCTGGCGTTTCGCCTTGGTCCTCATAGATCAGAGCCAAGGTGTCCTGCGTTGCGTCAAAATCCATGATGGTGGCTTGTGTCTCGCCTTGCGCGTCCATCAGGAAGGCGTCCCAACCGCTGCCACCGGTGAGTATGTCACCTTCCCCGCCCACAAGCGTGTCATCACCCGCGCCGCCGTTGAGATAGTCGGTATCGGAGCTGACGTTTTCGGGGGTGAGGCCAACAAGTAGATCGTCGTCCTGTCCGCCAAATAGGGTATCGTGGCCGACCCCGCCATCGAGTGTGTCGTCACCTAAACCACCGTGGAGGGCGTCTTCTCCTTGGTCCCCAAGGAGCGTGTCGGACCCGGCACCGCCCTGCAGGCTGTCATCTTGTCCGCCACCGGAAAGGTAATCATTTCCCAAGTCGCCGAAGAGCGTGTCTGAGCCGGCACCGCCACCTAGGCTGTCATTGCCGTCCTCACCATGCAGAACATCCATATTCGCCCCGCCCATAAGCACGTCCTGACCAGCGCCGCCAAAGAGGTGGTCCTCGCCCAGGCCACCGCTGAGTGTGTCATCTGCGTCGTAGCCGTTGAGAAGATCGTTGCCGTTGCCGCCGGTCATTTGATCTGTGTCCGACGTGCCGGTCAGGATGTCGTCCCCAAAACCGCCGTCAATGGGTGTGAGGTCCGTGAGTGGGGGATTTGCAGGCTCTGTCAGGGGATCGGTTTCCGGTGGATTGGGCGCGCTGTCGTCTTCTTCGGGGGTGTCGCCGCCATCGATGGCCACAAAGGCCGCCGCACCCGTCATGAGACTTAAGAGACTAGCTAACAGGAGCATTCTGACTCCCTCCCAACACACCGCATATTCCGCGGCCACACCAACATTCACCTCCCACAATTAGGCCACAGGTGAAGGTGTGGGTAAACTGATCCGTTGGGATGTGGTTAATACGCTTAAGGAGGAAAACCGCGCTATAAAGGCCAGATTTCCGGCCGTGTGGCGTAGGCAATGTAGAGCGGATGGCGCGGATGTCCGGCTTTGGTCAGTCCTAGGCACAAAATGGCTTCACCGGTGGATTTCAGAACATCGCGCATCTCAAAGCCACGGTTCAAATGATCGCCATGTGCGCCCCAAGCGGCGATGATGTCGTCCGCCCAATTGCAACTTTGTGCGACAACCTGATCGTTGTCCGGACCGGCTGGAGCCTTGTGTTTCCTCATTTTTTTCGGATCCGTCTCGCGCAGGGCGAAGATATTCACGGCGCGAAACCCACCATATCCCAAAGTGTGGGCGCGGCGTTCGCAACGCTCAATCGTCGGGTCGTTTTGCCGTTCTGTCGCCTTTGAAGGATTGAGCATGATGAACAGCACCTTGGGTGCGGTGGCGTCCCACACCCGTGTCAGCGCATACCGGTAGGTCTCGCAATCCGAGTAGATGACTGAGGACGTGGCATCGTCTTTTTGAAAGTGACGTTCGATCATAGCCCTTCTTAGGATTAACCAACGCGGAGTCAAACCTTTGATTTTGCAGGGCCTCCTATGTAAGGCTCCGAGGTGGAATACGAGTCGCCTTGGAACCGCTGCGGCTTGATTGTGAGGTGTCGAGATGCCGTTTCTCTTTTTCTTAGGACTGTTGGCGACCAGCGCTGCGGTGGGGTCTTTCGTTGAGCTTGGATCGGGTGAAGACGAAGAGGGTAATGCGCCAGATACGGATCGAGATACCTCTGGAGACCAGAATGGCGAAGGGGATGACGTGTCATCTCCAGAGCCGGATCTGACGTGGTTGATGGGCGAAGACGGAGCCGACGATGCGCTGGTGGGAAGTGACGGGGCGGACACGCTGGTTGGGAACGCGGGTGATACCGATACTTTGACCGGTGGCGCTGGGAACGATTCCCTTTGGGTCGCTCGGGACAACGTGGCCGAAGGCGGCACAGGTGCGGACCGCTTCTTTGTGCAAGCTGACGATCACGAAATGGGACGGGTTACGGATTTTAATCCGCAGGAAGATACCTTGGTGGTGCGCGACTATGTCAATCCGGTGGATGGCAGCTCTGATGGGTTGATCTTGACCCAAGAAGACGATGGGCTTGCCTTGCGCAATGCGGACACCGGAGACGTGCATTTGGCGCTGCCGGGCGCATCGTTGGAAGCGGGGCAGAGCCTGTCCGTGATGTTTCAGACCACCGATGGCGGGGCCTATGACAGTACGGTACTGAGCGAAGAGCTGCGGGACTTTCAAATACAAGACTCGCCTTATGTGGCGGACGCGTTGCGCGGGACGTCTGCGGATGAGACCTTGGTGGGCGACGCCGGGGATGATGTGCTGTTTGGCGAAGGCGGCGCGGATGTGTTGCAAGGTGGCGACGGAGATGACGACATCTACAGCGGGCGTGGCAATGTGTTTTATGCCAGCGAATGGCATCATGAGCCGGGCTATCTGGAGCGGTTTGGAGCTAATGACACGCTGGAGGGCGGCGCAGGCGAAGATCGTATGTGGCTGGGCTCTGGCAATGTGGCGACCGGCGGCTCGGAGACCGATACCTTTTATGCTATGGCTGGTGTTTACGACGGCGCGGCGGAGATCACGGATTTCAACGCTGGCGAAGACCGTCTGGTGGTGAATTTTGGGTTGGATGGGCCATTTGGGGCGGGCTACCAGAATGCGGAGGTCAGCTATTTTACGGTGGAAAGCGCAGCCTCCGGCTTTGAGATGACCTATGACGCGGCCAATGACCACACCCGTCTGTCGTTGGGTGGCGAGCCTTTGATGATCTTAAATGGGGATCAAACCGGCGTCTCAGTGGCCTTCAGCAACCAAAACGCCGCAGATGAATACGATCTGCCGGAGGAGTGGCGGGACACAAATGGCGATCCGATCAGCGCCGACGCCGGACAGGCGGCTGACATTGTGTTCAGCGGAATGGCCCCGCAGGATCTTTATGATGCCAATGGCAACGGCGGTATGGTCGCCTGATCAGCCTTCCGGTTTCACAAAGACGCGGCTGGGGTGCAGTTCCCCGGCTTTGAAGATGCCCACTGCGACGGCTTCGCCGTCGAAACTGGCCCAGCATTCCTCACCGTATTCCACGTCAGAGGCCAACACCATGCCCGGATTGCCGTTGCGCAGGCGCACGGTGCCTTCGGCGGTGGCTTTGACCTCAGGGAGGTCTTCCAGACCTTGTTCCAGCGGGCGCAGATGGCTGTCGAGTTCTGGCTGCTTTGCCATTTCGTCAATCTGCTCGATGCTCAAGCCGTCGGCGGCGTCAAACGGGCCGGACCAGATGCGGCGGAGCTCACGCACGTGGCCGTGGCACCCCAAGGCTTCGCCCAGATCACGCGCGATGGAGCGCACATAGCCGCCTTTGCCACAGGTCATTTCCAGCGTGACGTGGTCTTCGTCTTCGCGATCGGTCATCACCAGCTCTTCGACCCAAAGCGGGCGGGCTGCCAATTCGATGTCTTCGCCGTCACGCGCCAGTTTGTAGGCGCGTTCGCCGTCGATTTTCACAGCAGAAAACTTGGGCGGCACTTGCATGATGTCACCAACAAACTGCCCCAGCGCAGCTTTGATTTCGTCATCGGAGGGGCGCTTGTCTGATTGGGCGATGATTTCGCCTTCGGCGTCGTCGGTGTTGGTGGCCTGTCCCAGACGTACGGTGAAGGTATAGGCCTTCAGCGCATCGGTGATGTAGGGCACGGTTTTGGTGGCCTCTCCCAACGCAACGGCGAGCACACCAGTGGCGTCAGGGTCCAGCGTGCCAGCATGGCCCGCTTTCTTGGCGTTGAACGCCCAGCGGACTTTGTTCACCACAGAAGTGGAGGTCATGCCTGCGGGTTTGTTGACCACAAGCCAGCCAGAAATATCGCGTCCCTTGCGTTTGCGTCCCATGCCTTTGACCTCTCATTTTAAAGGTGAGGCGGCCACGTAACGGATTGCCTGCACACTGTCAAATTAGCCTAAGAAAAAAGGTTCCCCAAAAGGAAAAGGCCATCGGATCCACGCACCCGATGGCCTCTCCTTGATCGCGGGGGTGGAGGAGCACCCCGCGGTCCCGTGCTCTTTTATCAGTCGCCGTCAGCGACGCCTTCGGCGCGCAGACGTGCGCGACGTGCACGATAACTTGGCAAGGCTACGAGGATCACGGCGATCACGAGGAGGCCGAGGGTCATCGGACGCTCCCAGATGAAGCCGATGCCGTCATAGAGCTGCATGGAACGGGCGAAGTTGTCTTCCAACATGCCACCCAGGATGAAGCCAATCAGCAAAGGTGCCAGCGGATAGTCCGCGAAGCGAAGTGCCGTTGCACAGATCCCGAAACCAACCAGCAAGAGAAGCTCGGTGGCGTTGTTCTGGCCGATGTAGGCCCCCATCAGGGTGAAGAACAGAATGAATGGGATCAGGTAGTTGCGCGGTACGGACAGGACCTTGGCGATATAGGGGATCAGCGGCAGGTTCAGGACCAGCAACACGAGGTTGCCGATGAACATGGACATGATCACCGCCCAGAACACCTGTGGCTCGTCGATCATCAGGCGTGGGCCTGGGGTGACGTTCAGAGCAATCAGCGCGCCTAACAGGATCGCAGTGGTGCCGGAGCCCGGAATACCAAGCGTCAGCAGAGGCACGAAGGAACCGGTACAAGCTGCGTTGTTGGCGGTTTCTGGGGCCGCGAGGCCCTTGATCGCGCCTTTACCAAACTGCTCCTGCTCTTCTTTTGGCGCAATGTTGCGTTCCACAGCATAGCCCAGGAAGGAGGCGATTGTGGCACCCGCACCCGGAAGAACACCAATAAAGAAGCCCTGAACAGACTGGCGCCCGATGACTGGTGCGATGGATTTCGCTTCAGTTTTGGTGATGCGCAGGTCTTTGATCTCGCCGCCGTTGTCTTTGCTCATTGTGCGGGGTTTCAGCACCAAAAACAGCGCTTCAGGCAGGGCGAACATCGCCATGGCCAGCGTGATGAAGCCAAAGCCGGACTGAAGATCCATGATGCCCATTGTGAAGCGAGGCAGGTTGAACAGCGCACCTTCGCCAACAGTTGCCATCATCAGACCCAGCAGGGTCATCATCATGGCTTTAGCAACCTGACCGGTGCCGGCAAAAGCTGCAATCGCAGACAAGCCAACAACCATCAGGGCAAAGTATTCGGCAGAGTGGAACAGCAGCGCGACGGATGACAGCGCAGGCGCAAAGATCATCAGAAGCAGAGCGCCGATTGTACCACCGGCAAAAGAAGCAATAGCCGCAACAGTCAGAGCTTTACCGGCTTTGCCCTGCTTGGCCATTGGATAGCCATCAAAGCTTGAGGCAACGGTACCCGCGACCCCCGGCGCGTTCAGCAGTATAGAAGATGTGGAGCCGCCAAAGATGGCGCCATAGTAAACACCCGCCAGCAAGATAAGTGCGGCGGAAGGATCACCCATGGAAATAGCCACAGGGATCATAATTGCGATGATCGACATCGGGCCGAGGCCCGGTAGCATGCCGATGAATGTACCAATCAAACAGCCACCAATGACCATCAGAAGGTTTTGAAGGGACAAGGCCGTTTGCAGGCCGATCAGAAGTCCTTCGAGCATGTCAGCCTCCGGAAGTGCCCGCGATGGGGCTTAAGTTGTTACCCAGTGCGTACTGAGCAAAAATCCACAGTGTGGCGACGATCAACAGCGCAACAAAAGCTGTGATGTGCCATTTGCCTTCGCGCATCAGGAAAGACCCAATGATGGCGAAAGCCGCGGTTGAGAAAAGGGCGAGGCCACCACCGATCAACATCAAGGTAAATTGTAGAGATACGATTGAGGGCTCACCAAACATATCAGCCTCCGATGAAGCCGGGCAGCGGCCGCAAATAGATGCCGAGAACTTCTTGAACGAGGTACCAAACGGAGAACGTCGCGACGAGAGCGATCGGGACCATGAACTGGAACTTGCGTTCGCCCAGAATGAGGGACCCCAGGATCAGGAAGCCTGACGTTGAGAAGATAAAGCCGGCAGGGCGCAGCATGAGTGCATATGCTGCCATAAGGCCGAGCAGCAAGATGGCTTGGCCGAGTTTGTATTCGGTCAGACGGCGGTAGTCGATTTCCGCCTCTTTGGCTTCGCTCTTTTCAAATCCTAGAAGGATGATGAGCGAACAGATGATGCCAAACATGGACAAGACCTTGGGAAAGGTGCTCGGCCAGATTGGGTTGCGTTTCATGAACGGGGCAAGACTGCCATCCATTGTGAACCAAGCGGTGTACCCGTAAGTCACACAAATACCCAGTAGTACAAGAGCGATCCAGCGATCCAGAGCCATGAAGCCCCCTCCTATCAAAAGAGGACAGAGCGGGGGCCCGCTCTGTCCAGTTGGATGTCAGCCGACCTTACAGGAAGCCCAGCTTTTTCATCAGGTCGCCGATAACTTGTTCTTGGCTTTCCAGGAAAGCTTTGAAGTCGTCGCCGTTGTTATGGATGTTGACCCAACCGTTGCGCTCACGCACGGCTTCCCACTCTGGGGTGTCGTACATTTTGGTGAGAGCTTCTTGGTACATGGCCAGCTTGTCTTCTGGCAGGCCTGGTGCACCGAAGAAACCACGCCAGTTTACGAAGGAGGTGTCGATACCCTGTTCCTTCATGGTCATGGCGTCTGGTACTGCGGATACACGCTCATCGGAGGTTACGCCGATGATTTTCACTTCGCCTGCGTTTGCCAGGTCAACCGCTTCGGAGAAGCCTGTGGACAGAGCTGCGATTTCGCCGGACAGCAGTGCTGCCATGGCTTTACCGCCTGCGTCGTAAGGGATGTACTTCACGCCAAGCGCGTCTTTGCCAGCTGCTTCCATCACCATGGCTGCAACCAGGTGGTCCATGCCGCCTGGAACAGAGCCGCCGCCGATGGCGGTTTTGGATGGGTCCGCGTCGTACGCTGCCATCAGGTCAGACATGTTGTTGATGGCGCTGTCTTTGTGCACAACCAGAGCGGCGTAGTCGCCGATGGTGCCTGCAACGAGAGTCAGGTCACGGAAGTTGTGTGGGAAAACGCCGGTCAGGGAGCGGATCACGATTGGGGTGGAGTTCACCATCAATGTGCCGTGGTTGCTGTCTGCGTTTTCGATCAGGTAACCGATGGCTTTACCGCCGCCGCCACCAGACATGTTTTCATAAGAAGCAGTGCCCACGATACCGGATTTGGTCAGAGCTTCGCCGGTGCCACGTGCAGTGCCGTCCCAGCCGCCGCCTGCGCCGCCAGGGATCAGGAAGTGGATGCTGTCTACGGCTTTTTCCGCCATAGCTTGGCCTGTGAATGCGAAAGCTGCCACTGCGGTGGCCATCAGGGCGCGACGGCCCATGGTCAATTTCATCATTTTTCTCCTCCAAATTGACAACTGTCCGAAAGACGGCTCAGTTGAAGGCAATCAAACATCGCAACCTGTCACAAACCTGTCATGCTGTCAGAAAGGTGCTCCAACCGCATGAAATTCCTATTGGTCGAAGACAATATCGAGCTCGCCAACGCCGTCAGTGCGCGCCTTAATCTGGATGGTCATGTTGTTGATCACGCAGATAAAATTGAGTATGCAATGGCATTCATGCAGACCGGTGAATATGATCTGATATTATTGGATATTATGTTGCCGGATGGGGATGGGCGGACCTTCCTCAAGCACCACCGAAGCGGGAAAAACGATACGCCGGTGATCGTTCTGACCGCACGGTCGCAGGTGAGTGACAGAATCAGCCTGCTGGATCTGGGCGCGGATGATTACATGACAAAGCCCTTTGATCATGAAGAGCTTCAAGCCCGCTGTCGCGCAGTTTTGCGTCGAAATGCGGGGCATGCGCAGTCCGTGACAGAGCTGGGCGGCGTGGCTCTAGACCCCGTAGCTGGACGTTTGACCATAGGGACGAGCGCGGTCACTTTACGCAACCGGGAATTGCGGTTGCTAGAGTTGTTGATCAGCGCGCCTGGGCAGATTTTTTCGAAAGCAAAACTGGCAGACCGGTTGTTTTCATACGATGAGGATGTCTCGGAAAACGCGATTGAGGTCTACATCGGTCGATTGAGGAAGCATCTGGAGCCGTCTGAGTTGCGAATCACCACACTGCGCGGCCTAGGGTATCGGCTGGATCATGGATGACACGGTTAATGTAACAGGGTCACTCCGAGTACGACTTGCTTTGACGTTGATTGGCAGTGCAGCTGCGATTGCCGTGCTGCTTTTCTTTGTGGTGCGGACGTATTCTGCTCAGATCGCGCAAAGTGGGCAAGACAGCATCCTGGAAGCGTCTGTCACATCCATTCTAGACGCCGTGACACTGCGGGACGGTGACGTCGAAGTCGATTTGCCCTACGTCGCCTTCTCCATGTTGAGCACTGAGGCGGATGACCGGGTGTTCTACGCGCTCTGGCAGGATGAGACGTTGCTGTCCGGCTATGAGTTGCTTCCGGTGGCGGATGCGCCAGACGGGGGCGAGATTGTTTTGGTGTCTGCGATTTTTGATGGCGCGCCGGTGCGTGTGGCAACAGCTGCGCGCATCCTGGTTGGAGCGAATGACAGAATGCGGGTGACGGTGTCGGTGGCACAAACCCAGGATGCGTTGGCGGGTACGTTGAACAAAATCTCGCGCAATGTTGGCCTGATCGGGGCAGGTTTCTTCATTTTGTCGGTGTTGGTTGCCAGTTGGGCTACAAACTCCACCATTCGCCTGATGGAACGGTTGACCAATTCGATCACGCGGCGCGGCCCTAAAGACCTGACTCCAGTGGCCCGACCGGTGCCATTGGAAATGGCGCCGTTGGTGGCGTTGTTGAACAGTTTCATGGCGCGGTTGGATACATCGCTGAAGCAATCAGAGGACTTCATTGCAGAAGCCGCGCATCGTGTGCGTACGCCATTGGCCACGGTGCGCAGCCATGCAGAAGCAACACTGCAAAGGGTTGAGCGCGAAGACAACCGGCAGGCGCTGCGTGCTATGGTGCGTGCGATTGATGAAAGCTCGCGGGCCGCGGGCCAGTTGCTTGATCATGCGATGATTACGTTTCGGGCGGACCATCTGGAAACGCACGAAGTGGATTTGGTCGAACTGGTTGAGGATCTCGTGACGCGACTGACGCCGGTGGCGGAGATGAAAGATATCGCGCTGACAGTGGTGAGCGAGGGGCAGGTACGTGTGGAGGCGGATGCTATTCTGTTGCAAAATGCGCTGCGAAACCTCGTGGAAAATGCACTCAAATACGTGCCTGAAGAGAGCGAAATCACCTTGGAGGTGTTTGCGACCCCGCGGCCACGTATTGAAGTGCGAGATAAGGGGCCGGGCTTTCCGCCAGATCAAATGCAGGACCTGGCCGCGCGGTTCTCACGCGGCGAAAACGCCAAGGACACCATTGGGTCCGGCTTGGGGCTGACCATTGCGAAAGACGTGGCCATGGCCCATGGCGGCGAATTGACTTTGACCAACATGCCGGAGGGCGGCGCATGCGTTACCTTGTTGCTTTGATGATTTGGCTTTGCCCCTTGGGGGCATTTGCGCAGGAATGGGAAGATCAAAATGCCTTTGGTCCCGCCTCTGCCAAAACCACATTGCGGGTCTTGTCGAGCACGGATACTTCGCTTTTCGTGCCGATCATCGAAGACTTCTTGCAGGAGCAACCGGACGTTTCAATTGAGTATTTTGTGACGGGGACTGCTCAGATTGATCAAGTGTTTCGTGCCGCTCCGGAAGACTTTGATGTGTTGATTTCAAGTGCGATGGATCTGCAATTGAAGCTGGTGAATGATGGCTTCTCCGTGAAGATCGAGAACCTCGATCAGCCGCAGTGGGCGCAATGGCGACAGAGCCTGTTTGCCTTCACCACCGAGCCTGCGACCATCGTGATCAACCGCGCGGCGTTCGCGCCGGGGGCCGTGCCGCAAACACGCCAAGAGTTGATTGCGGCAATGCGGGCGCGCCCAGATATTTTCCGGGGGCGTGTAGGTACGTACGATGTGCGTGAATCTGGGCTGGGCTACTTGTTTGCCACTCAGGATGCGCGGTCTTCGGAAACGTTCTGGCGGTTGATGGAAGTGATGGGCGGGCTGGACGCGCGGCTTTATTGCTGTTCCGGGGCGATGATTGATGATCTGGTCGCGGGGAAATTGATGGTCGCGTACAACGTGCTTGGCAGCTACGTCGCGGCACGGGAGGATGTGGCAGAGCAGCTCGAAGTTGTGCTGCCCTCTGATTTTCCGACAACAATGATGCGCACCGCCTTTGTCAGTAGCCGCACGGACGTGGAAGATGAGGCGTCAGCTTTTGTTCGACATCTTGTGGAGGTGCAAACAGGGCCAAGAAACCGGGAGGTGTTTCCCTTGCCGCCGCTGATTTCGGCAGTGGATGACACGGGGCAGGCGGTGATTTCTCTGGAGCCTGCGTTGATGACATATCTCGATCCGCTAAAGCGCAAAACCTTTATCAAGGAATGGAGCAGCGCCGTTATTCAGTGATCGCGGCGTTCGGTTCCACCACGCCAATAATCGGCCCCATCCAGAACCCTCCGTCGGAACGGTCCAGTTGTGGCGCGTGAAGGCGGCTGATCTTGCCATCAAAATAAAGCGCGTTGGGTGTTTTCAGGACATCGCGGAAGAAGCGACCAAATTCGTGAAACGTGACCGCTTCGTTTGAAATTACGAAATAGGCTGTTTTGCCATCGCTTGTGGTACCGACTCCGTTGCGCAAGAATCTTGAGGTGCTGTCGGGCAGGAAACGCGGGTGCAGCGCTCCGTCGATCACCAGCATCGGGCCGGATTGTGTGGCGTCACGGCAGCTCGGAGTCTGCTTCTGAAAATCCAGGGTTTCGTAAACCTGCGCCCTACTATCATTCAGGCACAAAACACCGTTTGGCAGGAGGCCAAAGTTGCCTTTGCTGTCACCGGTCAAAAGCCGCATTTCTTCGGTGCCGTCTTCCACATAGTGGCCCACGGGGCTGCGGTTGGCATGATACATGCCCGCGTTCATGCCAAAGCTGAGGGTTTTGCCG
>Ga0189275_100418_pt1 | contig 18108 bp, 19 predicted proteins | sample N19A6minimetaG_FD_130329 | JGI IMG/M metagenome (GOLD analysis project Ga0189275, IMG submission 130329) | Marine microbial communities from the Costa Rica Dome - N19 A6 mini metaG | ecosystem: Environmental > Aquatic > Marine > Oceanic > Photic zone | place: Costa Rica: the Eastern Pacific...
CTAAACGCACGAGCCATGCGCAGTTTTGACACCAAAACGCACCGTGAACCAGGCGTGATCCTCAACTGTTTTCTAGAAGGCACCACCGACGCCTGGCTGGACGAAACACCCATGGAATTAGGTCGTCTAAAACAGGCGCCAATAAAATTCTCTCTGACGTCAATCGAGGAAACGCTCAGCTTTCAACGCCGCAGCGCGCCGGGTGAGTATGTCCGAAAAGTCAGCATTCAAATGTCGCACGAATGGCTGCAGGAACAAAGCCTACAAATCCCACAAACTACTGTTCAAAAAAACAAAAAACAGTACCGAGCGGATTGGAATGCCTCACCAAAAGAAATACAGCTCTTGGAAACACTCGCAGCTATGGAGGGTTTTGACTCCCCGACTGCACGACTGCATTGCGAAGCCATGGTGCTTGAATTGATTGCATCAACTTTTGAGACCTTATCCGACACAACGGATGTCACAACCCTCACGCCCCGCGAAGTCTCGCAACTAAAACGGATAGAGGACCTCATTCAAACGCCCGGCCCCATGCCTGACTTGGCATCCCTAGCAAAATCCGGCGGACTGAGCCTCTCCTCTTTACGGCGGTTGTTTCAAAAAGCACACGGCTGCGCACCTCTGGCTTACGCGCGCTCTATCCGTCTCAACCATGCCAGACAGCACCTTGAGAATGGCTCAGCGACGGTCGCTCAAGCAGCTGAGATCGCTGGCTTCTCCTCCCCTGAAAATTTTGCGACGGCATTCCGACGCGCGTTTGACGCATCCCCGTCAACAGTAAAACGTCGATAGAGGGCAAGTAGCCCGGCTACTACTTGACAAAAACAATCAGCAATTTTATCCCAAGCGCACGCTTCCAGCCACGCTAATAGCTCCGCCACGCGGCTCGCCAAGAAGTCATCACAAAATGCCTCTGGCTTGATGATCGATGTTTCGTCTTTCGTTTCAAGCCTTTGCCCCATGATGAAGACTGGAGTCGCCATGTATATCCGTTTATCCACTTCGATTTTGAAGGCGACATCACTGGCCTGCGCCGCGTTGCTCTTGGGTGCAGGCACGGTGTTGGCACAAACCGGCACGACAACTGCCCCTCAACTCCCAGCCTCTCCAATCACGGAAGCGGCGCCACAGGCTCCCGTAACCACAACCGATGGTGCCCCCTCCGCCCAAGCGCCTCACCAATCTGACGGTCTGCATGCCCCTGTCTCTGACGTGCAAATCTCCCACGAAAATGCGACATCGCCTCCTCCATCAGTAAGCACCACCGGTTCAGAGGTTGCCCCTACGTCCCTCGACGCCAATGTACCCACCGAAACGTCCGACCCGTTGATGTCCGAATTACAGGATGCGGATGTTGCTCAGCAAAATGTGCAAGTGCCTTCACCGCAATCAACAACTGAGCAAGTGGAAGCCGCTGCAAAACGGGCAACCACCTTTTTGCAAGACGGCGGCCCCTCCATTTGGGCCATTGCAGCACTTTCGGTCATCACGGTCGCGCTGATCCTTTGGAAAATCTGGCGCCTAGCCCTCATCGGCGCTTGGGCGCGCGGCAAAGCGCAAAAAGCGGTAAATCTCTACGAAGAAGGCAACACCTCAGCGGCTCAAGAGCTGGTTTCTCAGCGCAGAGGTTTAAGATCCAAAGTTGTTGGCGCGGCGATCCATGCGCGTGAAACTTTAACCGAAGACGCCGCACGAGAGGAAACCGCCCGCGTTGCCAAGCGTGAACTTGGCGACGCCGCCGTGGGCTTACGCGCATTAGAACTGATCGCAACCATTGCGCCTTTACTTGGCCTTTTGGGTACCGTTTTAGGCATGATCGCCGCCTTCCAAGCACTGCAAGAAAGCGGCAGTCGCGCGGATCCCTCCTTGTTGGCGGGCGGCATTTGGGAAGCCTTGCTCACGACAGCCGCAGGCATGGCTGTGGCCATTCCCGCCTCAGCGGCTCTGACGTGGTTTGAGGCCGTCATCGATCGTATGCGTCGTGACATCGAAGATGCCGCTATGCGGATTTTTGTTACCCGAAAGGAAGTCGAACACATCAACGTTCAAGCACTGGCGGCAGAGTAAGGCATGCAATTTGCAGACACACGCCGGTTTCGCCGCAAGCCTAGCCTGACGCCCATGATTGATGTGGTCTTTCTACTGCTGGTGTTTTTTATGCTGGCATCACGTTTTGGCATGGATATGGTTCTTCCAATTCCGCTCGCCTCATCTGGCGGAGATTTCTCTGGCAACCCCAAACTCGTCGACATTCTGCCAGATGAGCTCAGACTAAATGGCATCACATACTCTGCCGAAGAGCTATTTCCCGCTCTCACAGAAATCATGGAAAAACCAACAGAAACCATTGTCTTGCGCAGCACAGACGGGGCGACAGTTCAGCGTGTTGTTACCATCTCTGAAAACCTGCGTGCTGCAGGTTTTTCTTCAATTGTGTTGGTGGAATAGACATGGATTTCGACGCCGCCCCACGCAAACCACGCGCTGAAAGCATCGTTCCGATGATCAACGTGGTCTTCTTGCTCCTCATTTTCTTTTTGATGACCGCACGAATTGCGCCGCCAGAACCATTTGAAGTCTCTCCCCCCACAGCAGATAACGCTGCAGAACCGGAAGGTGAGCTGATTTTATTTGTTGGCAAAGATTCTGCCGTGCAGTTTCAGGACACTGCTGGCGACGCCGCCTATAAGGCCATTGGCGCTGCCACTGGGACCGGCAAAGCCTTACAACTGCGCATTGACGCCTCTCTGGACGGGGACCGCCTGGCCCAGGTCATGCAAGAACTTGCGGCAGTTGGCTTCTCCCGCGTTGAAGTGGTGGTGCAAGCGCCATGAAAAAGATCACAGAACTCGTCGTCTTTCTGTCGCTGGCCCTTGGTATCCATATCCTTATGGCAATGCGCGCCGCCGATGATGGCGGGGATGCAAACGGTGCTGGTGGGGATGCTTTTGTTTCGATCACTGGTGCTCCTGCGTCCATTGAAACCGTGCTGGCGGATTGGACTGCGTCTCCTACGCACCAATCTCAGGTGATGGAAATCGATCAGCCTGACCTTGACGTTACCGATTCAGTGAACGCTCCCGCACTTACTTTGGACGCTGCGCCAAATACGGAAATCAAAATTGCTGCCCTACAGCCGAAAGACGCTCCGGATCAGCCAGACGTGGATTTAGCCCGTGCACCGTTGCCGCCACAGCCGACTCTCGCCGCCCCGATGCCCCCGAATTTTCAACCTCCGCAGGACGCTCAAACACCTAAGTTGCGTGAAATGGTCCCTTCACCCGTACGTCCTCCGCTACAACCTGATGTGCGCCCACCAGAACCAACTATTGATCAAGCTATTGAAAAGCCTGAACCTGCTCCGGAACCCGTGAAGAAGCCCAAGCCGACCCCGAAACCAAAACCTGAAAAGAAACCAGCCCCAGACAAAAAGGTTGCGGAAAAATCGTCCACCGCTTCCGCAGGCGCAGCAACACAAAAAGCCGCAGGCGCAGGCAATAGCAATCAGTCCGGCAGTTCGAAGAAGTCGAACGCCCTTGGCAAAGGCCAGGAATCCAGCCTCATGGCTGTTTGGGCTGGTAAAATTCAATCTCGTTTGCAGCGCGGTGTACGTGTCGGGCGGGCCCAAGGCGCAACAGACCGGGTGGTTATCCGCTTAAAAGTCGCACCAAACGGTCGCTTGCAAAGCGCATCCATTTCAAAATCCTCAGGGTCTGCAAAAGTTGACCAGGCTGTACTCAATTCCGTGAGACGCATTAGTAAATTTTCAAAGGCACCAAAGCAGCTCACAAAAAGCAGCTATGGCTTCACCCTTCCGGTGCGCGTCAAATAACGCGCCCTAAGGCATCACAAACGGTGTATCGCCGACCACTGCAACCTGCGCGTCTGTGCCAAACACGTCAGCCAGCAATGCGCCAGTGACCATCTCAGAGGGCCTACCCTCTCGCTCAATGCGGCCATTCTTGAGCACCACCAAATGGTCTGCATATTGCGCGGCAAAATTAATGTCGTGCAGCACAATCACCACGGTCTTGCCCTCTTTGTCCGCCAAGCGCCGCAGCAGCGCCATCAACGCGCGCGAGGCCGCGATATCAAGGTTGTTCAACGGCTCGTCCAACAACAAATAGTCGGTATCTTGAGCATAGGTCATTGCCACATGCGCCTTGTGCCTTTGCCCGCCAGACAGCGTATCGAGAAAACGATCTGCCAAACCCGTCAAACCAAAAGCCTTGAGCGAAGCATCGACCATCTTGTGATCCTCCGCCCGCAACCTCCCCTGACAATGGGGATATCGCCCAAACTGAACGAGCTCCTTCACCGTGAGACGCGTGGCAAAATGCACCTGCTGAGGCAAAATTGCCAACTTCTGGGACAGAGCCTGCCGATTGGCAGGCAAAACCTGCAGCCCGTCAACTGTGATACGTCCCGACTGCATCGGCAAAAGTCGAGAGATATGAGCGAACAACGACGACTTGCCTGCTCCGTTTGGGCCGATCAAAGCCGTTATCCCGCCTTTTGGCAAAGTCACCGAGACATCATGCAAAATTTTGGCACCTGCCACCGAATAGTTCAGGTTTTCAACGACAATCATGTCCATCCTCTCCGAAGCAAAAGTGCCAAAAACACAAAGCCACCAACAAAATCGATCACCACGGCCAATGGTGTCGACATACCCAAAACACGTTCCAGAATGGTTTGCCCTCCCACCAACACAATCCCGGCGATCAGCGCAGAAAGCGGGATCAGCATGGCATGAGTTTCGTTCGGGGCAATCAATCTGGCAATTGACACCACCAGCAGCCCCAAAAACGCCACTGGCCCCACCAGTGCTGTACTTACGGCAACCAAAACAGCAACCAACACCAGCGCTTGTTTCTGCCGACGTGCCACGGGCTCCCCGAGATTGGTGGCCATTTCATATCCAAGCCCCAAAACATCCAGTTGTCGCCGCATGCGCCAACACAGAAGCAAAGTCGCCGTGGTTAACACCGCGGAGAGCCATAGTAGGTTCAACTCAATGTAATTGAACCGCGCATAAGAGCTCACTTGAATGGTGGCAAACTCGCTTGGGTCGATCATTCGGACCACAAAAGAGGTCAACGACCGGAACAGGACGCCAAATATGATACCGGTCAGAACCATCCGCATCAGATCCGCACGGTGTTGTCCCAAAAGTGTGCCAAACAATAGCAGCGCCGCACCAACAAGCAGGACAAGGTTCACAAAGAACACGACCTCAGGCGGCAAGTGGTTGTACCCCGCCGCCCCAATCGTGAAGACAGCCAACGTCAGGATTAACGCGAAAAGCGCGTCAAACCCCATGATCGACGGCGTCAGAATATGGTTCCGGGAAATGGTCTGAAACAGGAGCGTCGCGGTTGAAACGGAGGCACCAACCAACAGCAACGCCGCCAATTTACACCCGCGGAACCACAAAACAAAATCCCAGTTCCCCCGCGCTTCCAAGGTCATGAACAAGACACAACAGACCACCAGCATAAGACTGCAGATCAACACTGACTTATCCCGCATTTCTTGGCCTGGCATATAGCAGCCACAAAAACACCAATGCCCCCAGCACCCCCAGTACGGTACCCACAGGGATCTCATATGGCGCGCGGATCACGCGTCCGATGATATCGGAAACCAGCACGAGGGATGCGCCACACAGCGCAGTCAGCGGCAACGTCGCCCGTAAATTGTCCCCAAATCGCCGGCTGATAATATTTGGTACGATCAAACCAACAAACGGGATGGCCCCTACAGTGATCACCGTCAAAGCGGCAACCACAGAAATCGCCAGCAATCCCAGGATCATCACCTGATCATAGTTAAGACCGAGATTGATACTTGCTTCGCGGCCCAATCCGGCAATCGCAAATTGGTCCGCAATCACGTAAGTCAATGCCGTCATCAAAGCGGCAATCCACAGCAACTCATAACGGCCGCGCATGACACCGCTGAAATCACCATTTAGCCATGTGTCGATATATTGGAGCATGTCCCATTGGTAGGCGACAAAGGTCACCCCTGCGCCAATGATCCCGCCATAAATCATCGCGACCAGCGGCACGAGAAGCGGCTGCGCCGGCGGCAAACGTCGCACAATCAACAGAAATCCAATACTTGAAAACAATGCTGTCGCAGTCGCGATGCTCATCTTCACTAAGATTGACGCCCCAGGAAACAGCAGCACAACGATCAAAATACCAAGTGCAGCCCCCTGCCCTGTCCCGGCAGTAATCGGTTCGACAAAGCGGTTGCGCACCAACATTTGCATGATCATCCCACAGACGGCCAATGCGGCGCCAGCAATCACCGTGGCCAAAGTCCTTGGCAAACGGCTGTCCAGCATCAAGCCAAAAGCTTTACTGTCCTGAAACACCTCGCTTGGCCGTAGAGAAATCACCCCCACAAACAAGGAAATAGCGGCCAGAACCAGGGTTCCAGCCGCCAAAAGTATTACTGCGGAGTGCCGTCGCATTTAGCGTTAGCCCGAAGTAAAGGCGCTTAGGAACGCGTCTAGCGTCCGGGACATGGACTGGATCCCACCCCCCGCGATATAAATGTCCGCAGCGTTCAGATACACTACGTCGCCATTTTTCCACGCGGTGGTTTCAGCCACCAACGGATTATCCAGAGTGGTCTCAGCACTTTCTCCGGGACGGCCAATAGCCGCCAAACGATCAATCACAACCAGAATGTCTGGGTTTGCCTCTTTGATGAACTCAAAAGAGATGGCTTCACCGTGTGTGGATTTTTCCACTCCCTCAACAGCCTCTTCCAAACCCAATTTGGTGTGCAACCAGTCAAAGCGACCGCCTGCTCCATAAGCGGAGATTTTTGGACCGTTGGTGAGTACGATCAATGCGGTGCCTTTGCCGTCAAGCGCTGCTTTGGTGTGCGCCAGCTTTTCCATAAATGCGGCTTTGAGCGCTTTTGCTTCGGCCTCTTTGTCAAAGATCACACCATAGGCGTCAAGCCGATCAAGTCCCTGGCCAACTGTGTCTTCCCAGATGGTCATGTCGATGGTTGGGGCCAGTTTTTGCATCGCCTTCAACTGCTTCGACGAGCGCCCGCCAACCACCACCAAATCAGGGGAAAGCGCGTTAACAGCCTCAAAATCCGGCTCAAAAAGATTACCTACAGTGGCAACTCCCTTGGCTGCATCAAAAAGGTAGTCAACATAGACAGTTTCCGGAACGCCAGACAGCGGCACCTCCAAAGCGGTCAAAGTGTCCATTGCGGCAATATCAAAAACAGCAACTTTGGCAGGTGTGCCTTCAATCTTTGCTTTACCCGCGTAGGTATCCACCTCTGCCGCATGCAGAGAGGATGCGCTCAGAGCCAGCGCGCAAAAAATACGCTTAAACATTGGAAATCTCCAGTTTTGGCGCCTGGCTATTTATCTGGCTGAACGCGATTGCAGCTTGATTATCCGGTCAAAATACGCGAGTCCAGAGTAACAAACATTTTTACTCAGGAACCTGCCCAATGATGACGGCCACTGGCACCTTTTCTACTGAAAATGCTTCCAAATATCTCGTCCAGCTCTGCAAACACTTCGCCCACAAAATTGACGTGACCTACACTGAAGATGCCGGAAACTGCAGCTTTCCAATGGGCACTGCATCCATGACCGCGACCTCCGAGCAGCTTCGCGTCGATGTCGAAGTGGCTGACACCGAAGGTCTCAAGCAAGTCAAACACGTGATCGACGTGCATCTGGAACGTTTTGCGTTTCGCGAAGAATTTAAAAACATGGATTGGAGCGTCTAAGCGCGGTTGCCACGTGCCTGCTATCGGCCCAATCTATTGTTATGAGTGAAAAAAGTACGTCCCCAAAAGACAAGTCGCCAAATGCGGCGTATTTCAATGACGACGACCCAAACATCGCCTACAGCCGGGTTTGGTTCTACATTCTGAAAAGCCAGCGCAAGTTCGTCCTGAAGTTTTCTCAGGTTCTTAAAGACCAGGGGCTTGGAGATCCCGCCTGGTACGAAATTCTGTTTGAAATCAATATGGCCGGAGCTGAGGGAAAGTTGATGGGAGAGTTGGAAAGCAAACTCCTACTTCCCCAATACGGGCTTTCCCGCCACGTCAGTCGAATGGAAAAAGCCGGGCTCTTGCGCCGCGCCTTCATTGCAGATGGACGGCGTAAGCAGGTGTTGTTTTTGACGGAAGAAGGCAACAAGCGTCTGGATATCGTCTGGCCGCTTTACCTCGACACACTCAAAAAAGAGATGGGGCCGCTTCTCGATACAGATGAGGCATACGATCTCGCGCGGTCGCTTCTACGGCTCATTCCCTAGACTTTCTGGAATAGAAAAGCGCGGCCTTCTTTCAAAGACCGCGCCTCTTTTTGTGAGTGTCCAACTTAGAAACGCGCAACAGCCTCCAACATGATGCTCCGTCCCTGCTCGGCCAAAGGCACAATAGACGTGTAGTCCTGACCGTAGGTCGCCCGGTCCGAATACTGCTTATCAAACAGGTTGTTGACCGACGCCCGCAGTGTCAGGTTTAGCATTTGCTTTGGCGTGTATTCTGCAAACACGTTCACCACTGCGTAGCCCGGTAATTTGGCATCGGAATTGACCAAATCCTCGCCGTACTCCATTGCCATATCCACGCTGCCACCAATCAAAAGGTTCTGGTTTGGCAAATATTGCTGCACCTGAAGCGCCGCAACGGTGCCCAAGGGTGCGCCGTAATCCTGCAGATACCAAGACCCATAGCCAACACCATCACGCTCCACATCGCTGCGGGATACGCTAAAGCGCAATGAACCATTGTCCCAGCCATGGGTGACACCTAGGTTCCAGCCTTTACTTTCAAAGTCAAAGTTGTCACCGCCGCTTCGTACATTGTCGATCTGCGTCAGGAAGAACTCGCCGCCGACTTTGGTGCTGCCAGCGCCCCAATCAAACCCAACCGTATAGTTTTCTGCACGCGATGCTTCCAGATTGGAATAGTCCCACGCTGGAATCTCGAACAGATAGTTGTCTTCCAACTGAATGCCGCCAAACACGTTTGACGCACCAGCGCGAAGAGAGAACGCCTCGTTGAAGTGGTACCGCACAGACAGGTTGCCGCTTGCGCCATCAATCGACTTGCGTGACTCGGCATTAGAGGAGGCATCCAATCCTTCAAAATCCTGCCAATCGTACCGGAAACCTGTCGAAACTTCCCAATTTGTCCCAAGATCAAAACGCGCCTGCGCAAACACACCGATGTTTTCGGCGGTTTCTGTCAAGGTATCAGACCCCGTGCCTCGGTAGGTGGATTGACGATCGTAAAAATCGACACCAGCCACAATGGTGTTTGTCGGTGATAAATGGAACTTGTTCTGAAGCTTACCGGAATAGGTAGAACTATCCCCTTCGCTGCCAAAGGGCTCCGGCACATTCACCAGGCTCTCCGAAAAGCCAAGCACAACTTCTGGATCCCACAAACCTTTGTTGCGGGTGTCCTCATAGCGGATCGAGTAATTATTGCGTTGTGTATCGTAAAGACGCAGAGGTGCTGGCCGACCAACAACCTCACCAATGTTTGCACGATACGGACGCATTTCCGTGTCGTTGATCCGCTGTGCAGAAACCTCAAGCCGGTGTTGCTGCTGGTCATCAAACGCAAACTTCAGCAAACCGGATTCAAAGTTTGCAGCGGTCCCCGGCACCACATCCCCGTTGCCGTCTTTATAATCGTCGCCTTTGGCCGCACGAAGATATCCAAGAGCCTCAAAGTTACCGGACTTGGCAGCCACTGTTGTGGAACCGCCGAAGGTCTTCCCGTTGCTGTCATAGCTCAAACGGGCGTTCCCGCCCACGGTTTGACCGTCTTCCATAATGTCTCCTGCATCCACGGTTTCCATGATGACCGCACCAGCCACCGCATTCGGACCGGTATCTGCCGCGGCAATGCCTGGATCAGCTCGCACAAACTTCAGCATACCCGGATCAAACACGTTTGCAGACACGTGGTGGAAGGCACGGTTGTTTTGCAAAACTCCGTCCATCTGAACCGTCAAGTTCAGCATATCCACACCGTTCACGAAAATCTTCTGTGCCATCGGAATTGCGCCGCCGACCGACACATTTGCCAGCCCAGCAAACAGATCCTTAACGCTGCCAGAGCGCGCCCGCTCAAGCTCGGCACCAGATACATAAACAGCAGTTGCACGGTCCGCCGCACCTTCCTGCTCATCCTGTGCTTCGATCGTGATGGTGTCCAGCGTGTAATACGTATCCTCAAGATCCTGAGCCAATGCCGCTGTGGCAGGCAAAACCGCCGCCAAGCACGTGCTCATCAACCCAGCTCGCGTGCTGGTGCAAAAAACAGACATGCGCGTCCCCTTCTCCTAATTGGGTGTCGTGCTCTGGCTGTTTCACTGCAGGAATATCTGGCTGAGTGAGCGGCTAATAGCGCGAGCAATCATGTCATGCAAGTGCATGTCATTAAAAAACTGCCGTTCGCGCATGGTTTCTGAGTGTATTGTCGGCAACCGTTGTAAATGCGCCGTATAAAGCCCGAAGAGATCTAGCCAGCGCCTCAGCCCAATGAAGAACAATTGCAAAGCGTCCATAGCCAAACGCTGCATTTAGCTCCTTTTCTGGGATAAAACTTGCCAGAATGGCCATTCTAGGGGAAGTTTGCTTCCAATAGACTGAATAAACAAAGTTAGATCAATAATTTCGGACACAGTGCATTGAAGATACTTGTTCTAGGGGGAGACGGATTTTGCGGATGGCCAACCGCTTTGCATCTGTCCCGCTGTGGGCACCAAGTCGTGATCGTTGACGATCTGTCTCGGCGTAAAATCGATTCCGATCTGGGTATAGAATCCCTCACTCCAATCTCGCCATTGAACCGTCGATTGCGTGCTTGGGAAGAACTCACCGGCAACAAGATACCTCATGAAGAGTTTTCTATCGGCCAGAATTTCGACCGTTTTCTCACCCTACTAGCCACATTCAAACCAGACGCGATCGTGCACTTTGCTGAACAGCGATCAGCGCCTTATTCGATGAAGTCGTCATCCCACAAAAGATACACTGTCCAAAACAACCTAAACGCAACACATGACATACTTGCAGCCATTGTTGAGAGCGGCGTCGACAGCCACTTGGTTCATCTAGGAACTATGGGCGTTTACGGCTACGGAACCGCCGGCATGAAGATACCTGAAGGCTACCTGAAAGTTCAGCTAGAAACTGATACCGCCGAACAGGTCGAGAGGGAAATTTTGTATCCTGCGGACCCGGGTTCCATCTACCACATGACCAAAACCCAAGATCAGCTGTTCTTCTACTACTACAACAAGAATGACGGGGTTCGAATTACCGACCTGCATCAAGGCATCGTTTGGGGGACCCAAACACCGGAAACGCAAATGGATGACCGCCTCATCAATCGATTTGATTACGATGGTGATTTTGGCACCGTTTTGAACCGTTTTGTAATGCAAGCAGCGGTTGGGCATCCGCTAACCGTGCATGGTACAGGTGGCCAGACACGTGCGTTCATTCACATTCGAGACACGGTAAAATGCATTGAACTGGCAATCCTGAACCCGCCCCGCAAAGGCGAACGCGTTAATATTCTCAACCAAATGACCGAAACGCATCGCGTTCGAGACCTGGCAAAACTCATTTCGAACAAGACGGGTGCTGAAATATCCTTAACCGAAAATCCGCGCAACGAAGCGGATGAGAATGAGTTGCACGTGTTAAACGACCGCTTGATGACCTTAGGACTTCAACCCACCTATCTTGCGGACGCGATCTTGGAAGAAACACGAGAGATCGCAGAAAAATACGCTCATCGCTGCGACCTATCCAAAATTCCAAGTGCCTCACTCTGGAACGTCCCCAAATCTTAAGCCCGGCGGAGTAGCCAACCATCTGTACGCCTTTAATCCCAGCGCTTACGGGTTTTCAGCGCGTTTAACGCCGCTTACCGCTAGCGGGATTAGGAAGCCACGACACTTCATCGCCTACAATTCCCTTATCCCGGAAGAACTGAATGTCTGATCTAAGTCCGAGACGCTTCAAACTTGGCCCAAGCGGCTTCAAATGCAGCAAAATCAAACCCATCTTGGCGTGCCGGCTCCAAGATTAAACTCTCTGTATCCAAAAGTTTGAGAATTGCGCTCTCAAGTACCGCAATCACGTCACTTGGGATCACGACAGCACCATGACGATCAGCATGGATCAAATCGCCGTCCTCAACCTTGAGACCAAAGACGTCCACCGGCGTTCCAATTTCCTTCACATGCACAAATCCATGGCTTGGCCCAATTGAGCCAGCAACGACTGGAAAGCCACTGGGCAAATCGCCAAGATCGCGCATTACGCCGTTGGTCAATGCGCCTTTGATTCCAAACCCTTTGTGAACCGTTGTGTTGATCTCGCCCCAATACGCGCCGATGCAGTTTGGGAAATCGACGTCCTCAATCACTGTGACGGCAGGGCTTGGAGCTTCGGACACATGTTTGTAATAGGCCATACGACGGGCTTTAATCACGTCAGGCGCCTCTTGAGGCGGCTCCACGGCAGCGATTTTCGCGGTCCGGGCATATCCCACAATTGCTCCGCCTTCGGGATCAGAACAAAGCATTGTTCCGTGTGTGAATTGATCAAATCCTCGTTGGCCTTGAGCCACTTCGATGGCGTTGCAGACGGTTGGCGTGTCCACAGTTTGCAGCAGTTTTAACAGTGCGTCGTTCATAAGCTCTCCAGCCAGCGGGCAAGTGCCGCTGTCGTCAATTGAGGTTGTTCCAAAGTCGGAAAATGCCCTGCGTTTTCAACAATTTGCAGCGTGCTGCCGGGGATGAGTTTTTGCATCAAGCGGTGGCGTTTGACAGGGCAAAGACTATCTTCCCGCCCGCATAGGATCAGCGTTCGACCATTATACCCACGGAGGGTTTCCGTTTGATCCCGTCGGTCTCGCAACGCTTTGGATTGTCGCACAAAAACTTCGGGACCAAGATCAGTGGCCATAGCCATACAGAGATCCAATATCGCGCCTTGGTTGGGGCGGTCGGCCAGGTAGTTGGGCTTCATCTCATCTCGCATCACACGCCGCATGTCCCCCGCCAAGGTGGTGGCAATTTGCAGCGCCCGGCGATCTTTCATGGCCTCCGCATCTGCAAGCGGGTTTGTGTCAATAAGAGCCAGTCCAACAACTCGATCCCGCGCCTGTCGCACCATCTCCATGGCGACAATGCCCCCCATCGACAACCCTGCCAAAGCAAACGTTTCTGGAGCGTATTCCAAAACGTCCGAGGCAATTTTCTCTATGGTGTCATGGGTACCCAACGGAGCCGTCATTATAGGATAACGCCCGGACAAAGCATTGATTTGCGGGCCAAAAAGGCGCGCATCGCACATCATGCCGGGGAGCAGCAGCAAAGGGGTCATGACAGTGCAGCCGCCCCTTCACTCAAGGCAGACAGTTTGGCATAGGCGATGTCTGGGTCCACTGCCCCAAACCCCGCAAAGGTACCAAAGCCACAGTCGCTTCCAGCAATCACGCGCTCCGCGCCTACGATATCGGTAAAGCGTTGAATACGTTGGGAAACCAGCTCCGGATGCTCGACAAAATTTGTGGTGGTATCGACGACACCAGGCACAAGTACTTTGTCATCAGGGATTTCAGATTTGCGGTCGCGAAACACCGTCCACTCATGCGCATGACGCGGATTTGAGGTCTCAAACAAAACATAGCGTGATTTGGTCGCCATCAAAGTGCCAAACACCTTGTCCATCGGGATATCGCAGCAATGCGGCCCCTCGTAATTTCCCCAGCAAATATGGACCCTTACACGATCCTGCGGCACATTCTGTAGCGCGTGATTGAGAGCCTCCACATGCATGGTCGCAATCTCTAGGAACTCCGCATCACTGAGATCATTAAACAACATGTGGCGGGAGAGCGCCAAATCCGGGCAGTCCAGCTGCAAGTCTAACCCATTGGAAACAATGATTTCATACTCGTCTTTCATGGCATCGGCGAGAGCCGCCAGATAGGCTTCGCGGCTGGGATAGTGATCGTTCTGCAAGAACAATGAAATCACCCCGGGCGAGGCGGCATTCATAAAGCCACGCTCCACGCCGTGAGTCGCCATCGCGGCCTTCAGGTTATTGATATCTTTCATCAATTCCCCCTGCCCTTTGCTGCGTACCTCACCGGTGCATTTCGGGCGGGCGTATTGCGGTGTGCCGCCATCATCAGCCAAACGCTTCAGGAAAGACGGGAACATCTTGAGGTCTGCTGGCGCGTTGCGCTCACTGTCTCCCGAGAACCCCGTGTAGCGATCCTTAACATAGGTGGCGTAAGAGATTTTGCTGGTTTCCCCGTCACTTACGATATCAACTCCAGCATCAACCTGCTTGCGCACCGTCTCGTTGACAGCAGCGGTTATCGCATCATCGAAAGCTGCCGGGTCATAGGGTTTTTCGTGCTCACGGGCGAAGATGAAATCCACCACCTCTTGGGTGCGTGGCAGGCTGCCCACATGGGTTGTTAAGATTTTGCTCATCGTGCCGTTTTCCCTGTCTGTATGACGTCGGTATTGCGTCGGTATCGCGGAGGTGCACTCCGCCAGCTCGCGCCGTTAACGATTGACCGCCTTGCGCGGCGGCAGAACGCCCCGCGCAAGATTTGATTGTTCAGCCGGTCCAGGTGGCGCCCGCGGCGTCGTCCGTTGCGATAATGCGGTAGAGCCCCGCTTCCCCCGTCATCGAGGGTGCCACACTGTAGCTTTCGCCCGGCAATGCCACAGCCGTGTCTCCTGCGGAAAAGGTGACCTCCACGTCGTTGATGGTGATACGCCAATGACCGCTGACGGGCATCAGCACCACCGGCTGCGCACTTGTCACCGGATCTGTTACGGCGGAGCCACGTGTGAGGAAATCGACCTCAAAACCCGGCTTGTCCTTGATGATCGCATCCTCACCAATCACCTTGGCCGGGGCCTTTGCTGCCAACGCCATCAAGTCCCAATAACGCGCCACATAAGGCATCACCTCTTCCACCGGCACTTCGGGGAAGGCTTTTAGTTCCTCTTCGGTCAACAGCGGCATGGGGCGCACGTTGTGTGGCAGCTCTTCGCCCTTCTTACTGTCATAAAGCACACCATTGTCGCCCAGCATCAGGCCATGCGCCTGCGCGTCTTCAATCACATGCGGCGCCCAGGTGACGCCGCCACCAGCGTCATCGCCGCCAAGGATGGCCATGATCATCCCGTAATCCTGACCGACGTTTTCAAAGCCCCGGAAGATGCCAGTGGGAATGTTGAAGATATCGCCTTCTTGGGCGATGAACTCACCAGCGTCACCGTGCAGGCCCCAGAAAAAGCGCCAGCGGCCTTTGGCCACGAAGAACACTTCAGCGGTGGTGTGGCTGTGCAGCGAGTTGCGGCATTTGGGCGGCTGACCCGCCGCGCCAATGTTGAAGCCAATTTTGTCGGTGATGTGGACGTGCTGGTCTGGAGATTCAGACACGCCGCCCCCAACGATGGTGAAGTTTTCCTTCTGGTCGCTGCCCGGTGTGTGGGCGTCGATGAAGGCGGTTTTGCAAGGTTTCAACTCGCCGTAGCGAACGATGCGGGATTGGATAGAGCTCATATTGTGTCTCCTTTTGGGGTTTGGATTGGGATCGAAGTTGACCCCGCCCCGGGAGGACGGTTGTTGAGACGGCGCGCGCGTAATGCTGCGTGGTGCGCATGAAAGCGCCGCGCCGCCTGCGTGTTACACAGTCGTGGGTATGTCAGGTTGGAACTCACGCCTGACCTGTTTGAAGCAGGATCTGTTTCCAGACCGAAGTTTCATCAAATAGCGTGTATTCGCGGCGCACTTTGGGCTGATCGTTGATCAGTGCACCGAAGTCGGCGTGGCTGATGCCCAGCACATAGACCTCAGCACCTGTTGGCGCGCCAAAGCTGCCCCAACTGTCGTGTTTGCCCCAGAGGCTCCACCGGATCGCGGCGCGCGGCGGCATCATCGGATCATCGCGGCCAATCTGGTGCTCGATTTTGAACTCTGCGTTCGGGAAGCTCGCGCGGAGGCCCATCCAGAAGCGGTCCACTGCCTCCCAGCCATGGCCAGTAACACCACCGACATATTCAGATTGCACCGCGCGGTCGTACTCGGCCTCAATCGCGGTAATATCCGCGCCCATGATACGGTGGAGAATGTCGGCGTAGCGCTGCCCCCAAGCGTTGTCATTGCCATGGCCCTTGTAAGGTCCGGGCTGGTCCGTGAGGAGTGTCAGGGGCTTCACACAATTGGCTGGGCCACCCTCGGCTTCGATCAGGTTGGCCGCGTATTCCTTTGGATCCCAGCCCATTTGACGCACGATCGCGCCCTGATCGCGGATCAGCCATTCGTCATTGATTTGATTGTTGATCGCATGACAGTCCGCAAGAATGCGATAGCGCAGTTGCTTGCCGGTGGCCTTACCATAGACCCCGTCCGCCATGTGGGTGGCGGTGGAGATAATCCGGTGGGAACTGAGCATGCCCTCCTCCGGCGTACCGGACCAGATCACATCTTCGCCTAGCAACTGCCGATCCGGGAATTCTGCCAGCGTGGCCATGGTGGCGCCGATGACGTTTTGATTGCCCAGCACCACGGAGGCCGGAGAACGCACAACGATGTCATCGCTGTAGTAGTGGTGCAGCGTGGCAATGCCCCGATCTTCCCAAATCTCTTTGGTGATGCCGATGATGTAATCGGGGAAATCCTGAAATTTCGCATCGAAGCCTTGCATGGGGGTCTATCCTTCTTTTGGAGGCCAGGTGTCTGGTAGGCGCGCAGAACCGCGCACGATCAGCGGGGTTGGAATGGCGACCCGCCGCGGAGTCGCGGAGGCCGGATTTTCGATATGCTCAAGCAGCGCATCGACGGTTTCTTCCACCATCAGATTGGCGCGCTGGCGCATGGTGGTGAGGTCGTAGGCGCGCCATGCCGCGGGCGGCACGTCGTCAAAGCCCACAACGGAAACGTCTTCAGGGATCTTAAGGCCAAGACCAAAGCGCAGCTCATCCATGACTGCAAAAGCCATGTGATCGTTGGCGACAAAAACTGCATCCGGACGTTTGTCTTCCGGCACATCGAAAATCGCGCTGGCCGCGGCTCGGGCGCGATCCACGTCAAAATCGCCTACCTCGCGGGCAAAGAGATCCTGCCCCGCTTCTTTAAGTCCCGCGCGGAACCCGGCTTCGCGATCGCGTTGGGTGGATGCCCCTTCCCAACCGGCGATGTGGCCGATCCTGCTGTGCCCGCCCGCGACGAGGAATTGCGCCAGTTGGCGTCCGCCTTTGAAGTTGTCAGAGGTGACACAGCTGACACCATTGACCTCTTCAAATCGGTTGAAATGCACCACTGGCACGCCCGCTTGTAAACAGCGTGCCGACAGATCAGAGGACATCGCCACAGAGGCTGTGACAATTCCATCCACTTGATAGTCCAAGATTTCTTCAACCACGTCGTCTATGTTACCGGCGGTTTGCGACGCCATGAAAACAAGCACGTGGTAGCCTTTTTCCTGCAAGGCATTGGACAGGATTTCCAGCGCTTCCGGGTAGAAGTAGTTATCAAGATAGGCCACGACGAGGCCAATGATGCGACTTTTGCCGGACACCATGGCGCGGGCGAGCACATTGGGGCGATAGCCAAGTTCCTCGGCAGCCTTGCGCACCTTCTCAACGGTGGCTTTGGAGGCGGAGGCCCCGGGTGTGAACACGCGGCTCACGGCGGATTGGCTGACACCGGCGCGCTCGGCAACTTGGAGGGAGGTTACTTTCTCTGCCATCAGTCTGCCGTCCACCCGCCGTCAATCAACATCGAGGTTCCTGTGACCAAGGCGCTGGCTTCTGAAGCGAGGTAAAGCACCGCGCCCATAATGTCCTCGACCTCGCCAACACGGCCAAGTTTGATTTTCTCCTCGACCCAGGCTTTGCGTTCGGGTCGTTCAAAGGTCTGCGCCGTAAGAGGCGTTTTGATGAAAGTCGGGCAGACTGTGTTGATGCGGATTTGCGAAGGCCCCCACTCAATCGCCATGGCTTTGACCATGCCTTCGAGACCATGCTTAGACGCGCAGTAG
>Ga0189275_100419_pt1 | contig 18046 bp, 15 predicted proteins | sample N19A6minimetaG_FD_130329 | JGI IMG/M metagenome (GOLD analysis project Ga0189275, IMG submission 130329) | Marine microbial communities from the Costa Rica Dome - N19 A6 mini metaG | ecosystem: Environmental > Aquatic > Marine > Oceanic > Photic zone | place: Costa Rica: the Eastern Pacific...
AAACTTATTGCAAGGGCTTTTGCTGTTGTCAACCGAAATTCCAGCTATGTAGACATACTAAAATATGCCGCATGAAAAAAAACTGAAAATCTTCTTGTTTAAACCTTAGAATACAGGCAGGCGGGCGGTTCCGAGTAAATTGAAAGTTTAGTATCTTTAAAAAGTTAGGAGTAGGTTGGAAGAGGAAGGCTCCAAAAGCCTGCCTGGCGTCAGACAGGCCCGCCGTCTCCAAGCTGAATCCCGTTACAGTCAACAAATTAATCCGAACCTAACATGAAAAATAATATTGTACTTTTTGCCTTAATCGGATTAATAAATACTTCCATATGCTTTGCCCAAGATGTTCATATCAAAATCGGAGTGAAGGACAGTATTTATTCTGAAATTTTAAATGAAAATAGAAATCTAATTGTATCGCTTCCTGAAGATTATCAATCCTCAAACAAATTATATCCAACTCTTTTTCTTCTTGATGGGAACGAAACCTCACTTTTGAATACCATTGTGATAACCCGTTATCTCCGAGCAGAAATAATAATCGTGGCAATTCTCAATACAGACCGAGATAGAGACATGATGCCATTGAGCACGCCAACCTACAAAGTGGATAATCCCGGAGCAGCCCATTTTCTTTCCTTTTTAGAAAAAGAACTTATACCGCACATCGATAAAGAATATCGCTCAAATAGACAAAGAACAATCCGAGGCACATCTCTCAGTGGGTTATTTGTCATGTATGCATTTTTAGAAAGGCCAGAATTATTTCAAAACTATATTGGAAATAGCGCCGGCTGGTATGCAGATATGGATCCTTTTTTCAGTGATCTAGCCGATAATGCGTTCAAAAACAAAGAACGTTTTCTTGGTAAGAAATTATTTGTGGCAAACTCATTGGTTGATTCCTTTGATCCTAACAAAGAAGTTCACTTGGCCATGCTTGAATTTGCTGAAAAAGTTGAATTGGAATTAGGTGCTAACTTTTCATTCAAGTACGTTACTTATGATAATTATGGTCACGTACCCTATCCAAGTTTTTATGATGGGCTGAAATACATCTTAGGAGATAATTATGAAAAACTGCTCCTTACGATATATAACTGCAATTAGTGCCAATTCTCCTTGGCCATATTTCATTCTGAATTAATATTTTTTGTGCTAAACAAAAATTGCCCAAATACTGCCGGCTATTGGAAATTGACGTGGATTTAGAATAAAAGAAATTCCTTATCTTGAGGGAGTTAGGAGCAGGAAAAAAAGGAAAAGACTTTGAATATGATATTTTCCTAAGACTGTCTAGATGCCTAATCCTTTCAAAACACTCTCAGACCAATTTTAAACCTAAACAAATTAATATTCTCCTCTATGTCAACTATAGAAAAGAAAATTATCCAGCGATCAATCCTACTTGTTTGCTTACTTTTCACCACCACACTTGCATTTGGACAAGATCAAATAAAAGCTGAAACTGCTCTGAAAAGTGGCAGTCCCGCAGATGATTTGCCTCCATATATCAAACTTGTAAGCGGTTTTGGTGAGCGCCCGGATTGGTCTCATGACGGCCGATTTATTCTTTTCTTAGACAAACCCATGGGGGAAGTATATGAAATGGAGCTGGCAACCGGAGTAGTACGCCCAAAAACCAGACATTTCAACCATTATGGTTTTACCAGGGCCATGTATTTATCCAATGGAGATATTCTCCTCGCAGGTCCTAAGGAGCTTTTTGATCCAACTATCGCAGAGGAAAGAGATATTGCGCGTGACATGACATGGTTGTATGTGCTGGATAAAAGTGGTCAGAAGCCCCCAGTTCCTTTGAATACTCTCTGTGCTGAAGGTCCTGCTGTTTCCAGAAATAGGTTGAGAATTGCTTGGACACATCGAGATCGCCAGTTGCCTGAACTCGGAAAAAACCGGGCTAAGCTATTGATGGCCGAAATAGTTTATGAAGATGGAATTCCCAAATTATCCAGCGAACGAGTGATTTTTGATTCAAAGCAGTTGCCATTTTCTTTAGGCCATGCAAGCCTTGAAACTCAAAGTCTTGTTCCTCCACACGACACCCAAGTAACCTTTTCAGTCTATACCATCAATAATGGAAATAATACGGACGTCTATATGGTAGATAGCGAAACCGGAAATTATAGAACCATCACTAATTCTCCCTGCTGCTATGATGAGCCGGAAGGAATATTCCCTGATGGTTTGCACACATTGGTTGAGCATGGTAACTCTGAAAAAAATGCTTGGCCTTTACTGGATCTGTATAAATTGAAATTAGATGGGTCAGGAGAAATGCAAAGATTAACCCATTTCACCAACTATAAGGGCTACAAGGCCAATCAAGGAGTAATATCCGATGACGGAAAGTATATGTGTTTTCAGATCGGAAAAGACAATACCGAGCCGGGTGTGGGTTTTGGATTTTTGATTATGGATTTGGAAGAAGCCGCAAAACACTTGGAGGGTTTCAAGACCTATGATCAATAATGATGGTAATGTGAGGTAGAAAACTGAATGGTCTGATCCATAATTATTTTGAAAAAAATAAATCAAATGAATGCTGAATCTGATTAGCCGGAAGTTTACTATCGCATAGAACTTCAACCCATCCTCCATTTACATAGACTTTCATTCATGAACGGCTTAAGGATCGAAGAAATAGCTGAAAGTGACATCCCCAAAGTCACTGAATTGATGATTAGACTCTGGCCTGAATGTAGCTATGAAGAGGAGTCCTTGAACTGTCAAAAAATTATCGATTCACATAATCAAACAATTTTTTCAGCTAAGCAGGGCTATAATCTTTTCGCATTTGTCCACCTTTCCCTGAGAACTGACCATGTAGAAGGATGCAGTAACTCTCCCGTAGTTTATGTAGAAGGACTTTTTGTAGAGCCACCATTCAGAAAACAGGGAGTAGCCAAAGCTTTACTCAAAAAAGCGGAAGAATGGGGCAAGGATAACAATTGCAGCGAAATTGCCTCAGACGCGGAGATACAGAATAATGAAAGCCTAGCTTTCCACAAATTAATTGGTTTTAAAGAAATCAATAGAATCGTCTGTTTTTCAAAAAAAATTTCTTAACATACGAAAGAGAAAGACTAATTTTATTCAACTGAAAGCCCTATTCTGATTAGTTAGCTTGAGTATATTTTTTTCAACATATTCAATTTCATTAGAGAGTCCAGCCTCTCTTTTTAGAAAATTTTTGAGCTAAATTGGAAAGTCTTCGTCATTGAATTTTCTTTTTTTTGGGCATGATACAGGATTATGATGTGATAAGCTGCAAAGGACTTCCTCTCTTTGAAAAAGCGCGGATCAAGGCTCCTTTCAGCTACAGTACTCAACTGGAAGAGCGCGCTTGTTTCTTCTATGTACTCGACGGAAGTTATGAAACCATTGATCCCTTTGGGACAGTCGTCTTGGACTCCAAAGAGGCTTTGATTAAGAGATGTGGGCAACATATTTCAAAGTATATCAAGACACCCGAGAAAAGCCAATGTGAAGCGGTTGTCATTTACTTTTATCCTGAAATCATAAAAGAGGCCTACAAAAATGAAATCCCCGATTTCCTTACCGATTCAAAAAAAGCACTTCCTCCAATTCGATTCTCCTCCTCAGATTTGATCGATAGCTTTATCAGTAATCTTATGATCTATTTTGAAGAAAAAAATCTGATGGACGATGAGCTGGCAATAATAAAGCTAAAGGAAATAATTCTGCTTCTTTTAAAGACCGAGCAACAACCATCCGTGTTAAGATTCTTTTCGGATATTTTCTTCCCCAGTAAATTAAAATTCACCTCGATTATCGAAAACAATCTTTACTCAAGGGTAACCATAGATCAGCTGGCTTTCTTATGCGGTATGAGTGTTTCCAGTTTCAAGCGGGAGTTTAACAAACAATACCAAGAAAGTCCAGCCAAGTATTTGAAAAGGCGAAAACTTGCCCATGCTGCCAAACTTCTGACTACTTCATCCGATAGAATCAGTGACATAGCTTACGATTGTGGATTTGAAGATGTCACTACTTTTTCCAATGTTTTCCGACTGGAATTCAATATTTCACCTTCTGATTATCGAAAGAGCCAAAACACAAATTCTTTGAACCAAAGCGGAAAATGATCCCCGGCCAGACCCTAGATATTTGTACTGTTCATTAAACATAAAAACACAGTACAATGGAAAAAACAATCGTAACAGTCACACTTCCAATACCTATGGATAAGGCATGGGAAGTAATCGGTGCAGTAGGAGGCGTGGATACTTGGTCTCCCATCATCAAAAGTTGTAGAATAGAGTCCACCCGTGAGGGAGGATTAAAACGCTACTGCAGTGCAGAACAAGGAGAGTTGATCGAAAAGATCTTGCTTTTGGATCATCAAAATCATGTGCTCAGCTACGCCATCACGGAGCAGCCTATCCTCCCAGTCAGTTCTTTAGTCAGTACCATAGAAGTTTCCGGAGATGACTTTCAGGCGGTGATTAAAACCACCTCCACATTTGAAGTCAATGATGGCGCTAATCCTGTAGAAATTAAATCAATGATCGAACAGATCTATACGGGAAGCTATGCAGGCATCGCTGCTTTGGTTACTCAGGCAGCTTAACATCAAATTTCATCCCTAACGACTCATTCTTCAAAAAGTCCCTTTCTAATGACTTAAGTCCTGCTTTTGGGTTTAATGCATAGAAGGGAAAACAGTAGATACGTCAATAACTCACAAATCAAATTTTAAAAAACATGAAAATTCTAAGCATATTATCCACCTTATTTATTCTTTCCCTATCCTATATATTCGGGGCTACCGAAGAAAAAACCGGAGAGATCACCTTCAAAAAAGGAACACTTGTAGAAGTAGCACTTTTGACCATTCAACCTGGAAAAGAAAGTCAGTTTTACGAAGAGTATTTCTCACAGGCCTTACCACTTGCTCCAAAATATGGCGCAAGGCCCATTGGCTCATTCATGGTAGAAAAAAGAGATCAAGGGAATAGTCCAGCACAAATGGTTATCTTCTTCGAATGGGAGAGTCTAGAAAAAAAGCGGGCTTTCGAGAAGGATTTTGATTTTCTCAAGATCGTTAATATCCGGAATGACGCATTGAGCTTCTTGAATACCGGGTACTTCCAGGTGGACAAAGACATTACTTATTCATTGAAAGAAAGCGGCACTTATGAGTTTGCAGCCTTGTGGTTGGATCCTAATAATGCCCCAAAACTGGAGCAGTATTTTCAGGCGGTTTTGCCCTTGGCATCTGATCCAAAAATTCAGTTTGAATTGATCGCTCAGTTATCTAGTCTAGGCGTTGAGGACAAGAACTATCATCCAAACATCATTTTCTTTTCGGAGTGGAAAAAGGGAATGGAAGGCAGAAATGAGTTGGCTACAAGAAAGGAATTCAAAGACAATTTGCATCTTCGGGAAACTGCCAGCCCTTATAAAGATTTATTATTGATCAAGCCAATCCTGAATTAAATAGAAGCCCTTAGTAACTACTAGGCAAATCAAAAAAGAAAGCAAGGGATATCTTGCTTTCTTTTTCTTTTTATAGCCATTTCCAAATTGAGATTGATTAAATCACCAACTAATTATAAAAGAGAGGACCGATTTTCAAGTTGGAAATACGGAAAGGACCAATGCTGTCTTATGATTGCTAATTTGTGAAAAAAATGGATTTTATGATTAAAAGTGACTGAAGCTTTAAAGAATTCAATCAAAATTGAACTTTGAAAAGTGCCGTTTTTGGGTAAGTTCGGCCATGGAATTCAAAGAATTTCCAGCGATATTTAAGTGATATGAAACAGGAAACATGACTGAATCACAATTAAACTAGCTTTAGACTATAAGATCCCATGGAAAAAGAAGACCTCTTCAAGCTGACAGATGAAGAACTATTGATCGAAAAAAAGAAGTATCGAAAAGGGCAACTATTCAATGCAGTGGCCATTGGTTTTTTGGCTGGAATCCTGATTTTTGGTTTCGGGGCTTGGGCTCTTTCTTCTGATAAAAAGCCGGGGTTTTTGATACCCATGATTTTCCCGATAATCTTTATTTACCGATTGGTAAAAACCCCAAATAAAAATACAGCCTTGCAGGAGGTTTTGCGTGAGAGAAATCTCATTTAAGTAACTTCTATTTCTCCTTTGATAGGAATTGAAATTACAAAAAAGTTTAGGATAGAAACCTTACGTAATAATGCAACAGATTCATTTAAAAAAAGTCCTCCAATTACTTTTTTACAGCTTTCTTTTCATCATTCTGATTGGGAAAATCTCAGGCTGGATTTGGGGTTTTGATAATGAATACGATGGTATGATTAATTTAGGGACGTTTGTATTAATTGGAGCAGCTTATATTTCAGCTGCTATTGCTTGGAATTCTAATCTCTATAGATGGATATTCCTGATATGCGGAATCTATCTAATTGTGATGAATTTCTTGGATTTTGAGCTAAAATCAATTCTTGGGATTGCATGCATTTTAACTCCTTTGCTTTTGTCAAGAATTTCTTCAGAAAAGCCGAATCAATTCATTGAAAAATAAAAATCCACAGCCCTCCCATTATAATAGTGGAAGGATTCGAAAAACAAATGATAGATAACCTGCCTATTTGGATTGAACTTCTGTTTTTAGCCAGCTTTGGGCTAACGATCGCATTTTTTTACTTTTCAAATGGCAAGCCCTTAAAATTGACTGCTTTCATCCTTGTTTGGTCTCTGGCTCAATCGATTTTAGCATATCTGGGTTTTTATCAAGAAACTCAAGCCTTCCCTCCCCGATTTGGATTGGTAATTCTTCCATCGATAGTTTTTGTTGTCTATGGCTTACTTCCCAAGCAGCAAAAATGGATTGCTGAAAAAAGAGATAGCCTTATCAGCACCCTTTTACATTCCATTCGTATTCCGGTTGAGATAGTGCTTTTTGGGCTTTTTAACCATCAAATGGTACCAAAGTTGATGACTTTTGAAGGCCGGAATTTTGATATTTTAATAGGAATTTCTGCCCCTATCATGGGGTGGTTATTTTTTAAAAAGAAGGTGAATAAAAGTATGATGCTTGCCTGGAATATTATAGGCCTTTGTTTCGTCCTTTTTATCCTGGTCAATGGAATTCTCTCAGCGGAGCTCCCATTCCAACAATTTGGCTTTGAGCAACCCAATCGTGCTGTCAATTATTTTCCTTTTGTTCTTTTACCAGCCACAATTGTTCCTATAGTAATCTGGACTCACCTTTCAGACATCTTTCAACTTGGGAGGAAATTTTAACTCCTGAAGGATTGATACCATAAAATACAAGTTTTTCTCAAGGGTTGTTATCAAAAAAAAGGCAGGTAAAACCCGCCTCTTTCATTTAACCAAACAATCAACCAAATTAACCCTTACGAGTTTTTCTTTAGGTCTTAAATGATAGGTGTCAATTCGCTATCAGACCTGTTAATTTCATCCTCAGAGATTTGGATCATCTCTGAACCTTTCGCTTCACCGATTGAAGTAGAAGTTGGTTTAGTATATTCAAATCGGGCAGTTTGCTGTGCAAGACTGGTTTCAGTTTTCGCTTTCCATACGATTGTCAGTGCCATTAGTAAACCCAGTGCCGCACAGACATTTTTTTGGGTAAATAGTATTGCTTTCATGGCAGTAAATAGTTGGTTTGTTTTCGTATGGTACCTATATGCCAAAAACTGACCCAAACTTAAAAAAGGCCCTAATTCGCTTAATTTTAGGGTTTTACTTCCTGAGTCTGTACGGTTTCGTACAGCAATTCCCCAAGTGCGGACAAAATCCCGAACAAAATTTGGTTGCACCAACAAAACCCTTTTTTAGAATCTTTTAGAAAAATTATGGAGACCTAACCCTTCCAAGAACAATGCTCCTCGGAATTTGCAATTCTGAGGCCCTATCGTAGGATTTGCAATCCGAATAAAATCACCTCTTCAAAATGCAATCACAAGTCCTTCTTCCTTCTGAACTTTGAACCCTGAACTTTCTCTTCCATACCTACGGCATGGAGAAGTCTCATCTATCTATTTCTACCTAGCTCTAATCCCTACGGGATTAATTTTAGCCCAGGCCGTGTTTCCAAAATATCTTACCGAAGGCCATGGAAACTTTGAACTCTGAACCCTGAACTTTTCCTTCCATACCTACGGCATGGAAAAGCACAATACATCTTTCATGACTCTACCAATCTATAATCCCTACGGGATTAAAATTAACCTCTATACCATTCCATAAACACCATCTCTTAAGCATCTCTTAAGCATCTCTTGCTGGCAATTTGATTTCTTCCCAAACAATGATTCAAGATCAGCACTAGGTTCCTCCCTTCCTTAAGTCTAATATCTAAGGCTTCTAAGAAGCTCTTACCAACTTACTACGTGTAAAACATGCGGAACCCATATCGAATTCTGTCGATCAGCAATATTCGTGAAGGAGCGGTGGGTCGTCGTGGCCGCGGGGTGTGGGCTGGTTTGTGGGGGGAAGCTTAGCCACGACAAGGCTTTTGGTTACTTTTTGCCTAAAAAGTAACGAGAGAAAAGATTCTACATAGCTCAATTCCCTACGGGATTTAAATTAGCCCAAGCCGTATTTACAGAATATCTTATCGAAGGCTATGGAAACTTTGAACTCTGAACCCTGAACTTTTCCTTCCATACCTACGGAATGGAAAAGCTCCATATATCTTTTTCTACCTAACTCAAATCCCTACGGGATTAAAATTAACCCAAGCCGTATTTCCAAAATATCTAGCCGAAGGCATATCTTCTTTATCTTAAAAAATATCTTTTCAAATTTTTCGCCAGACAATAATTGAGTTTCTAAAAACCTTCAAAATCCACTTTCTCTCCCAAAACAGCTAAAAACAAAATGCCCCGCAAATCTTTGACTTACAGGGCTGTATCACTAATAATCTATTCTATAACAACTCATTCGCCAAGTTGGCCAATTCAGACCGCTCTCCTTTCTCCAGCTTGATGTGTGCATATAGCGGATGATCTTTGACTCGATCTATCAAATAAGACAAGCCATTGGACTGAGAATCCAAATATGGAGTGTCAATCTGGTGGACATCCCCTGTAAATACAATCTTGGTGTTCTCTCCTGCTCTGGAGATAATAGTCTTAATCTCATGAGGAGTCAAATTCTGAGCTTCATCCACAATGAAGAAGATATTGGACAAGGATCTACCACGTATATATGCCAATGGCTGAATAACCAACTTTTCCTGATTAACCAATTCAGTAATTTTCTGGAATTCCTTATCTGTTTCCTTATACTGATTTTGGATAAACTTCAGATTGTCCCAAAGTGGCTCCATATAGGGGTTCAACTTGGACTTAATATCTCCCGGCAAATACCCGATATCCTTATTCGATAGGGGTACAATAGGTCTGGCCAAGAATATTTGTTTATAATCTCTCCTCTGCTCCAAAGCACCTGCCAAAGCCAGCAAAGTTTTACCCGTTCCTGCTACCCCCTGAATCGAAACCAACCTGATATTCGGATTAGTAATCGCATCCAAAGCAAAAGTCTGTTCGGCATTTTTCGGTTTGATATTATAAGCCAGTTTTTTATCCACTCGCTCCAGGATATTCTCTTCCGGATTGTAATAGGCCAAAACCGAATTTTTATCACTTCTTAGGATATAATAAGCATTGGCTTTTCGCTTACGCGTGCCCAGGACTGTTTTAGCATCAATATATCCTGATTCATAAAGCTTGTTGATAGCCGCCGGATCCACATCATCCAACATATACTTCCCAGTATTTTCGAGCTCATTGATGTTCTTGATCTTACCGGTTTCATAGTCTTCTGCATGGATCTCCAAGGATTTCGCCTTCAACCGCAGGTTGATATCTTTGGAAACCAAAATAACCTTTCGGTTTTTCTCATGCTCTTTCAAATAAAGGGCTGCATTAAGAATCTTATGGTCATTTTTCTCCTCTCCAAAAATCACGTTGGCATTGAGTTTATTCTCCGGATTCATCAATACCCGGAAATTTCCCTTCGTCTTTCCATTCAATGGAGTCCACTCGTGAATCATATGGTCTTGGGAAAGCTTATCCAACAAGCGTATAAACTCCCGAGCCTCGAAATTCTTGGTGTCATTGCCCTTTTTGAACTGATCCAGCTCTTCCAACACAGTAATCGGAATCACCACATCATGTTCGGCAAAATTCATAATGGAATTATGTGCGTACAGGATCACGGATGTGTCCAGCACAAAGATTTTCCGCTCTTTTTCAGCTTTGGCTCTAGGCATGTGCAGGATGTTATTAGTGGTAATAGGTATGATATAAGTTAGAAAAATATCGTTTCCATTCCCTACCTTTTAACAATAATTTATTTACCTGTCGAGCACCTACCTTGCTATTTAATTGACAATCAATCAAATAAAAAAAGGCAGAAAATTGAATTTCTGCCTTTCTCAATTTAATACCAAGACTCTTAATCCAACAAGGCTGCAATATCTTCCTGATCCAGACTTTTCATAAAGCTTTCTTCCGTTGATATCAACTCTCCGGCCAATGCCAGCTTGCGATTTTGAAGAGCCATTATCTTTTCTTCTACTGAGCCTCTACTGATAAATTTGTAGATGATGACTTTATTTTCCTGTCCAATTCTATGCGCTCTGTCTATTGCCTGAGCCTCCACAGCTGGATTCCACCATGGATCCAATAAGAATACATACTCCGCTTTGGTCAGGTTTAAGCCAACTCCACCGGCTTTCAGTGAAATTAAAAAAACCTTCACATCCTCCTGCTCCTGAAATTTTTCTACCTGAGCTTGTCTATCCTTTGTGGAACCATCCAGATAGGAATAGGTGATTCCCTGCTCTTCCAAATATTCTCTGACAATGGAAAGATGTCTCACAAATTGGCTAAATACCAAAACTTTGTGCCCCTCCGAAATAGTGGACTGCAACATGTAGGTAATATCCTCCAATTTTCCGGATTCTCCTTTGTAATCCTCTCGTACCAGTTTCGGGTGATTGGCAATCTGCCTCAATTGAGTCAAGCCTCTCAACAAGGTAAATTGCTGTGCTCCTCTTCCAACTAGAGAACTCTCCCCAATGATCTTCTCCCGATAGTAAGACTTTACTTCTTCGTAAACTTTCTCCTGCTCCTCTGTCATGGCAGAGTACTTCACATTGGTAATCTTCTCAGGAAGATCAGTAGCTACCTGAGATTTAAGTCTCCTCAAGATGAAAGGCTTGATCATGGAATGGAGCTTGATGGCTTTATCCTTATCATTCTGCTTTTCTATTGGTTGAAGAAACTGCTTTTTGAAAGAATTCTGATTCCCTAATAAGCCCGGATTCACAAAATTCATTTGAGACCAAAGATCCATCGTGCCATTTTCAACAGGAGTACCTGTCAGAATCAGCTTCTGCTTGGACTTCAATTTATTGACTGCATTCGCAATATTGGAACCGGGATTTTTGATGGCTTGGGACTCATCCAATATGATGTAGTTGAAGTAAAAATCCTTCAAAATATTGACATCCAAACGGGTAATGCCATAGGAGGTCAGCACCAAGTCGTAATCCCTGAATTTCCAGGGATCTTTGATCCTCTGTGTTCCGGTATAAACCAATATTTTCAGTTCGGGGGTAAACTTTCGAGCTTCCAATTCCCAGTTGTAAATCAAGGAAGTAGGCATGACTAACAAAGAACAAAAACCGGGATTCTCCTGCTTTTCATGGGCAAGCAAGGCCAAAGTTTGAACCGTCTTACCCAAACCCATATCATCCGCCAAACAGCCTCCGAAACGGAACTCATTCAAGAATCTTAACCAATTGTAACCCGCCTTCTGATAAGGTCTCAATTCACCTTCGAAGTAATCCGGCAATTCATAATCATCAATAGCCTCAAAATCACGCAACTTTTCGAGCTTTCGAGTAAGCGTCAATTGCACCAGGTTTCCTTCCTCCAACTGCTTGGCCAAAGCCAAATGATGCTTGCGCATAATAATGGAATCCTGGGCAGTCCCTTCCTCCATAAAAGAAAACAACTCTGAATAATTGACAAACCAAGATGCAGGAATTACAGCGATCTCTCCATTGGGCAATTCAAAATCTGTCTTACCCTGCATGATCAGCTTTCGGACTTTGGCAAATGGCACCAGATAGATACCAAACTTAATCTGCGCCTTAACATCAAACCAGTCAATGTTTTCATTAACCTCAATGTCGATATTTGCCCTTCCTAGGTGATATACCTTACCGGAGGCATTTTTACGCTGAATGATTTTAATTTTCTTTTCCTCCAGCGCATCTTCATTTTCCCCGATCCACTCAAAAGCTTTGGATTTGGGTAGAGCTACTTTTCCATCTCGGACTTCCAATCCCAGATCTTTCAGGAATTTGCCAAATGCTTTTTCTTTCTGAAGACTACGTATCGTCTTTTTGAATAGAAATTCCCCGTCTTTTTCAATCAAGGATACTGAATTGCCCACAGAACTGTCGGTGCCTTTTTCCACTGGAAAATCTGTGTCTCCATATTGAAAACGGAGCTCAAATATAATTTTGTCCTCCTCAAGCTGCTCACCCTCCTCGCCAAAAAGATTGTTGCCTTGATTTCCCGGCAACTCCTGTATTTTCAACAGAACCTCGGGAGTACCTCTGTCGATGGTGATTTCAAATCCTCTGGCATCTACATCGTATTGGGTTAGCATTGGAGCCATAAACTTCCTGAAATAGGTAGGCTCCATTTTCTTATCGATGAGGATAAATTTTTTATTCAAAAATGGTTGTAGCTTCTTTCCATCAATATCTTTTTCAAAGTGAAAAAGCTGTGAATTCACAATCAACCAAGCTGGCTCTTTACAGATAAGATAACCTCCTTTATACTGCCACTCCAAGCGCTCCCCCTTAAACTTAATAGTAGGGTAGTAATGGGTATTATCTGGATTTTTATGAAAATGAAAGATGACAGTTGCCCGCTCGGCATTAACCTGAATTTCTTTCCAAGCTGGATTTCCATCACTTCCCATTTCAAAAAGTCTTTTGCCGATAAGTAGCGGCAATATCTTGGACCTCTGAATTTCCAACCTTGCCTCGACCAAGGCTTGAGTATTCTTATCCTCGGTTTTGGAATCAAATATCTTCGTTAAATAGTCCTTAGGACGAATGTTTTTCTTTTTGGGGATAAAGCTCTTGATGACTTCCTCCGGTTGCATCGCATCCATCATCTTGATAAGCTTGTAATCCTTTTCATCTAAGCCAGAGTCAAACTCCTTGGCATTCGCGGAACTGATGTTTTGAAAGGCATAAGAAAGCCTTCCTTTGTCATCCAATTGTACCACAAAGGATTCAAATAATAATCCTAGAAATTCATGATTAAAAATAGAATATACGATCTGAAAGGGCTTGTCAGAATCTACAATCATAAAATTATAAGATCAGGAATTGCCCGCTCAAACAGGGGATTTGAGCAAGACAAATACGGTGAGAGTTGAGTTTTTTTGAAATAATTAGCTTGTAAATTAATAAAAATACGGGCAGAAATGGATTGATATCGGCCTTTTTTAGAAAAATTGACATAAAAAAGCCCGTTTCTTTGAAAAAAACAGGCTTGAATTATACTTATTCTTGAATCTCAACTTTTTCTTCAGGGATTTTTTCTTCCTCTTTTTCTGGAAAAAACCTGCCTTGGAAAATCAATATAATAGCAACTCCTATGAAAATGGATGCATCAGCTATATTGAAAATCGGCCAAAGAGCTGTGTATTGACCACCCCAAAGAGGTAACCACTCCGGCAAATAGCCTTCCCAGATATCAAAATAAAACATATCTACCACCTGCCCATGAAACCAGGGAGTAGGTGCATCATAAGGTGCATTATTTAACCAAACACCATAAAATATAGAATCTACTAAATTACCTATTGCACCTCCTAATATCATAGCAATACATACTATAAATACAGGATGATTTTTCTTTTGAATTATATAATACAGATAATAACCTATTCCAAACATAGCTATCAAGCGGAAGCTGGTCAAAATCATTTTACCATATTCTGTACCCAACTCCATCCCAAAAGCCATTCCGGGATTAGTGGTATAGTGGAGCTTAAACCAGTCTCCAAAAATCTGAATCTGTCCGGGAGTGCCAAAGTCCATTTGGAAATGAACGAGCATCTTCACCACCTGATCCACTACAATCACCAAAAAGGCAATCCCGAAGTATTTTATGTATTTGTTCATCGTTTCCTATTTGCTATTTAGGCTTTTTCCACCAAAACAGCCAATTCAAAATCATCCATATCCAGGACAGTCCCGGTACTTGCTTCTTTGCTGACTTCCAAACTCAAAGCCTGCGTTTCGGACTGAATATAATCTCCAAACCCTCCTACAGATTTATTGACCAATTCGTTGGTGTCCGCTACTTTGATTCGGATTTTATCCTGCACTTCCAGCCCCATGTCTTTTCTGAGATTCTGTATTCGGTTGACCAAATCTCTGGCTACTCCCTCTTGCTTCAATGCATCAGTCAAGGTCACGTCCAAGGCCACAGTCACTCCGGCATCAGAAGCTACGGACCAGCCCGGAATATCTTGAGAAGAAATCAAAACTTCTTCCAAAAGCAACTCAATGGTCTCTCCTTCTACTTCTATCGGGTATTTTCCATCTCGCTCAATTTGGGCAATTTCTTCCTGCCCCCAAGATTTGATTGCGGCAACGACGAATCTCATCTTTGGTCCCAGTTTTTTACCCAAAACAGGGAGATTAGGTTTTACATCTTTCACCAAAACTCCGGAAGCATCGTCGATAAACTCAATCTCTTTGATATTTACCTCAGACTTTATCAATTCAGCTACGTGCTCGATTTGAGCCTGAACTTTCTTATTCAATACAGGAATCAAAATTCGTTGTAGCGGCTGACGGACTTTCAGCTTTTCCTTCTTTCTCAAGGAGTGAACCAAGGAAGAAATCGTCTGAGCCAAATCCATGCTCTCTTCCAGATCTTTATTGATCAGAGATTGGTCAGCAGATACCCAATCAGTCAGGTGAACGGATTCTTTTCCGGCTTCACCTGCTTCATTCAGATTTTTGTACAACCAGTCAGAATAGAAAGGAGCGAAAGAGGACATCAGCTGCGTCAAGCTTAACAGACACTCATAAAGAGTCTCATATGCCGCTTGCTTGTCCTGGTTCATATCGCCTCTCCAGAATCGTTTTCTGGCTAGTCTTACATACCAGTTGGATAGCTGATCCACAGTAAAGCTCATGATAGCACGGGTTGCCCTTGTGGCATCGTAATTATCCATCGCTTCCTCCACTTCTGTGATCAAAGACTGAAGCTTGGAGATAATCCATTGATCCAACTCTGCTCTTTGTGCCACAGGTACCGCTTTCGTATTGTCATAAACAAAAGCATCCAAATTGGCATAAAGTGCGAAGAAGTTATACGTATTCTGAAGAGTTCCGAAGAAGCGTCTTTGCACTTCGGTCACTCCGTCTAAGTTAAATTTGAGATTGTCCCATGGGTTGGCATTGCTCAGCATATACCATCTCAAGGCGTCCGGTCCATATTCTTTCAAGGTCTTGAATGGATCCACAGCATTACCCAATCGCTTGGACATCTTATTGCCGTTTTTATCCAAAACAAGCCCGTTGGCAATTACATTTTTGAATGCAACAGAGTCGAAAAGCATAACAGCGATCGCATGCAAGGTAAAGAACCAACCTCTCGTCTGATCCACCCCCTCTGCTATGTAATCGGCCGGATAATTTGCTTTGAAAATATCCTCATTTTCGAATGGATAATGCCACTGCGCGTATGGCATGGCTCCTGAATCAAACCAAACATCAATCAAGTCCGGTTCGCGAAGCATTTTCTCTCCTTTTTCAGAAACCAAAATCACATCATCTACATAGGGACGGTGAAGATCTAGTTCTTTTCCTTCATAAGGAGACTTCTCCATAAATCCAGCCGCGATGGATTTTTCGATTTCTGCTTCCAATTCGGCGATAGAACCTATGCACTTTTCTTCGCTTCCATCGGAAGTTCTCCAGATTGGAAGAGGTGTACCCCAGAATCGTGAACGGCTTAAATTCCAGTCTACCAGATTCTCCAGCCAGTTGCCAAAACGACCTGTTCCGGTAGCTTCAGGCTTCCAGTTGATGGTCTTATTAAGCTCCACCATTTTATCTTTGAAGGCCGTAGTTTTGATAAACCAGGATTCCAAAGGATAGTACAATACAGGCTTATCAGTTCTCCAGCAATGTGGATAACTGTGCTCATACTTCTCAACCTTAAAGGCTTTGTTTTCATTTTTCAGAATGATGGAAATAATCACGTCGGTATTTTTATAATCCGTCGCGTTCTCATCATCCTCCGTATAATTTTTCACATAAAAATCATCCACTCCATACTCCTTATGAGCGGTGATTTCATGCTCCTTCATTTTTGCAGCTAGGTATTCTCCTACTACTGGAAGGAATTTTCCTCTTTTATCGACAACCGGGATATCATTACCCAATTCATCCTGAACAAAGATGCCTGGCACATTATTCTGTACCAAGGTTCTAAAGTCATCCGCACCAAATGCTTTGGCTAGGTGCACGATTCCTGTACCATCTTCTGTGGTCACATAATCCCCAGAAACTACCGTAAAGGCCGGATGAGGCAATGCCAAAGCTTCGATTGGAAATAATTGCTCATACTCCCAGCCCAACATGTCTTTCCCTTTAAATTCCTCCACCACTTGGTAAGGAATTAATTTATCCCCCGCTTGATACTCCTCCAGCTTCAGTTCTGCTGCTTTTGGATTCAAGTAAGCCCCCATTCTGGCCTTTGCCAAAATCACGTTTACAGGCTCATGGGTGTAGGGATTAAAAGTTTTCACTTTGACATAATCCAGGTTTTCACCGATAGCCAAAGCGGAGTTGGATGGTAAAGTCCAAGGCGTGGTCGTCCAAGCAAGGATATAAGTATTTTCCTGCCCTTTTAGCTTAAACTGTGCGGTGATTGAGGTATCCTTTACATCCTTGTAAGTACCCGGCTGATTCAGTTCGTGGGAACTCAAACCCGTACCGGCCGCAGGCGAATAAGGCTGTATGGTGTAGCCTTTATACAAAAGCTCTTTATCATAGAGCTTTCTCAGCAAGCTCCAAAGCGTCTCAATGTACTTGCTGTCAAAGGTGATATAAGGATCATCCAGATCCACCCAATAACCGATTTTCTCAGTCAGGTCATCCCATTCATTTTTGAAACGCATGACCGTTTCACGGCACTTTTTATTGTATTCCTCTACGGAAATCTTCTTCCCAATATCCTCTTTGGTGATTCCCAGCTCCTTTTCTACTTGGAGTTCCACGGGCAATCCATGCGTATCCCAACCGCCTTTACGTTTTACCTGAAAACCTTTGAGCGTTTTGTATCGGCAAAAGATATCCTTTAGCGTTCGTGCCATCACATGGTGAATACCCGGGGTACCGTTTGCAGACGGTGGCCCTTCAAAAAATGTAAAAGTCTCGGCTCCCTCCCGGTTGGCGATTGATTTTTCGAAAATTTGATTCTTTTTCCAATACTCCAAGACTGACTCTCCTATTTGAGGGTAGTCAACCTGTTTGAATTCCTGATACGTTTTCACAGCCAATATTTGTCGAATGATTTGGATGTCGGGTCTTTTGGGCGTGCCCCCGCCGAAAAGGGCGGGGTCGGGCTATCCGCTCTTATCCTCCTGCTACGCAGGATGGATACCGCTTCTATCCCTCACGCGGGGCATCCCGCTCAAAACAAGCCACAAAGATAGCAGAAAAGCGCTTTTCTAAGAAGTAAAAAGTAAATACATCATGGACTCTAAAAAATAGGGGCTTTGCAATGGAAAAGTTTGACCTCCTCAGGGTCAGGATAGCAAGGTCGGGCTGCTTCCTTTTCCACGGGTTGCACCTGCCTACCGGCAAAGGTCATAGCCGTCAGTTTAGCAAGCTAAAACCTTGTGGGTGAGTTTATTTATGAACAAAGCGTAGATCCCCATTGGGATCTTTCTTCCTTTTGCTCATATTTGTATAATGTTTTTTTAGTTTA
>Ga0189275_100421_pt1 | contig 18021 bp, 18 predicted proteins | sample N19A6minimetaG_FD_130329 | JGI IMG/M metagenome (GOLD analysis project Ga0189275, IMG submission 130329) | Marine microbial communities from the Costa Rica Dome - N19 A6 mini metaG | ecosystem: Environmental > Aquatic > Marine > Oceanic > Photic zone | place: Costa Rica: the Eastern Pacific...
CCGGCAAGATCGGCGACGGCAAGATTTTCGTGCTCGACGTGGCACAGGCCGTGCGCGTGCGCACCGGCGAAACCAACGAAGACGCGCTCTGAGCGCAGCGCCTAAGGGGAAACACCTATGAAAACTCTGACGAAATTGGGCCTTGCCGCTGCGATTATCGCGGTTCCGAGCCTGGGTCTCGCCCAGGAGGCCGCGGAAGCGGTGGCCGATACCACGCCGCCGAACGAAGAGATCGGTTTCATCTTTACCACCTTCATGTTCCTGATCGCCGGGTTCCTGGTGTTCTGGATGGCCGCGGGCTTTTCGATGCTCGAGGCCGGGCTTGTCCGCTCCAAGAACGTGACCATGCAGTTGACCAAGAACATCTCGCTGTTCTCGCTCGCCGCGATTTTCTATTACCTGATCGGCTACAACCTGATGTACCCCGGCGACGGCTGGATGGTTGACGGCATGCTGGGCGCCTTTGGTCCGGCCGTCCTCGAGGCCGTGGGCCTGGCCGGGTCCGAGCCTGACCTGACCTATGCCTCGGTCGGTTCCGACTTCTTCTTCCAGCTGATGTTCTGCGCCACCACCGCGTCGATCGTCTCGGGCACCCTGGCCGAGCGCATCAAGCTCTGGCCCTTCCTGATCTTCGTCGTGATCCTGACCGCCCTGATCTACCCGATCCAGGCGTCGTGGAAATGGGGCGGCGGCTTCCTTGACGGCATGGGCTTCCTCGATTTCGCAGGCTCGACCGTTGTCCATTCTGTCGGTGGCTGGGCGGCTCTCGCCGGCGCGCTGATCCTCGGACCGCGTATCGGCAAATACACCAAGGAAGGCCGCACCGTGCCGATCCCGGGCTCGAACCTGGCGCTCGCTACCCTCGGTACGTTCATCCTGTGGCTCGGCTGGTTCGGCTTCAACGGCGGCTCGCAGCTCTACATGGACACCGCCGGTAACGTCGCTGACATCTCGCGCATCTTCTCGAACACCAACACCGCAGCAGCAGGTGGCGCAATCGCCGCGCTGATCCTGACCCAGGTGCTCTACAAGAAGCCGGACCTCACCATGGTGCTCAACGGCGCGCTGGCGGGTCTCGTCTCGATCACCGCAGAGCCGCTGACGCCGACGCTTGGCGCAGCCACCCTGATCGGTGCCGTCGGTGGCGTGATCGTGGTCTTCGCGGTTCCGTTCCTCGACAAGCTGAAGATCGACGACGTGGTCGGCGCGATCCCGGTGCACCTCTTCGCCGGTATCTGGGGCACCATCGCGGTGGTCTTCACCAATGGTGACGCTTCGATCGGCACCCAGCTCTACTCGATCCTCGTGGTGGGTATCTTCACCTTCGTGGTCTCGGGCGTGGTCTGGTTCATCCTGAAGGCGACCGTGGGCATCCGCGTCGGCGAGGAAGAAGAGATCAACGGTCTCGACATGGCCGAACTGGGCATGGAAGCCTACCCGGAATTCTCCAAAGGGTAAGGTTCACCTGACATGATCCGAAATGGCCCGGGCGGAAACGTCCGGGCCTTTTCATTTGGCCGGAGACATGGCGCAGTGGCCCCGCATCACGTCCGGGGCGCGATCGCTGGAGACACCCGCCCCGGCCCCCGCGCCGGGGCCCCCTGTCTCACCGCAACTCCTCAAGGTCAGCCGCGAAACCCCTCGCAGAATCAAACCTCTCCATGCTAGGTTTTGCGTCATGAAGGACGCACACCCCAATATCCGCGACAGGGACGCCCCTGTGATCCGTCAGCTCGATGAAGCGGCGGTCAACCGGATCGCCGCGGGCGAGGTGGTCGAACGCCCTGCCTCCGCCGTCAAGGAACTGGTGGAGAACGCGCTGGATGCCGGGGCCACCCGGATCGAGGTGGATGTTGCCGGAGGCGGCAAGAGCCTGATCCGCGTGCGCGACAACGGCTGCGGCATGTCGCCCGATCAACTGCCACTGGCATTGTCGCGGCATGCCACCTCTAAGATCGACGGCTCCGACCTGCTCGACATCCATTCCTTCGGTTTCCGGGGCGAGGCGCTGCCGTCGCTGGGTGCGGTCGGGCGTCTCACCATCACCTCGCGCGCCGCAGGCGAGGCAGCCGCCGAGATTCGCGTCGACGGCGGCGATCATGCCCCGGTGAAACCCGCCAGCGGCAATCGCGGCACCACGGTCGAGTTGCGCGACCTGTTCTTCGCCACGCCTGCACGGCTGAAGTTCCTGCGCTCCGACCGGGCCGAGATGCAGGCGATCTCCGAGGTGGTGAAACGGTTGGCCATGGCCGAGCCCTTCGTGGGCTTCACCCTGCGCGACGTCACCGGCGACAAGGAGCGGATCAGCTTCCGCGCCGAGCCGCAGTCGGGCGAGCTCTTTGATGCCCTGAACGGACGGTTGACCCAGATCCTCGGTCGCGAATTCACCGAGAACGCTGTGCCGCTCGATGCCGAGCGGGAAGGCCTGCACCTCACCGGGTTCGCCGCGCTGCCCACCTATTCGCGCGGCTCCGCCGTGGCGCAATACATGTTCGTCAATGGCCGCCCGGTGCGTGACAAGCTGTTCTACGGCGCCCTGCGCGGCGCCTATGCCGATTTCCTCAGCCGCGACCGGCACCCCGCCGTCGCGCTCTTTGTCGATTGCGATCCGCACCTTGTCGACGTCAACGTCCACCCGGCGAAGTCCGAGGTCCGCTTCCGCGATCCCGGCCTCGCCCGCGGCCTGATCGTCTCGGGCCTGCGGCACGCGCTTGCCGACGCAGGTCACCGCGCCTCGACCACCGTGGCCGGGGCGACGCTGGGCGCGATGGTGCCGGAAGGGACGGAGCCCCGGGTCTACCAGATGGACCGCCCCGGCCAGCGCTGGGCCGGTCCCACGCCCTCCGCTGCCGCCCGCGATGCGGCCTTCCAGGCGCAGTCGCCGGGCTTCAGCGAGATGGCAACGGCCTATAGCGCACGGGTTGAGCCCCAAGGCGAGGAAAGCCCGCAAGGGCTTGAGGAGCCGCCCGTCAGGCACCCCCTCGGCGCCGCCCGCGCGCAGGTCCACGAGAACTACATCATCGCCCAGACCGAGACCGGCATCGTCCTCGTCGATCAACACGCCGCCCATGAGCGGCTGGTCTATGAGCGGCTCAAGCGGCAGGCGGCCGACAGCGGCATTGCCGCCCAGGCCCTGCTGATCCCCGAGGTCGTCGAGCTCTCCGACACCGACTGCGGTTTGCTGCTGGAGCATGCCGAAGCTCTCCACGCCTTCGGCCTCGCCATCGAGCCCTTTGGCGGCGGTGCCGTCGCCGTGCGCGAAACCCCGGCAATCCTCGGAGAGGTCAACGCCGAGGCGATGATCCGCGATATCCTCGACGAACTCCACGATCTGGGCCAGTCCGACCAGCTCAAGGACCGCATCGACGCCATCCTCTCCCGCGTCGCCTGCCACGGCTCGATCCGCTCGGGCCGCCGCATGCAGGCCGACGAGATGAACGCGCTCCTGCGCGAGATGGAGGCGACGCCGCATTCCGGCCAGTGCAACCATGGCCGCCCCACCTACGTGGAATTGAAACTCTCCGACATCGAACGGCTCTTCGGTCGCACATGATCCGGATCGGCGACGTCACCATCGTCCTTGATGATCCGCTGACCCTTGCCGTGCTGGCCGGGCTCGCGTTTGTGCTGCTGTTCTTCTGGCTGCTGATCGCCGCCGTCCGCGCCGCGGGCCGCACCGCGCGCCTGACCGAGCCGCTGGCGCATCAGATCGGCGCGCTGGGGCACCGGGTGCAAGGTCTGAGCGAAGGACAGGAACGGCTGTCCGGCGGGTTGCACCACGTCTCCGAGGCGCAGGCCCAGAGCCAGATCAAGATGCTGCAACTGATGGAACAGCGCCTTGGCGAGGTGCAGCAGCAGATGACCGAGAACCTGCACGGCTCTGCCCGGCGCACCGCGATGTCGCTGGGCGAATTGCAGGAGCGGCTGACCGCCATCGACAAGGCGCAGGACAATATCACCAAGCTCTCGGGCGACGTGCTGTCGCTGCAGGACATCCTGTCCAACAAGCAGACCCGCGGCGCTTTCGGAGAGATCCAGCTCAACGACATCGTCACCAATGCACTGCCGTCGGACAGCTACACCCTGCAGGCGACGCTTTCCAACGGCAGGCGCGTCGATTGCCTGATCCACCTGCCCAACCCGCCGGGCCCGATTGCCATCGACTCGAAGTTCCCGCTGGAAGCCTACGAGGCCCTGCGCCGTGCTGACAGCGAGGAGCGCGCCAAGCGCGCCGCGCAACAGTTGCGCCAAAGCCTGCGCAAACACATCAAGGACATCTCCGACCGCTACATCCTCGACGGCGAGACCGCCGATGGCGCGCTGATGTTCCTGCCGTCCGAGGCGATCTATGCCGAGCTGCATGCCAACTTCCCCGAGGTGGTGCGCGAAGGCTTTGCTGCCCGGGTCTGGATTGTCTCGCCCACCACCTGCATGGCGACGCTGAACACCATGCGCGCCATCCTCAAGGACGCGCGGATGCGCGAGCAGGCCGGGGCGATCCGCCGCGAGCTGGGCCTCTTGTTCGCTGACGTGGAACGGCTGGGCACGCGGGTGGAAAACCTCGACCGGCACTTCGGGCAGGCGGCCAAGGATATCTCGGACATCAAGATCAGCGCCGAAAAGGCGGGCCGCCGTGCGCGCAGGCTGGACAATTTCGACTTCGAGGAACTGGCACCGGACCCGGTGGACACCGTGGTGCCGCTGGCAAAACCTTAGCAGCCGCAGGACCCCCGCCTGTTTCGGTATCGCGGGCGATTTACGGCGGGATTGGTCAGCATGGAGAACGGTGATGGCCGGTCCCCGCGGGGCAACGCTAGCGACTTGCGCCCAGCATCGCCAGGCGGATCAGCATCCGCTCGACAAGCGCCATGGCCGGGGCATTCTGGCTGGCCGAACGCAACTGCAAGTCGGTGTCGGTCAGCAGGGAAATCGCCTGATCGAGCTTGTAGGGACCCCAGTTCTGAGCCTGCCGGGTCATACGGTCCCGGCGCGGGCCAAAGATCGGCGGTCGCATCGAAGCGATGCCGCGGGCCGCGCCCTCGGGATGCGAGGCCGCCGCATGCAAGGCCCGGAAATGGCGCATCGTTGTAATCACCAGCGTGACCGGCGCCACGCCCTGCGCCGAGAGCCGCGCCAGCATCGGCCCGATCTCGCGCGTGCGGGCCTCGGCCACGATGGCCAGCACGTCGTCGAGTTCCGCTTCGGTCGAGAGGGGCGCCACTGCCGCCACGTCCTCGGGGCTGACCGGAGTTGCATCGCCGTGCTTGTAAAGCGCCAGCTTTTCCAGTGTCTGGCGGAAATCGCCCGGATCCAGCGCCCGCGACAAGGTGGTGATATCCTCCAGCGCCGGTCCGCCCGGGCGCAGGCCCGCGCGGGTCAGCTCGGCCTCGATCTCGGCGCGCGATGGCGGGTCGTCATAGATCGCCGCCGCATAGGCATTGGGATGCGCCTCGAAGGCCTTGCGCAGCTTCGACGTGGCCTTGAGCTGGCCGGCGGTGACGACGATCTGGGCATCGCCATCGGACCAGTCCTGAAGGGCGGCCAGGATCGCGGGGGCGGCGGTATCGGTGGCATCCTCGACAAAAGCGACGCGAGGGCCGGGAAAGAAGCCGATCGCCTTGACCGCGTCGATCAGCAGCGTCGGTTCGCGCCGCAGATCACTTCCGGGAATGCGGGTCAGACGCATTTCCGCCTCGCCCTCGGGGCCGATCAGCGCGGCGATGACCTCCTGCCGTTTGAGCGCCACGCGCATGCCGTCGGCGCCATAAATCAGCAGGCCGGTCCTTGCGGGATCGGGGCGGGCGAAATAACCGGCGGTGTCGCGGGGGGAAAGTTTCATCGCCTCAAATATCGGGCGCGGCGAGCACCAGCCGTTCGATCACCTGATCGGCCAGCGCGATCATCAGCCGGTCCTGCGCATCGCGCTGTGCCGCCAGTGTCGCCACGGTGGAACCGGAGGCGGAATAGGCGGTGAAGTTGTAGACCGTGCCGGTGTCGATCTGGGTCAGATCGGCGGCGCGGCGCAGGACATAGGTGGTGCTGCCGTTGACGTGATAGCGGGTGAGCTGACCATCCGAGGTGCTGCCGAGGCTTTCCTGCGAGAACTTGGTTTCGAGCGAGAGCGTGAAGGGCGCTCCGGCGCCGCCCGCGCCCAGCCGCTCCTCGATCCGGCGGGTCACGAGATAGCCGAAATGGTTCTTCGGCGCGTCGACGTGAATCGCGTTCTGCAACCGGCTGGCCGCGCCCGACGTGCCATAGGCGGGCGCGAAGCCGCAGCCGCCCAGCAGCGCGGTCGCCGCGCCCAGAAGAAATCCCCGTCGGTCAGACAACCACATTCACGATCCGCCCCGGTACCACGATGACCTTTTTCGGCGTGCCGCCGTCCAGGGCCTTTTGCACAGCTTCGTGGCCCATGGCGATCTTTTCAACCTCTTCCTTGCTGGCATCCGCCGCAACGCTGATTTCCGCCCGACGCTTGCCGTTGATCTGAATGGGCAGGGTGACGTTGTCTTCGACCAGCATCGCCTCGTCGGCCTGCGGCCATGGCGCGTCGATCACCAGGCCCTCGCCGCCGAGCATGGCCCAGATTTCCTCCGACAGGTGCGGCGTCATCGGCGACATCAGATGCGCCAGTGTGCGGGTGGCCTGACGCTTCGCCTCGGCCCCGGCCTTCGACTTGGCGAGCGTGTTGGTGAAGGCATAGAGCCGGGCGATGGCGGCGTTGAAGCCGAAGCTTTCGATGCCCAGCGTCACGTCGCGGATGGTCTTGTGCATCTCTTTCAGCAGCGCCTCATCGGTCCCTTGCGGGCCCTCTTCGACCTGGGCCGCGTCGGTGGCGAGGCGGTAGACCCGGGCGAGGTGTTTCGCGGCGGCATCGGCGCCGGAGGCGGTCCATTCGACGTCACGCTCAGGCGGGCTGTCCGACAGGACGAACCAGCGCGCGGTGTCGGCGCCGAAGGACGAGATGATCGCCAGCGGGTCGACCACGTTGTTCTTGGACTTCGACATCTTGGCCGAGGGGATCACTTCGACCTTCTCGCCGGTGTCCTTCACAAAGGTGCCGCCGTCACGGTCCTCGACATCCGCCGGATAGTGATAGATCGCGCGGCCATTCTCATCCGTCCGCTCGGCATTCTTGTAGATCGCGTGGGTCACCATGCCCTGCGTGAACAGCGCATTAAACGGCTCCTTGCATTTCTCCGGCAGGTGGCCGGTGATCTGCATCGCCCGCGCGAAAAAGCGCGAGTAGAGCAGGTGCAGGATCGCGTGTTCGATGCCGCCGATGTACTGGTCGACATTCATCCAGTATTCCGCCGCCGCCATGTTGGTTGGCGTCGAGGCGCGCGGCGCGGTGAAGCGGGCGAAGTACCACGACGAATCGACGAAGGTGTCCATCGTATCGGTTTCGCGCAAAGCCTTGCCGCCGCAGGACGGGCAGGTGCAGTCGCGCCAGGTGGGGTGACGGGCCAGCGGGTTGCCGGGCACCGAGAGGTCCAGCGGCTTGTCGCCCTCGTCATAGGGCAGCTCGATGGGCAGGTTTTCCTTCTTCTCCGGCACAACACCGCAGGTCTCGCAATGCACAACCGGAATCGGGCAGCCCCAATAGCGCTGGCGCGACAGTCCCCAGTCGCGCAGGCGGAACTTGGTCACGCCTTGCCCCACGCCATTGGCCTCGCAAAAGGCGATGGCGGCGTCGATGGCGTCCTCGCCTGTGGCGTCCTCGTCCCAGGCGAAGGGTTTCAGCCAATGCACCTTCTCGGATTTCGGCGGCACATAGGCCTCGCCGCTTTCCTCGGGCAGGGTATGCTCGCCCGAAAGCGGCTCGAAGGTGGAGATCACCGGCAGGTCATACTTGCGCACGAAATCAAGGTCGCGCTGGTCATGTGCCGGACAGCCGAAGATCGCGCCGGTGCCGTAGTCCATCAGGATGAAGTTGGCCACGTAAACCGGCAATTCCCAGGCGGTGTCAAAGGGGTGCCGCACGCGCAGGCCGGTGTCGAAGCCCTTCTTCTCGGCCTTCTCCAGCGCTTCTTCGGTGGTGCCCCCCTTGCGGCACTCGGCAGTAAAGGCGGCGAGCTCCGGGTTGTCCTTTTCCAGCGTCTTGGCCAAGGGGTGATCCGGCGAAATGCCCAGGAAGGACGCACCCAGCAGCGTATCGGGGCGGGTGGTATAGACCTCGACCCGGTCGAAGCCCTCGGGCCCGTCGATCAGGCCGAAGGCGAATTGCAACCCGCGCGACTTGCCGATCCAGTTCTGCTGCATCAGCTTGACCTTGGCGGGCCAGTCGTCCAGCCCGTCGATGGCGTCCAGAAGTTCCTCGGCCATGTCGGAGATGCGGAAGAACCATTGCGTCAGCTCGCGCCGCTCGACGTCGGCCCCCGAGCGCCAGCCCTTGCCGTCGATCACCTGTTCATTGGCCAGAACGGTCATGTCGACCGGATCCCAGTTGACCACCGCGTTCTTGCGATAGACGAGCCCCGCATCGAGGAAATCGAGGAACAGCGCCTGTTGCTGGCCGTAATACTCCGGGTCGCAGGTGGCAAACATGCGCGACCAGTCAAGCGAGAGGCCCAGCGGCTTCATCTGCTCGACCATCGTGTCGATGTTGGAATAGGTCCAGTCCTTGGGATGCCCGCCCGAGGCCATGGCTGCGTTCTCTGCCGGCATGCCGAAAGCGTCGAACCCCATCGGGTGCAGCACGTTATGGCCGGTCGACAGCTTGTAACGCGCGATCACGTCGCCCATCGTGTAGTTGCGCACGTGGCCCATGTGCAGCTTGCCCGAGGGGTAGGGGAACATCTCGAGCACGTAGTACTTCGGCTTGCCGCCCTCCATGGTGGCGGTGAAGGTTCCGGCCTTGTCCCAGGCCTCTTGCCATTTCGCCTCGATCGAGGCGGCATCGTAGCGCGACATGCGTATCTTCCCGTGCGTGCGTTCAGCGGTATCCGGGCGGTGATATTGCCTGACGGCCCCAGCGTCCAGAGGATAGCGGGCGCGAAGTGGTGCCGCGCCACGGCTGGACCTCTGCCGCGCAAGCGCATACCCTGCCCGCCGACAGGAGAGGCCCCCAGATCATGAGCGAAACAGAGCAGCCCGCCTATCAGGTGCTGGCCCGGAAATACCGGCCCGAAACCTTTGCCGACCTCGTCGGCCAGGACGCCATGGTGCGCACGCTGAAAAACGCCTTTGCCACCGGGCGCATTGCCCAGGCCTTCATGATGACCGGCATTCGCGGCACCGGGAAGACCACGACCGCGCGGATCATTGCCAAGGGCATGAACTGTATCGGGCCGGATGGGCAGGGCCAGCCGACCACCGATCCCTGCGGCACCTGCGAGCATTGCGTGGCCATCTCCGAGGGCCGCCATGTCGACGTGCTGGAAATGGACGCGGCGTCAAACACTGGCGTCGACGACATCCGCACGACGGTGATCGACTCGGTGGCCTATGCGCCCTCGGCCGCGCGCTACAAGGTCTACATCATCGACGAAGTTCACATGCTGTCGAAGTCGGCCTTCAACGCGCTTCTGAAAACGCTCGAAGAGCCGCCCGCGCATGTGAAGTTCATCTTTGCCACCACCGAGATCCGCAAGGTGCCGGTGACGGTTCTGTCGCGCTGCCAACGGTTCGACCTGCGCCGGATCGAGCCCGAGGACATGATCGCCATGCTGCGCCGGATTGCCACCGGTGAAGGTGCCGAGATCCAGGACGAGGCGCTGGCGCTTCTGACCCGCGCCGCCGAGGGGTCGGCCCGCGATGCCACCTCGCTGCTTGATCAGGCCATCAGCCACGGCGCGGGCGAGACCACCGCCGATCAGGTCCGCGCCATGCTGGGGCTGGCCGACCGGGGGCGGGTGATGGACCTGTTCGATCTGGTGATGAAGGGCGATGCAGCGGGGGCGCTGACCGAGCTTTCGGCGCAATATGCCGATGGCGCCGATCCGATGGCGGTGCTGCGCGATCTGGCCGAGGTGACGCACTGGATTTCCGTGGTCAAGATCACCCCCGACGCCGCAGACGACCCAACGATCGGCCCGGATGAGCGCACCCGGGGCCAGCAAATGGCCGCCGATCTGCCGATGCGGGCCTTGTCGCGGATGTGGCAGATGTTGCTGAAGGCAATCGAGGAGGTCTCTCTGGCGCCCAACGCAATGATGGCCGCCGAAATGGCGCTGATCCGGCTGACCCATGTCGCCGACCTGCCCAGCCCCGAGGAACTGGTCCGCAAGCTGGGCGAGGCACCGGTGCCGACGCCTCCGACCGGCGGCGGCGGGGGAGGCGCTTCGGCAGGCGGCCATGGCCAGACCCGCGCCCAGGGCCTGCCGCAGCCCACCCATCCCGGTCCCTCCGGTCCTTCGGCCTCCAGCGGTAACACTGTCGTTGCCCTCGCCGCCGATCAGGCGCTGGCGCGGTATCCGACCTTTGATCATGTGATCGAGCTGATCCGCTCGAACCGTGACGTGAAACTGCTGGTCGAGGTCGAGGCCGGCGTGCGCCTCGCCGCCTATCAGCCCGGCCGGATCGAGTTCACCCCGTCCGACAGCGCCCCGCCGGACCTCGCCCAGCGGCTGGGCTCGGCGCTGCAACGCTGGACCGGCAACCGCTGGGCGGTGATCCTCGTCAACGACAGCGAGACGCCGACCGTTGTCGAGGTCCGCGATGCCGACCGGCTGGCGCTTGAGGCCAAGGCGGCGGAACACCCGCTGGTAAAAGCGGCGCTCGCGACCTTTCCCAAGGCCCGGATCACCGCCATCCACACCGCAGCCGAAGCCGAAGCGGAGGCCCAGGCCGAGGCGCTGGAGGAAGTGGCCGACGAATGGGATCCTTTCGAAGAAGAGTGATCACGCCGCAGGCAAGGGCAGGGGGGACCACAGGGAAACGCCGCCCTCCCCTTGCCGCCACGCCGTACCACCCGTATCTAGAGGCCAAGCGACAGACAGGAGTCACCAATGTTCAAAGGCCTCGGAAACCTCGGCGACATGGCCGGGATGATGAAGAAAGCCCAGGCGATGCAGACCCGCATGGCCCAGATGCAGGAAGACCTGCACAATATCACCGTCACCGGTGAAAGCGGCGCGGGCCTCGTCAAGGCCACCGCCAGTGCCAAGGGCGAACTGAAGGGCCTCGACATCGATCCGTCGATCTTCAACGGCGATGACAAGGAAGTGGTCGAAGACCTGATCCTTGCCGCGATCAAGGACGCCCAGTCCCGTGCCGCCGAACGCGCCGAACAGGAAATGGGCAAGATCACCGAAGAACTGGGCCTGCCCAAAGACATGAAGCTGCCGTTCTGAGGCCATGGGCCTGCGGCGCGTCTTCTTCGCCCTCACCACCCTGATGATGGCCGGGCCGGTCTCGGCTCAGGCTTGGGCCACGCGTGCCGTCTGTGAGGTGCCCGAACCCGGCATCTTCGAGGCCGCCTTTGCCCCGGCGACGGCGGAGGAACTGGTCGAAGCCGCGCGTGCCATTCCAAACGGCGTGGGCCGGTTCTGGCGGCTGGTCTCGCCCGAGGGCGCGGTGTCGCACCTTTGGGGCACGATGCATTCCGCCGACCGCCATGTGCTGGACCTGCCCGACCTGCTGGAACAGCGCATTGCCGAGGCGCGGCTTCTGGCGCTCGAGATCGATCCAATTCTGCCCACTCGCGCGGCCTTTGAGGCGCAGTTCGAGCGCGGCGACTGGTTCCGTAACGGCCAGCATGACCCCCTGAGCGAGACCGCGATCAACCCGCGCGTGCTGGACTGGATCCGCCTGCGCACCGAGGGTCTGGGCTGGGGGGCCGATGCGCCCGAGCGGCTGACGCCCGGCGGGCTGGCGGAACTTCTGCTCTCCGATCCCTGCAACGATTTCTCCGGCGGCGTGCTGCCGGTGCAGGACGGTCGCATCCAGATGCTGGCGATGATCGCCGGGGTGCCGGTCAAGCCGCTGGAAGACCCCGACCGCATCCGCCTGCGCCTCGACGCGCCGGGCAACGAAGATTTCGCGGTGGATTTCCTCAATATCTACGGCGGCTATCTCAACCCCGAGACCACCTCGCAGGACCGCGCCACCAATATCGCGCTCTACATTCAGGGACGGATCGGCATGATGCTGGCCTGGGATCACGCCTACATGGCCGATCTTCTCGGCGATCAAGGCGCCGCGCTGGCCCGGGTGAACCGCTACCTGCTGGACGACCGCAACCGCCAGTTCGTCGACCGCAGCCTTGAGGAGTTGTCGCAGGGCGGGGTGCTGATCGCCGTCGGCAGCTTTCACCTGCCGGGCGAGGCGGGCATGATCGCGCTTCTGCGCGAGGCGGGCTATTCCGTCACGCGCATTCCCCTGCCGGGCGAGGTGCGCAAATGAATTCAACCCGTGACATCGACGCGCTGATCGATCTGATGGCGAAACTGCCGGGGTTGGGGCCGCGCTCCGCCCGCCGCGCGGTGCTCCACCTGATCCGCAAGCGCGCCTTGCAGATGACGCCCTTGGCCGACCTGATGACGCAGGTCGCCGCCACCGCCCGCGAATGCCTGAACTGCGGCAATATCGGCACCTCGGACATCTGCGACATCTGCGAAAGCGAGAAACGCGCCAACGGCATGATCTGCGTGGTCGAGGACGTGGCCGACCTCTGGGCCATGGAGCGCTCCGGCGTCTTCAAGGGCCGTTACCACGTGTTGGGCGGCACCCTGTCGGCGCTGGACGGCGTAGGCCCGGACGACCTCTCCATCCCCCGCCTGGTTGACCGCATCGAGACAGAGCAGATCACCGAGGTCATCCTCGCCCTGAACGCCACCATCGACGGCCAGACCACGGCGCATTACATCGCCGATCAGTTGCAGGACCGGGTCATGCTGACCTCGCTGGCCCAAGGCGTGCCGATTGGCGGAGAACTGGATTACCTTGACGACGGCACGATTTCAGCGGCGCTCAACGCCCGCAAAACGCTGTAGGGTGCGTGATTTCACGCACCGACGCTTATGACCCGTCCCTGAAAAACGTATAAAAAGCCCGCACATCCCCCACGGCCGCCAGCCCCGTTCCGCCAAATCCGAAACGGTCGCCGCCGACTGAGCCCATTTTCGTTCCGTTCAGGAAAATGGTGATCTCGTCGCCGCTTTCCTCAAGGATCAGATGGTTCATCCCCTCGGCCGAAAACGCGTCGCTCGATTGCTGGCTCATGGTCCGGAACCCCGATCCGTCGCGGCGAAAAATGGTCAGCAGGCCTTGTGCATCAATTGCGACCACATGGTAAAGATCACGGGTGTCGCTGAGACCATAGAGCAAGCCCGCGGAGCCTTCGCTCTCGGGATGGATGCTGACCGTTGCTTCGATCTTCCGCTTGCCTTCGGTGCCCGGCGTCGGGGCGACAAAGTAATAGCGGATCGCGCCTGCATTGCCGATGTTCTCGATCTCGAAACTCTCGCCGGTATTCACGAAGCGCCAGGTGTCGTCCTGACCGCTGGCAGGCAGGTGCGGGGCCAGTGACCCGAACCCCGTGCCCGGCGATTGCGCGAAAGCCACAGTGGCGGACAGGAAGGCCCAAGTCAGAAGCGCAGGGAGGAGGCTGGAAGCATTCATCGGAAGACGCATATCAATTCCCTTCTCAAAGGCTTTGAAACATGCCTTCCACGGTAAGATCTTGCCCGCGCCGATCAAGCCCCTTTTGTCAGGCCCTTCCGGCTGCGGCAAAGGGGCAGAGTGCGTGATATCATCCACGTCTCCCTTTCTTTCCGATCAGCGGCTCCTCGCCCTTAGCGATCCGGGCAGTACTCGCATGGTGCCTTCCCCGGACGATCACCATCAGAAACCCGCCCGGGCACTACCATCGATGGATACCCCAAGACCTTCGCCCAGACCGGCGCCAGCAACGCCGTGGCCGGGGAAATCCGTCCCAAGCCTCAGGCCGCCTTTGTCACGACGACCGGGTCGCAACTCCCCGCTTCAGGGCTGGCACGTCGAATACCTCCGTCCCGGCTCCCTTTGAAAGGTATTGATCCACCTTCATCCGCGCCTCCGAGATGGTGGGGCGCACGCCAGCCGGAACATACCACAGCACGTGCTGTGGTCTGCTACGCGGCGCAAACCACTCTTCCGAGCGCTTCAGAAAAGCGCCGTGTACGGTGCGGTAGACGTAGTGCATGAACGCTTCGGGCGACTCCCACACCGAAAACGAAGCAATCAGCCGTGGCGTCTCGGCAAACAGCGGCCAGCCTTCGTCAATCGCCGCCGCGCGTTCGTCGTCCACATGGCGCCAGACAAATCCCGGTGAGCGCTCGGCCAGCGCATGCACGCGGTCGACCGCGTTCTCGAACCCTGCAACCGCCGGACTGCCGGGGTCGTCGCCAAGGATTGCCCAGTTGAAATGTGCGAGATGCGTGTTGGGGGGGGTGCGGCACCATGACCCCGGTTTAGCACATGCGCCAGCTTTCCAATAGCCCCGGCCAATCCCGAAGGGGCACGCGTCACCCCTTCTTGCCGATCCGCGGTTCTTCGCCCCGGACAATCCGTGCGATATTTGCGTGATGCCGCCCCCAGACGATCACCGCCAGCACCACGCAAAGCACCACCATCGACGGATAGCCCAGCACCCAGGCCCACACAGGCGCCAGCGCCGCCGCCAAGAGCGCCGAGGCCGAGGATATCCGGGTGAGCAAAGCCCCCACCACCCAGGTGGCACAGGCCGCCAGCCCCAGCGGGAAGGCCAGCCCCAGCAGAAGCCCCAGGAATGTCGCCACCCCCTTGCCGCCCTTGAAGCCCAGCCAGACCGGGAAGCAATGGCCCAGAAAGGCGCAGAGCCCGGCCAGTTGCGCCGCGTCCTCTCCGGCGAACTGTCGCGCGATCAGCACCGCTGCCGCGCCTTTGAAACTGTCGAGTATCAGTGTCGCCAATGCCGCCGGTTTGTTCCCCGTGCGCAGCACGTTGGTAGCCCCGATATTGCCCGAGCCGATCTTGCGCAGGTCGCCCAGCCCCAGCGCGCGGGCGATCACGATGCCGAAGGGGATCGAGCCCAGCAGATAGCCGAGGACGGCCCAGAGGATCAGGCCCGAAAGGGCGGTCTCGAACAGCGGCATCAGAGGTCTCCGAAAATGCGGGTGCCGCCGACGAAGGTGGCCAGCACACGGCCTTGCATCCTTGCTCCGTCGAACGGGGTGTTCCTGGACTTCGACCGCAGCTTCCAGCGGTCCAGCACGAAGGGCACCTCAGGGTCGAAGAGCACCAGGTCGGCGGGCGCGCCGGGCGTCAGGCGGCCCGCGTCCAGCCCCAGTCGCCGGGCGGGGTTCAGGCTGAGCGCGCGGAACAGCAGCGGCAGGGACACCTCGCCCGCGTGATAGAGCCGGAGCGCCGCCGGCAGCAGGGTTTCCAGCGCCACCGCGCCGCTGGCGGCTTCCTCGAAGGGCAGGCGCTTGCTTTCCTCGTCCTGCGGCGTGTGCATCGAGGAGATCACGTCGATCACGCCCGTGCGCAAGGCCTCGATCACCGCCTGCCGGTCGTCCTCGGCGCGAAGGGGGGGCTTGAGCTTGAAGAAGGTGCGGTAGTCGGCCACGTCCATCTCGTTCAGGGTCAGGTGATGGATGCCGACCCCGGCGCTGACATCCAGCCCGTTGGCCTTGGCGCGTTCGAGCGCGGGCAAGGCGCGGGCGGTGGTGATCTGGTCGAAATGCACGCGCGCGCCGGTCATCTCGATCAGCGCGAGGTCCCGGTCGAGGCCCATGCGCTCGGCCATCGGCGAGACCGCGGGCAGGCCGCGCAGCGAGGCGAACTTGCCGGAGGTGGCGACCGCCCCCTCCGACAGAACCGGCTCCTGCGGATGCAGCATCACCAGCGCGTCCAGCGACCTGGCGTAGGTCAGCGCGCGGCTCAGCACCTTGGTGTTGGTCACCACCGTGTCGCAGTCCGAGAAGGCCACTGCGCCCGCGTCGAGCAGGAAGCCGATCTCGGTCATCTCGCGCCCCTCGCGGGCCTTGGTAAGCGCGGCCATGTGGCGAACATTGACAGCGGCGTCCGAGGCCGCGCGGCGGGCGACGAATTCCAGCGTTTCGGGGCTGTCGATCACCGGCGAGGTGTCGGGTCGGGTGACGATGGTGGTCACCCCGCCCGCCGCCGCCGCCCGGCCCGCCGAGGCATAGCTTTCCTTGTGCCGCTCGCCCGGCTCGCAGACCTTGACGCCGATGTCGACAATCCCCGGCGCGAGGCATTTGCCGCCGCAATCGAGCGCCTCATCAGCCCCTTGCGGGTCCTCTTCGGCAGTGCCGGTCGCGACGATGCGGCCCTCTGACAGGTGAAGCCAGCCGGGGGTATCAGTCCCGGCCTCCGGGTCGATCAGCCGGGCGTTGCGAAGCAGGAGTGAGGTCATGCGGGGTGTCCTCTGAAAAGGCGGGTTCGGGCGGCGTCGGGGGCAGACAAAGACCGCCTCATGCCGCGATCCAGATCATCACGGCGACCAGCGCGAACATCACCAGCAGCGCGACCAGCGCCACCTTGCCCGAGGTCCTGGGGTCATTGGGCTCTTGCATCTCGGCCTCTCTGGATTTCGGTCATCTGCCGCAGCACGGCGCGGGGATCGGCGATCCGTTCGAAGCCGATGTCGACCCGGCGGCTGCCGTTCTTGGTGCGCCGGTACTCGTGCGCGAACCAGATCGTGCCGGGCGTCCCGTCCTTAAGCCGCAGCGGGGTGTCGGCGGTGATCGGATAGCTCTTGAGTGTCCGGCCCTTGATCGGCAGATCGGTGGCAATGAACGCCCGTTCCGAGGTCAGGGTATACCAGGTGTGCCTGCGCCGAAAGCCGGGCCAGAATAGCCCGTGAAGGGTCAGCCCGATGCCAACCGAAAAATGGATCAGTCCGAACATCCAGAACCCGCCCGGACCATTCGACGCCAGAACCATCCAGACCACCGCGAACCCGGCAAAAGCCAAGCCGAAAAGCGACTCGACGATGCGCCCGCCGGTCAGGTGAAAGCCGCCATCCGGGCGACCTTGCCAGAGGATGGTCTCGCCCTCGTTCAGGATGCCGTCCCAACCGGCCTGCGCGTTCATCTGCTGGCCTCCGTGATCGTGGTGGCCACGTCGGTGGGGGCCTTGAGGTACTTGATCAGGTGCTTGTCGCCCGCATGGGTCACGATCTGGACCGCGCTCAGGATCGGGCGGGCCCGGTCGATCTGGCCCAGTGGCAGCACCAGCGGGCCGCATCTCAGCGTGCCGTCGCGAAGCACCCACACGCGGGCCAGTTCCTCGGAGGCCATGTACCAGCCGCGGATCGCAATGGCGGCAAACCCGGCCACGGCGCCGGTCCAGACATGCGGATTGTGGGCGATCCAGAGCACGAGCATGGCGCCGCCCATGGCAATCGAAGCCATGACGATGTGATCGCGCAGGTAGATCTCGCGGTCGGGGCGAAACTCCTGCGTGGTCATGCAAGGACCCAGACCAGCAGTGCCAGCGCCAGGAGTGCCAGCACCGCGCCGACGATCCATCCCGCTCGCGGGCGTGGTCCGGCGGGGGCGGGGTCGACCGGCGGATCGGATACGGCGCCGATTGCGGTCTCGCTGCGCAGCTTCTCCAGAGGCACCTTGTCGCGCGACTCGCCGAAGGTGGCGATCCAGCGCAGCGGGCTGGTGACTTTCATCATCTGGCCCAACCCTTCGAACGCGGCGGAGCGCATCACCATGACCCTTCCCTTGACCCGGTCCAGCTGGGCGCGGTGCGGCGCCAGTTCGTCCTCGGGGATGCCATGACCTTCGGCCAGGTAATCGGCCAGCGGCAGGCCGCCAAGGTCGTTCATGTCGAACAGGTCGATGTGATCGGGGTCGAGCGCAGTAGCGCCGGTCATGGATTTCATCGCCGCAGCGTCGTTTTCCAGCAGCGGTTCGGCCTCGTCGAGACCGAGGTCGACGGTGAAGACCCGCACCAGCCCATGCTCGCCGGGTTGAATGTCCAGCCGGTCGCTCACACCATCACCCCCTGCGGTTTGGCCGTGGCATTGCGCACCAGCAGGTCCATCGCCGCCATGCGCACCGCGACGCCCATTTCCACCTGTTC
>Ga0189275_100423_pt1 | contig 17669 bp, 22 predicted proteins | sample N19A6minimetaG_FD_130329 | JGI IMG/M metagenome (GOLD analysis project Ga0189275, IMG submission 130329) | Marine microbial communities from the Costa Rica Dome - N19 A6 mini metaG | ecosystem: Environmental > Aquatic > Marine > Oceanic > Photic zone | place: Costa Rica: the Eastern Pacific...
GCCCGCCATGATGGCGTTTTTGCCCCAGTCAGCGCTCAGGCCGAGCATTTCGCCCAGGTTACCTTCGGTGCCGAGCAGACGGTTGATTTCTGGGTTGTTGGTGCCTGCAGCCATCTCACCGATGTTTGCGGAGGTTACACCCAGCTCTTCTGCAGTGATCAGAGCGTTCAGGGACCAGCGAACCACGTCACCCCAGTTGTCGTCGCCATGACGCACGAGTGGGCCCAGAGGCTCTTTGGAGATGATTTCTGGCAGCAGAACGTGCGCAGATGGATCTTCGAAGGTCGCACGAGTCGCCGCCAGACCGGATGCGTCGGTGGTGTACACGTCACATGCGCCTGCCAGGTACTGCTGCTGAGCTTCTGCGTTGGTTTCGATTGGAACCGGCTCGTAGCTGATGTTGTTAGAGCGGAAGAAGTCCGCCAGGTTCAGCTCGGTGGTGGTACCGGTTTGGATACAAACGGTTGCACCGTCCAGTTCCTTCGCGGAGGACACACCCAGTTCTTTTGGAACCATGAAGCCCTGACCGTCATAGTAGTTCACGCCAACAAAGGTGAACTTCAGGTCTACGTCACGGGAGAATGTCCATGTGGTATTACGTGCCAGCATGTCGATCTCGCCGGAAGCCAGCGCGGTGAAGCGGGTCTTACCGGTGGTCGGAACAAACTCAACCGCTTTCGGGTCGCCCAGCACGGCTGCTGCTACTGCACGGCATACACCAACGTCGAATCCCATCCATTCGCCGTTTGCGTCAGGTGCCGCAAAGCCAACCAGACCGGTGGTCACACCACAGTTCAGCTTGCCGCGCGCTTTAACATCGTCAAGCGTGCCAGCAGCAGCTGCGCCAGCCGCCAGGCCAGCAACTGTCAGTGCACCGAAAACTACGGATTTTTTCATTTTTACCTCTTCCTGTTGTCCGCCCTATCCCGGGCGGTTTTTGGTCCTGTTAGACCGAAAGTAGATGTTCAGAGATTACACCCCCCTCACATCGATGTTCAGTTTGGTCGCATTCATCGCCAAACGTCAAGAGGTCCATCACGCAATACTATCATTGCTTGCGCTATCAGCCTCTTGACCTTGTTTTACACGCAAATCGCTCAGACTTTGCTCAGGTTGAAGAAGGTGTAAGCGTTCATAAATGCTTGCCTTTTCTTCTCCGCTTCCTCAGCGGCGTCCTCGTCGCGCCCCCACTGATCTTCCTGCCATTGCTCGTCGATTCGGGAGAGTTCCCAAAGCCTATCGATCGGGTGCAAATCACAGGTTGCGGCGAATCCGATGATCAGCGATCCGGAGATACCCACCAGATCATGGAAGGCTGCCAACTCGAAGTTGTCAAAGCTGTGTGTTTTCTCGCTCAGCTTGCTCAAGGCGTCGACGTCCTGCGACTCAAACATCACGCCGGCAACCGGCTTCAAACGAGCGTCAAAAGTTTCTGCTGCCCAGTCCAGAAGTGGGTCCCAAGCTGCCGCCTGACGGGCGATCAACTCTTCGGGAGTTGTGGCCCGGTAACAGACCAAATCGCTGCCACCGTACTCCGCCAACATGTCCGCCACTTCACCGTGCTGCGCCGCAACTTTATCAATTGCCGCATTGACGGAACGTGTAACCGGCATCGTGGACGGATCGATTTTTTCGTCCTGCGCATCCCACTCTGCCACCACAGCATGGGCCATGGCCTCGGTAGGCACAACCAGTGGTGCTTTGGCCGGAGTTTTCACACCGCGCCCATCCAACAACACTTTGAAGCCCCCTTCCGTGGCCTCATAGGTTGTCTCTTTCCAAAACCGTTTCTTGGCCCACTCGCTCATGGCTGAACCTCCCAAAGCTGTGCCAGCGCGTTTTCCAACGCCGCAAAATCCTCAACAACATGACGGGCCGCGCCCAGCGCGTCTCGCGCGTGATAGCCCCAGCCAACGCCAATGCCAGCCACACCCGCAGCGGCCGCCATCTCCATGTCGTAACTTGTATCGCCAATCATCACAGCGTCGCGCGCCTCCACACCGGTTTCCGCCAGCGCTGTTGTGATCATCGACGGATGCGGTTTCGAGGGGTGATCATCGGCCACCTGCGTGGTCACGAACATGCCCTGCAAGGCGTGCCCCTCAATCAGCTTATCCAAACCGCGCCGCGACTTGCCCGTGGCCACGCCCAGCAGTACGTCGTCTTGTGTGCACATCCGTTGCAAGACATCTCGCGCACCGGCAAAGAACGGCGATGACTGTGCCACCCCGGTCTCAGCACGACGCTGCATATACGCATGCTTATAGCCCTCAACCAACCGCTCTCGCAGCGCAGCATCCGCCTCAGGCAGCAGCTTGAACATTGCCACATCCAGCGAGAGTCCCACAATCGACAGGGTATCTTCGCGGCTTGGCGGTGCTAGCCGTTGCCCTTCAAAGGCAAGATTCATCGCCTCAACGATCAGCCCCTGGCTGTCCACCAGCGTGCCATCCACATCAAAAATCACCAGTTTGAGCCGCATAAGCCCTCCGCCCGTTCTGTGGCGCTTGCTTCACCATGGACACGCTCAGAGGTCAAGCATCGTTAGCGTAGGCGCCCGAGGAATAGGTCAACTCATAAGAATGACTGTAGAGTTCCACCAAGTTGCCAAACGGGTCTTCGCAATAGACCATGCGATAGGGTTTCTGATCCGGATAGTAATACCGCACCTGCTGCATCCGTTGTTTCCCACCCAACGTCTCAATACGCTTCACGCGCTCCTCAAGATCGCTGTCTTGCAGGCAAAAGTGGAAAATCCCCGGTTTCCAATAGTCAAACGGCGGCTTGCTGTCGTCAGTCTTGGGGAACTCAAACAGCTCAATGCCCACCCCATCACCGGTGGACAGATGCGCAATCCGAAACCGCCCCCAACCTGCGCCAAACACATCGTCACACATCTCGCCAATCGCACTATTGTCCTGCAATACTTCACTTGGTGGCACCAACAGGTAAAGATCAAAGGCTTTGGTATAGAATTCAACGGCCCGATCCAGATCAGGCACGGTGATGCCAATATGGGAAAACGACACAGCCGGCATGGGCTTCTCCTCTCAAAATGACGTGCAAAAGTAAAAAAAGTCGCGGAATGCCTCAGCATGCCACGACTTCACTTACGCGCCAAATTTATTGGGAGATGACAAACCCTATCGCAGGCTCTCAAACGGATCGTCCGCCGCGAGATCTTCAGACCAGCCAAAGGTCTCCCAGGTGTGCGCCATATGCTCAGGCAGGTCGGCGGTCACTGTCACAACCTTGCCTTTGGTCGGATGCATAAAGGTCATCGACCGCGCATGCAGGTGCAGCTTGTTGGAAATCATCCCACCCAGCTTTGCGCCCCAGCCATCGCCGAGGTTTTCCTGACCAGCCCCACCATACTTGCCGTCGCCTATGATCGGATGCCCGATCTCTGCCATATGCGCCCGCAGCTGGTGTGTTCGGCCTGTGATCGGCTCCATCGCAACCCAGGAGGCCCGTCCCGCAACACGATAAAGCGTTGCATACTGCGTAATCGCGCGTTTGGCGCCCGGCGTGCTGTCGACTTCTCGCGGATGCACCGCAATCATCTTCTCGCCTTCGCCCCGCGCGCCATGGCCGCCCGCTTTCACCAGACCATATTTGATCTCGCCCAGATATGGCGTTGGTACACCAGCCACCACAGCCCAGTAGATCTTGCGCGTCTGCTTGTGCCGCATCGCTTCGGTCAGAGCTTTCGCCGCCGCACGGGTCCGCGCCAGCAACAACACCCCAGAGGTGTCTTTGTCCAAGCGATGCACCAAACGCGGCTTCTCATCATAGTCAAACTGCAACGCCACGGACAGACCATCCACATGTCGCGTCTGCTTGCTACCACCCTGCGTGGGCAACCCGGCTGGCTTGTTGATCGCGATGATCTCGTCATCTTTGTAGATAACGCTATCCAGCATCATTTTGGCATCGGCCTTGCTGACCTTGGACACATCCCGTGTCTTTTCCCGCTGCGCCACCTCATGCGGCAACGGCAGAGGCGGCACGCGAATGCTCTGCCCCTCTTCCACGCGGGTGTTGGCCTTAACCCGGCCACCATCCACACGGATCTCGCCCTTGCGGCACATCTTCTCGATCTGCCCCTGGCCCACATGGGGAAACTTGCGTTTGAACCATCGGTCCAGCCGCTGATCGCCTTCACCGTCTGCAACGGTCACTGTCTGTACCCGGCTCATGCCAGCCATCCTCTTGTCACGGCCATACCCAGCATCAGCGCGCCCACCGCGCCAATCACCGAGACAGCCACATAAAACGCCGCAGCGCCATAGGCCCCGCGCTCCATCAGCGTCACGGTTTCCAGCGAAAACGCCGAAAAAGTTGTGAAGCCACCGAGCAGCCCGGTCATCACCAATGGCGACAGATGTGTCAGGTCGCGCTGCGCTGCCAACACGACAAAGGCTCCCATCAGAAAAGAGCCAATCACATTCACGGTGATGATCGCCAGCGGGAAGCCATTCCAGAAGCCCTGCCCCACCAGGCGCACCACTCCGATGCCCAGCAGATAGCGCAAAGCCGCGCCCACTGCGCCGCCCAAAGCCACATATGCCACGTTTAAAACCATCACGCGTCTCTCTGCGCTTTACCCCGCAATGTCAAGAAAACCGCTTTCTTCTTCCCCAAAATACCTCGGGGGAGTCGCCAATTTGGCGACGGGGTTGGCCCCTAGGCGTTCCGTTTGGTGCGCAACTTGGAAAAATACTCCATGCGCCGCTTCAACTCGCGCTCATACCCGCGCTCTACCGGCGTGTAGATCACCGGCCGCTTGATGCCTACCGGGAAATAGTTCTGCCCGGAAAATCCATCTTCGGCGTCGTGGTCATACTGATAGCCATCGCCGTACCCCTGGTCTGCCATCAACGAGGTGGGCGCATTCAGGATATGTTTTGGCGGTGGCTCAGCCCCGGTTTTCTTCGCCAGAGCCCGCGCCGCTTTATAGGCCGCATAGCCCGCATTGGTCTTAGGCGCCAGCGCCAGATAGATCACCGCCTGCGCCAGCGCCAATTCGCCTTCGGGACTGCCCAGCCGCTCATAGGTTTCCCAGGCACTGAGACACACGCTCTGCGCCTGCGGATCTGCCAAAGCGATGTCCTCACAGGCCATACGCGTCAGCCGCCGCGCCAGAAACCGCGGGTCTTCGCCGCCCTCCAGCATCCGCGCAAACCAATAAAGCGCTGCCTCCGGATCAGACCCGCGTACCGATTTGTGCAACGCCGAAATCAGATTGTAGTGCTCATCACCGCACTTGTCGTATTTTGTCGCCCGCCGCATCAACCGTGTAGAGAGCGCATTCGTGTCCAGTTTGCCGTCCACTTTCCAGGCCATGACCTGCTCAATCAGGTTGAGCAACGCCCGGCCGTCACCATCCGCCATTTCCAACAGCGCTTCCCGCGCAGGCCCATCCAAGGGCAAGGACTTTTCGAGCTCTTTTTCTGCCCGCTGTGCCAAGCGCTCCAGATCACCCAGCGTCAACCGCTCCAGCACCAAGACCTGCGACCGCGACAGCACCGCTGCGTTCAGCTCAAACGACGGATTCTCTGTGGTGGCCCCAACCAGAAGAATCGTGCCGTCTTCCATGTAGGGCAAAAATCCATCCTGCTGCGCCCTGTTGAACCGATGGATCTCATCCACAAACAACAACGTGCCTTTGCCATTGACGCGCCGCACCTTGGCGGCTTCAAACACCTTCCGCAGCTCCGGCACCCCGGTGAAAATCGCGCTGATCTGCACAAAATGCAGCTCGGTCTCATCCGCCAACAGCCGCGCAATGGTGGTCTTGCCCACACCGGGCGGCCCCCAGAGGATCAGAGACGACAAGGACGCTGAGGACAGCATCACACCCAAAGGCGCCTCTGCCCCCAGCACCTGCTCTTGCCCAATCACCTCTGACAAGGATCTGGGCCGCAGCCGATCCGCGAGCGGACGGGGCGCTTCGCCCTTCGGTTCCGCGACAGGAATGTCCGCCGGTGTGGTGTCAAAAAGGTCGGCCATTTTGCGCCCAGAAGTCCTTACAGTCTAAAGCGCATCACCACCCGCTGGGTGCCACGCTGGACCTCCAACGTAAGCCGCTTGCGCGCATCCCGCAAAGCTTTGTCCGCATCTTTTGTGGTGAGGATCTCTGTGCCGTCGATCACGCGCAACACATCCCCCGGTCTAATACCTAGACGCGCACCAATCTCACCGGGCTTTTCTACCATCACACCCTCTAGGCTCAATGGCAGGCCATACTCCCCCAACACCGCTGGATTGATGTTGGAAATCATCATACCGGGAATTGCTGATTTCCGTCCGGTTTCGATGGTGTCGCGGCTTGGCGTGTCCGGTGCCACGTCCATTTTTACGACGCGCTTCTCCAACGCACCGTCGCGCAGGGTTTGAACCTCTGCTTCGCTTCCAAGCCCTGCCACCGACATCCGAAAAACCATTTCTGCAGGCGTGTTCACTGGCTGACCATCCAAGGCAACAATCACGTCTCCCGGCTCGAAACCGGCGGCGCGAAACGGGCTCATCTCATGCAATTCGGTGACAACAATGCCCCCAGCTCGGTCTAATCCCAGGCCCTCCGCCATATCCGCATCCACAGGCTGGCCAAACATACCCGCCCAAGGACGTTGGAAGTCGTCAAACCCTTCGCGCGCTTGGTCTACAAACTGCGCAACCAAATTGGCCGGAATGGCAAAACCAATGCCGTTGGAACCGCCAGAACGGGTCAGGATCGAGGTGTTGATGCCAATCAAATCACCGTTGATGTCAATCAACGCGCCACCAGAGTTACCCGGATTGATCGCCGCATCTGTCTGAATGAAGTACCCCCGCGCATTGCCCGTTGCCACTCCAGAACGCGCCAGCCCGCTAACAATTCCGCTGGTCACGGTCTGCCCCACGCCAAATGGGTTGCCAATGGCCATGACCAACTCGCCGACGTCTACATTGTCGCTGTCACGCAACTGCAAGAATGGCAGCCCTTCTGCGTCCTTAAGCTTCAATATGGCCAAATCGCTCTCTTCGTCCGCGAGAAGGACCTCGGCTGTGTACTCAGAGCGGTCATTCAACTGCACGCGAATATCCGTGGACATGCCCACAACGTGATAATTGGACACAACGATCCCGTCCTCCGACAGGATCACACCGGATCCAAGCGAGCTTTCCACCCGCGGCTGCGGCCTCCCAAAGCTTCGAAAAAACTGGTCAAAAAACGGATCACCAGTGAAAGGACTCTGACGCACTTGCACAACCTGCTTGGCAAAGATGTTCACAACCGCCGGGGCGGCCTCTTTCACCAGTGGCGCAAAGCCCATCGAAATCTCGGCTTGCGATTGCGGAACCTTCGTTTCTGCCACAGCCGGTGTGGCCAGGCCCATCGTCAGAGAAATCAATACAGCGCGGATCATGCGGCCTCCAAAAGTGTTCAGTGCATCGCATATGCGCAGCCAACAGTGCCAATGCAAGCCGCTAGAGCCAGTGCCTATGGTAGAAAATCCGTTTGATACCGGTTTTCCGGCAAAGGCTTGCCCAACACCTTCAACGCCCCCAAGCGCCCGATCTCATCAGCACATTTTGCGCCTGCCCCATTGCCACCGGTCACAGCATACACCCGCTCGCTCTGCCCATAGATCAACGGCGTGCTGCGCGGTGTGAAACTTGTGACACAACTGTTGTGGCTCACGCCTTGCGACGCCAAATTCGGCATCAGTTTAAACAACTGCTCTGCCATGTAGTCTGCCGCCTTTGGGTCGCCATCGCCACGGAACCAGTCTTTCATCTCGGAGACAGTACCCAGTTCCACATCGGTCGGGTCTCCACCGATTTTCAGATAGGTTTTGCCATCCGGATAGAGAACCGGTGGCAGGATATAACAATCGCCCGCTCCGCCAGGGAAGAAATAAACAACCGACGGCATGTCCTTCAATCGCTCTGCTTCCGCGGCATCAATCTCTACAAACACTATCGTGCGCGCGTAGACTTGCAGCGGAACCGAATCCGGCAAAAGCCCTGGTGCTTTAGAAAACGCGCCCCCGGCCACAACGACCTTGTCAGCTTGCAGTGCTTCTCCACCAGCACACCGCACAGTCACGCCGTTCCCGATGTCCTCAACCTCAACAACCTCGTCCCGCACAAGCGTCACACCATTGGCCACACCTGCGCCAATCTCTGCCGCCACATGGGCACGTGGGTTGATCCAGCCACCTTCTTTCTCAAAAAGACCCAGAATGCCGTCCGGAAAATCGAAAAACGGGAACCGTTCTTGCAGCGCTCCCCCGCGCAGAGCGTCGTGTGCAATACTCGCTTCCTGAGCCACGGCCGTCGTGTCGCGCATGTAGTCACTGCCAACACCCGTTTCCGGACCGGCCATCAAAGCGCCAACCTTATGAAAAAACTTTTGCCCGCCGAGCGTCTCGATCTCCGCGTAGCGGCGCATAGCGGCATCCGCGAACAAAGCCCAATCGCGGCTACTGTCCAACCGACGCGTGATCCGTGCTTCATCATAGTGGCTGGCAAACACGCCGTTATGCGCTGCCGCGTCTTGTGGTTCCGCAGGCCCTACAAGCGCCACACTTGCCCCCATCGCGCTCAGATGCCGCGCACAGGCGCTACCCCAAAGGCCCGCGCCTACAACAATCACATCAAAACTCATTTTGCTCCCCCACAATTTTCTTAATGCCAACCACGCCGCGTGTGCAGCGAGAAGTCTACTCCAACCGCGCGGCCTTTAAAGTCGAGTAATGCTCACCCTCCGGCACAACGTGTAGAGAACATGTCGCGGGCAGTAGTTCCTGGAGCGCCTCCGCCATCGCCAATGGCGCCCATGTGTCCTTGTCTCCGTGCCAAATGTCCACCGGTGCCTGTACCTGAGCCAACTCAGCACTCCAGTCGCCCACATAGGCGGCCAAGTAGGCCAGATACCCATCTCGATACTGACCAAAGCTGTTGCGCATCCCCGCCTTCAAGCACTCTACAAACGACGCGTCCTACAACAAAGCGCGTTCCTGAGGGCCGCATTTGGCAAATAGCTGATTGATCAAGACACCAGGGGCGTTGCGTGCCAAGAGACCCTGCGCCGCCGTCAACAGACGCAAAACAGCGGGCCACTTCATTGCCAGTTTGAACACAGGTGCCCCTGCCATATCCGGCAGAAAATCTCCCAACGACAACGGCGCTGCCGGCGACACAACCGTCACTTTGGCAACCTTTTCTGGTCGTGCGGCTGCCAATCGAAGCGCTGCCATCGCCCCGATGGAAAAGCCGACAACGTGAAAGCCCTGTTGACGACTATCTGCGACCGCCGTTTCAAACATCTCCAGGAAAGCCGTCAAAGGTGCTTTCCCCGAAACATCAAACAGATTGGGCGCGAACAAAGCACGACCTTGTGTATCCAGTAACGATCCATCCTGTGGACATCCCGGCACACCATGACAAAAGAAAACGGGATTTGGGGAGGGGGGCGTCATCGTAGCACCTCATATCTTTACAGACACAGGTAGTGCCAACCCATTGGAACCAAAACGTGAGGGGATGTCTCAGGCCGCCACCAAACGAAAAAGACCCCCACCAGCAAGGCAGGGGTCCAGGCATCTGGTTGATCCAGAAGGATATTTATTCTTCGGCGGCTTCTTCAGCTGCCACGCGAGCCTTGTCGGCCGCGCCTTTTGCATCAACGTCACGATCCACAAATTCGATGATCGCCATTGGCGCCATGTCACCATAGCGGAAGCCGGCTTTCATGATGCGGATGTAACCACCTTTACGCTCTGCGTAACGTGGGCCCAAAACGTCGAAGAGTTTCGCAACATACTGGTCTTCTTTGAGACGAGCTGCTGCCTGACGACGCGCGTGCAGGTCACCACGTTTTGCCAGCGTGATCAGTTTTTCAACGATCGGACGCAGTTCTTTTGCCTTTGGCAGGGTGGTTTTGATCTGTTCGTGTTCGATCAAGGAACCCGCCATGTTGGCAAACAGGGCTTTACGGTGTTCGTGAGTACGGTTCAGGCGGCGATAGCCACGAGCATGACGCATTTGATTTCTCCTAATTCGCGTTTTGCTTTGTCAGACCAGTGATGCGTGTCACCGGTTCACCTTGGGGCGGAAGCCCATATTGTCCCCGGCAAGTCCGGGCATTGGATGAGCGGGGCACTTACGCGACCCGCTCAAAACTTTCAAGACTTAGAAGTTGTCTTCGAACTTCTTGGCCAGATCTTCGATGTTGTCTGGTGGCCAGTCCTCGACGTCCATGCCGAGGTGCAGGCCCATACCGGACAGCACTTCTTTGATCTCGTTCAGAGACTTGCGGCCGAAGTTCGGGGTGCGCAGCATCTCTGCTTCGGTTTTCTGAATCAGATCGCCGATGTAAACGATGTTGTCATTCTTCAGGCAGTTTGCAGAACGTACGGACAGTTCCAGCTCGTCCACTTTCTTCAGCAGAAGCGGATTGAACTCGAGACCATCGTCCTCTTCCTGACGGCCCGCAGATTCTGGCTCATCGAAGTTCACGAAGATCGACAGCTGATCCTGCAGGATACGCGCAGCGAATGCCACGGCATCTTCCGGCGTGATGGAGCCATCTGTGTCGATATTCATGGTCAGCTTGTCATAGTCCAGAACCTGACCTTCACGGGTTGGCTGCACGTCATAAGACACGCGCTTCACCGGAGAGTAGATCGCATCGATCGGGATCAGACCAATAGGTGCGTCTTCTGGCTTGTTCTTGTCCGCAGACACATAACCTTTGCCGGTGTTGACCGTCAGCTCGACGTAGAGGTCGGCGCCATCGTCAAGGTGGCAGATCACGTGATCTTTGTTCAGAACTTCGATGCCCGCGCTATCGCTGATGTCGCCAGCAGTCACGGCACCCGGACCTTTTGCATTGATGGACAGACGCTTAGGGCCTTCCACTTCCATGCGCAGGGACACGCCCTTCAGGTTCAGGATGATGTCGGTCACGTCTTCACGTACGCCAGCAACGCTGGAGAACTCGTGCAATACGTTGTCGATCTGAACGCTGGTGATGGCCGCGCCTTGCAGCGAGCTCATCAGAACGCGGCGCAGCGCGTTGCCCAGTGTCAGACCAAAGCCCCGCTCCAGCGGCTCCGCCACAACAGTGGCTTGGCGCGCAGGGTCGTTGCCTGGCTTAACTTCTAGCTGAGTAGGCTTGATCAATTCTGCCCAATTCTTGTGGATCATGCGTCCCTCCATTCTTGTCCGATTCCCATGTTCCAAAAGAACCAGACGCCCGAGGTTTCAAAATGACGAACTGGGGCCGTGCAAAACACGCGGCCCCAGCCAGTAGAAATGTCGCTTAGACGCGGCGGCGCTTTGGTGGGCGGCAGCCGTTGTGTGCGATTGGTGTTACATCACGGATAGAGGTGATGTTGAAACCGATAGCAGCCAGAGCGCGCAGTGCGGATTCACGGCCGGAACCTGGACCCTGCACTTCAACTTCCAGCGTTTTCACGCCGTGATCTTGTGCTTTCTTGCCTGCATCTTCCGCAGCCATCTGAGCCGCATATGGGGTGGACTTACGGGAGCCCTTGAAACCCATGGTGCCAGCAGAAGACCAGGAAATCGCGTTGCCCTGAACGTCAGAGATCAGGATCTTGGTGTTGTTGAACGAAGAGTTCACGTGCGCAACACCAGAGGCGATGTTCTTACGCTCTTTTTTCTTCGTACGATTCTTATCGCGTGCCATTGATCAAACCCTCCCTTACTTCTTCTTGCCGGCAATCGGCTTCGCAGGACCTTTACGGGTACGTGCGTTGGTGTGGGTACGCTGACCGCGAACCGGGAGGTTGCGACGATGGCGCAGACCGCGGTAGCAGCCCAGGTCCATCAGACGTTTGATGTTCATCTGCACTTCACGACGCAGGTCACCTTCAACGGTGTAGGTCGCATCGATGTGCTCACGGATGGCCAGAACTTCTGAGTCAGACAGCTCGTTGATACGACGGGTTTCGTCGATCTTTACGCTCTCGCAGATTTCTTTGGCGGATGCTGGACCAATGCCAGTGATATAAGTCAGGGCGATCGGGACCCGTTTGTGGGTCGGGATGTTAACGCCGGCAATACGTGCCACGTGTCACTTTCCTTTTCGTTGCGGTTCCGTAGCTCCGGAACCTTTTTTCACAACGTAAGCCCGACGCTATGGAGCGACCGGGCCTCAGCTGATCAGGTGGTCTTGCAACATGGGTGCGACCCACGCGCAAAGGATTGATTCTCCGTTAAGAGATGGGGTGGTTTAGGGGGGTTTGTGGGGGGGTGTCAAGTGGCCAACAGGATCATTCAGAATGACTGCCCTGTTTCCTTTTCCCACGCATCGCGGAACCTCCAAAATGATTGCGGTTCAGCAAGCCTCAGAAAGAAGTCCTTTGCGGCATCATTCAAGCTGGAATGACAGGACTTTTGCGACAAGCCTCCCCTCTCCGTGTAGAAGACCAGCCAATCTCCCTGTCGCCGCCTCATCAAGCAGACTTTGTCGTGCAACGTGCCTTCATCCCCCATATCACCGATATAGTAGCTTGTTTTAGGTATCGATTTCTTGTTGAGCGCAAATTCCAGAAGTTCCAGCTGATTTGCTTCGTCGGATGCTTTGAAAAAGCACATTCAAATTCCCTTAGATAGCCTCTATCCAACAAGTGTTGAACTTTCATTGCTTTGCCAGGTAGCTTGTATTGTATGCCGCCGCCCGCCTGCCCAAAAGCAGGTGCAATTCGCCCGCGTTCGACGACCAGCGGTTTTCAACAGTATATACCGTATACTTCATTCCATCGGGAGAGCCTGGCATAGCGCGATTTGTCCAGGGAGTTCCAACTGGTGCTAAGTATTGACCATTTGTTGAACAGTAGCGGTCGATAACCGTCCCAGGTGGAAGAGTGATTGTCTGGCGTCATTAACAGTGTCCTGTTCGACGCTTAATCTACAGCCGAAAATGCTATCGACCCATCGTGACGCACCAGAATAGGAATATTCCCAGCCAAGGCAAACCGCGGGTCCATTTCTTCAATCATACGCTTTCCATCATAGTAGAAGACAAAACCGTTCTGCGTTTTCAGGATTTTCCCCTTAAACGCGAGCTCAAATCCCACTTCTTCTTCCAGTTCTCGAAGGAACCCTGTTGCTATGTCCAATGCGAGCAACTCAGTGACCACCCGACGCTCCCTCAAGAATGCTCCATCTGTCGCAGCCGGAAAACAACCCAAAAAACTCGGGACGCGTTCTTGCATCTGAAACGATTGAACGCCCGACAGCGTTAGCAACCCAACGGACTTGTAAACTGTGGCCGACCAGATTTCGCGTTCCGCAGGATAGGCCCCAAAACCAAGTGCCTTCATCCATTTTCTTGCACGTCAATAAGCCAAACAGGCGTTCCATTTCCGCTGGTTGTAAGCCGAGTAATTCTGGCCTTCTCCAGTGCAAGAGAGGCAGTGATACATGTGCAAAGGCCAAAAGACCCACAAAAGCGATTGGCATTCCCCGTCGCTGCAGGAATTTACTCATCGTCGCGGCAACCGCCAGCATCGAAATCAAACATCCCCTGTTGGAAACCGTGCGACACGATGCTTCAGCTCTGCTTGCCTAAATGGCCATTCACACCTCAGCTCTTTCAGAGTGGTCAACACCGCCTCGCACCCCGCCGCACTATCTTGGCGTTCAAAAAGCCCTATCGATCCCTGCGCATCCATGAGTTCATAAACCCGCTCTGTGTCTCCAGTCTCCACAACCTGTTCAAGCTCTTGAATAGCCTGCTCAACACGGCCCCGCCCCGCGAACCAACCGGCACCCAAAACAAGACGCTGGAACCCACAGCCGACAATCTCTTCTTTCCCATCATTTACAAATGAAAAAACACCCTGAAGGCCTTCCAAGTGTGTGACTCGCGCCACTACCGTACATCTCCCGATTCAAGGTCTAAGATCACGATCGTCGCTCCTTTCTCGTCCACAAACTCTGCGACGCACGCACCTTGCGATCCCAGTGGGATGTCAATCACCGTCCCTCTGGAGCCGGCCAATAATTCGCCATGGTCGCTCCGGAGTTCAACCTCCTCATACAGGTTGAACTCTGTGTCACCGCTCAAACCCAACCGATTCTTGATACGAGTCATAATGCTCCCCCCCCAAACAAAAACGGAGCACCCGAAGGTGCTCCGTTCAATACATCCAGAAGGTGAATGTCAGGTCAACCCAACACTTTCGCCACAGAAGCCTCAACCTCATCCATAGACGCCAGACCGTCAATCGAGGTCAGGTTGCCTTTGGCGTGGTAGTAGCCAATCAACGGCGAGGTCTGCTTATAGTACGCCATCAGGCGCACCTTCAGGCTTTCCTCATTGTCATCCGCACGCGCTGTGCCACCTGCAGCCACCGCCTCTTTGGCGCGGTTGATGATGCGCTCTACCAGAACCTCATCATTCACCTGCATCTCGATCACAGCGTCCAGCTTCTCGCCGCACTCTTCCAGCAGTTCGGCCAGCGCGTCCGCCTGGGCCAGTGTGCGTGGGAAGCCATCAAAGATGAAACCGCCCTTCTTGTCGCCTTCCAGCTGCTCGCGGATCAGACCAATCACGATCTCGTCGGTGACAAGCTCGCCGCGGTCCATGACCTCGGCAACCTTCTTGCCCATCTCCGTGCCGGAAGTTTTGGCGGCGCGCAGCATGTCGCCCGTAGAAAGCTGGATCATGTCGCGCTTCTCTACGAGACGGCCAGCCTGGGTTCCTTTACCGGCACCGGGCGGGCCAAGCAGAATAATATTCATCGACGAGCAGGTCCTTTGCGTTTGCGCTTGTTCCGACCTTTGCCGGACAGCTGCGACTTTTCAATAAGCCCTTCGTACTGATGGGCCAGCAGATGGTTCTGAACTTGCTGAATGGTGTCCATGGTTACGGAAACCACAATCAGAACCGAGGTGCCGCCAAAGTAGAAGGGGATCGCAAACTGACCACGCAGAATCTCAGGAAGGAGACACACTGCCGCAAGATATGCAGAGCCCAGAACCAATACGCGGTTCACAACATATTCTAGATACTCGGCGGTGCGCTTACCAGGGCGGATGCCCGGCACAAAGCCATTCTGGTTCTTCAGGTTGTCGGCCACATCGTCAGGTTTGAAGCTGACGTTGAAAGTATAGAAGTAGGCAAAGAACACGATCATCGCCACGAAGAACAGCAGGTAGAGGGGCTGCCCTGGACCAAAATTCGCCAGCAGCCAGGACATAACCGGACCTGTCGCTGTGCCAGAGAAAGTGGAAATTGTGGTTGGCAGCAGCAGCAGGGAGCTCGCAAAGATCGCTGGGATCACGCCCGCTGGGTTCACTTTCACCGGCAGGTGAGAGGAGCCACCGTCATAGACTTTCATGCCCACCTGACGACGTGGGTATTGAATGTGAATCTTGCGCAGCGCGCGCTCCATGAAGACCACGAATGCGATGGTGGCAACCACCATCACAATCACACCCACAATCACCGCTTCGCTGATCGCGCCGGTGCGGCCAGACACAAAGAACTGCGCCAGTGCGGCAGGCAGTTCGGCCACGATGCCCACAAAGATGATCAGAGAAATACCGTTGCCGATGCCGCGCGCGGTGATCTGCTCACCCAGCCACATCAGGAACATGGTGCCGCCCACCAGCGTCACAAGACAGCTGAAGCGGAAGAACATGCCCGGATCGGTGACCAGCTCACCGGCCTCTAGGCTGACCGCGAGGCCGTATGCCTGCAGCGTTGCCAATGCCACCGTGCCGTAGCGGGTGTATTGGTTCATTTTCTTGCGGCCTTGCTCGCCTTCTTTCTTGAGCTGTTCCAACGCAGGAACCATCGAGCCCAGAAGCTGCACAATAATGCTGGCCGAGATATATGGCATAATGCCCAGAGCAAAGATCCCCATGCGGCCCAGCGAACCGCCGGTGAACATGGACAGGATGCCGCCAATGCCAGCGCCCGCCTCTTCCATAAACTCACGGAGGGCAACACCGTCGATGCCCGGCACTGGAATCCATGTGCCAAGACGATACACAATCAGCAATGCCAGTGTGAACAGGATGCGATTACGCAGATCGGTGGCTTTTCCAAGCGCGGCCCAGCTGGTGTTGGCCGCCATTTGCTCTGCTGCAGATACCATTTAGGATCTCTCTTAGACTGGAAACGCCGCCAGAACCGTTTCCCGGTTTGGCGGCGTTAGGAAAACTTGGAAGATTATGTAAGCGGGTCTGTGCCCGCTCACAACCTCTTATTCAGCCGCTGGCGCGGTTTTGACCGTCAGAGAGCCGCCTGCTTTTTCAACTGCTTCAACAGCTGCTTTGGAGGCGCCGGTCACTTCGATGTTCAGTTTGGCGGAAACTTCGCCTTTTGCCAGAACACGGATGCCGTCTTTGATGCGGCGCACCAGACCGGAAGCAACCAGAGCTTCCTCGGTGATCACGGCAGAAGCGTCCAGCTTCTTCTCGTCGACGAATTTCTGGATCAGGCCCAGGTTTACAACAGCATATGCCTTGCGGTTTGGCTTGTTGAAGCCGCGCTTAGGCAGACGCTGGTACAATGGCATTTGGCCACCTTCGTAGCCGTTGATCGCCACACCCGAGCGGGATTTCTGACCTTTGATACCACGGCCACCCATTTTACCTTTACCGGAACCGGGGCCACGGCCAACGCGCATGCGTTTCTTAGTCGCGCCAGGATTGTCGCGCAGTTCGTGCAGTTTCATATCGCTTCTCCTTGCCGGAACTGACCCACGAAGCGTATCGGGCCAAACACGGCTTTTGTTGATTTTGATTCTCGCGGCGCAAAACGCCACCGGGGGCGTATAGACCCTTGGGCAATGCTTTGCAATGTGGAAGATGGGCGGTACTGCCATCATGCAAGGAAGTTTTGGCCAGTCCCCCCGTGACATCCAAATTGTCAGATCGCTTCCAATGCCAATAAGAACCGTGGGACACTAGCGGTTGAGAAGTATCACGGAAACTTCGGGGAAATGCATGTGCATTCCGACAATCTCCTTTACTAGCATTTGGGCCAAGTCGTGCCGTACGATTGTCAAAGTGGAAGTCAAATTGACAATTTCAGGGAAACATTGGTCTGAGATTTCTAGGCAGAGATGAGACGGGAGGATAAAGTTTGATCGATTTTGTTTTCTTTGCGTCAGAAAATCCGAAACATTTTCATATCGAAGATCGGTTTCGAGTGGGTTCGGCGGCACATCAGTTGAAGTGTCACCTTCTAATAAGGCCCATCGATTTTCCCAGAAATCCATTTTGTCAAAGGAATGAAAACGGGAGCACTCCCAGCAGATCATGTCGCGCAATCCGTTGTAATGCTTCAAACGCGCCCAAAATCGCTCAACAAGATGTCCTGTCCCAAAATCAACTTGGACCTTTCGGACAGATGAAAAACTGCTGTTTTTCAACGCCGGGTGACGTTCCAATACTGCTTCAGAAAACAGGCCATACTTGCCCACGGAGTCGACATAAAGGTCGAAGGGCTTAACCCCTTCCATCACTTGAACGATACCGCCAGCCGAACTGTCAGGAACTTTGCAAGCGGACATACTTCCGGGTTTCAAGCCTTCGATGTCTTGATCAACTAGTCCGGAGACTTCGAATGGAAGTGGCCCGATGCCCTCATTTCCAAGTGTCGCGGAGTCTGGCTTCACCGGAAAATACAGACA
>Ga0189275_100424_pt1 | contig 17445 bp, 39 predicted proteins | sample N19A6minimetaG_FD_130329 | JGI IMG/M metagenome (GOLD analysis project Ga0189275, IMG submission 130329) | Marine microbial communities from the Costa Rica Dome - N19 A6 mini metaG | ecosystem: Environmental > Aquatic > Marine > Oceanic > Photic zone | place: Costa Rica: the Eastern Pacific...
AGTTGGCCACGAGGGCCGTGAGCCGATCACGGAACAAGCGCGCTAGCAGCACAACCTGGTCGCTGAAGGGCAGGCCAGGGTCGATCTCCTGGCGGTAATTGCGTTCGATCAGGTGCACCACAATCTGGTGCAATTCCTGATGCGCCCGGGGATGGGCCTCACTGCGGGCACGGCGGGCGAACAACTCCAGCTGCCCCACCCGCAGAAACGATGGCGCCACCCGGGTGCTGATGGCCGCCGGGTTGTCGACCATCACGTCCGGGTCCATCGAGCGTGAATTCTCGGAATACCAGGGCCGTCGCACCGTCTCGGCATGGGAGACGTAGAGCGTCAACGAACGGGAGGTGGGCACGCCGAGGGCATGCATTAAGTCCTGCGCCAGAAACTCACGGACGCTGGAGCGGAGCACGGCGCGCCCATCGGCGCCACGGCAGTAGGGAGTGGGACCACCACCTTTGAGTTGCATCTCCCAGCGGCGCCCTTCAAACAAGCCCTCAAACACCGACATGGCTCGGCCGTCGCCGTAGCCATTGCCATTACCAAAGGGGCACTGCTGGGTGTATTCGGTGCCGTAGATCGAGAGGGCGTAGCCGGTGGCCCAGCCCCAGGGCCGCATCGGACCGGTGGCCACACCGAGATCGCCGGAAAACATGCGGCGGAACTGATCGTCCTGGGCGAGGTCGTCGCTGAGACCAAGCTCACTGAACAAGCTGCGGCTGTGCGACAGGTATTGGGGCTCGGGGATCGGGGTGGGCGTCACCGGCACGTAGTGGCCGGAGAGCACCTGGCGGGGACGGTGGTCATCTCCATCTGCTGTGGACTCCGGGTCAGGCGTGAGGGCTTCCAGCAGGGAGTAGTCGGCCCGTTCGGCGAACTCAGCAAACGTGGCGGTGCTCATCGGACCCTGACGCTGAACCCATCATCGCCAGAGCTGCGGCCGGGTGTTTTGACCGATGGCCAATGCCGAGCCGAGGCCTTACACCGAGGGAAGCATCCAAGGACAACCGTGGGCAAAGCCAGGAAACTTCGCTCCGACAACCGGCAGGAGGAGCTGATCACCAGCCTGATCGGGCTGACCGCCATTTTTGTGGCCACGGCCATCTGGTGGAGCGTGGCTCCCCAGTGGCTCACCAGCAGCTGGCAAACCTTTCAGTAATCAGGCATGGACGCCTCAGCCCGGAGCCTGCACCAGGGCTCCAGCAGGGTGGGGCGACCGCAATGGGGGCAATCCTGCCCCCGCTTCTCCACCTGAACGAAGGGGATCCAACGGGAGTTGGCCTGCCCCTCATAGCCGCAGTGCTTGCAGTGAATCCGGTATTCAGCCATGGCTCAGAGGGCGGGCTTTTCCTGACGTTGCACGGCCTCATGGGCCTGGCGCAGGCCATGCACCATGAAGCAATAGGCCGGATTGCACACCAGATATTTGCCGTCGCCGATGGCGTCGATGGTGGACCCACGCGAGGTGGCAAAAATGCGGCTTTTGAACTCCATCTCATCTCCTTGGCTGACCTCACTGTTGTGGGGACATGGAGGAGCGGCAACCCGTGTAAACGCGCATTGTGCGCAGGGCTGACTCAGTCGACGGGTTCGCAGTGATCGCCATCGCACTGCAGCCCGCATTGGGGCTGCTTGGTGCCGTACTGCCAGGGACGACGCATGGCCCAGTACTCATCCACCAAGCCGAGCAGGTAGGTACCGATGCGCCGGAGCAGGGAAGCCTGTTTCATGCCTTCAAGCTGGCAACGGCGCCGCAAGCCTGCAACCGAACGCGATCAAATCAAGGTGGCGAAACACAGCCGAGGTGGGTTAGGCCCGATGCAGTGCTGCTGAGCTTGAGCACCGGCCCATGACCACCACGAAACATTCGAACCAGCTGCTGGAAGAGCTGGTGGCCGAAGAGATCGGCTTTCAGATCGATCAGATCGCTGAAGACCTGCAGCGAGAAGGCTGGCCGATCGCCATGGTGAAGCGGTTCATGCATGTGGCCGTGGAGCGCCTGCCGGAGTGATGCGACAGGCCGACTAGGTGCAACGACTCATCTGCGCAGAGCTGTTGCGCTTTTAACAACAGGGATCGCAACCATTCGTTGACAGTTGAGCAACGCTTGCGCCATTCCCGATGAATGTCGTCACTGCTTTTGCGGCCGTTGGCCTCACCGCGGTGTCGTGGGACGACACCCTCAGCCGGCCTGGGGCCAGGGCATTCCGGCATGCCCTCGATTACCGCGAGCCCTACTGCCGGATGAGTGAGAACGAGGCGGTGCTGCTGATGGATGCGGTGCTGGCCATGCGCCTGGAGAAAGGCACGAAGGCGCTGATGCTGGAAGCCGCCAAGGCGCTCACAGCCGATCAAGCGCTCACGGCCTACGCGATGGCCTCAGAACTGATGCGCTCGGATGGTCCCTATTCCGCCGAGGAGCGACGACGACTGGATCTGCTGGCCTTGATGCTCTCGATCTCGCAAGTGGAGGCCGAACGCATCGATTCGGTTTTTGAGTTGCTGCACGCCCCCCTGGAGCCAGCTCTTCTGGTCAACGGCGCGCCTTAGGCCGCACGCTTGTCATCACCGAACCAGATGCCCCGGCGGCTGTCGGGCAGACGGACCACGGCGCGCTCATAGCGCTGGCGGCAGCTGCGGGCACGGATATGCTCTTCTGCCTCTTGAAGCAGCTGTTGCAGCCTGACGTCGTCCATGGCGTTGCCTAGATGCTCACCCATTCAGGCCACGATCCGAGCGGCGTCAATAGGCCACGTTCAACTCGTCAGATCCGTAGCGGAGCAGGAAATCCGCTTCGGATTGATCGGAGAGCAGCAGGCAGGTGTGGTCGTTGGCACCGGTTCGGTAGCAGTAGACGTCGAGCTCCTTGGGGTTGCGGTTGGAGAGGATCACCTCCCCCATCCGAAGCACGTAGCGCGTTGCCATCACCTTCCACCCACAGGTTCCTTCGCGATAGCGCTGATCCAACCCGATCAATCATTTCTGTGCTGAGCTGCGCACCGCTCGTGATTCGACACTGAGGTCAACGCGAGCTCATTCGTTGTCAACGCGGATGAAAAAGCGACTCTCCACGTCCATCTCGCCCTGATCGTCGGTCTCCGGATCGCCCTCCACCAGCTCCACAGCGAAATCCTTATCGTCCAGTTCGTGCACAACAATCTGACCGTGCACCAGGTTGTGGACGAGAAGGAGTCGTTTCATGGGTGGAGGGAGACGCCGTTCCACCGGTTGATAGCAACAGCTTGATCTTCAGCGGAAGCCGAAACCTTCTCGGATCGGCTGCTTGGCGGAGTATTCCCGCGAGAGCGCATCAAGCATCAGGGCGATGTAGCGGTCATCCATGCCGATGTCCTGCTTCAGCTGACGCATCAAACTATTGATGCTCTTGAACGCGTCTGGAATCTGATGGTCCAGATGCTCCTTGGTGGGTTGGTAGGGCATCGGAGCCAAAAAAGTCCCCGTGGAACCTAAAGGAACCACGGGGAAAATGGTGTTGCTGCTGAACCGGAGATCAATCCTCTTCTTCGGAACCGCCAACAGGGATCAGGCGGATCTGCTTACGACCAAGCTTGATCTCATATTCATCGCCGGGCTGCAGTTCCAGCAGAGCGGTGTAGGCCTTGCCAATCAACAGATTGCCGTTGCCCTGAACCACAGCTTTGTAGGACAGCTTGCGGCCACCTTTGCCCACACCAGATCCACCGGTGGAGAAGGAAAGGCCCTTGGCTTCCAGGAGGGCCTCGTAGAACGCGGTGAATTTCACCTGCTCAGAGCCGTCTTTCTTTTTGACGACGTAACCACAACCCCTGGCCAGATCTGTTTTGGCGCAATCGCCAAGTTCCTTGACGCGGTTGAGCAATTCAGCTCCGGTAAGCATGGGTCTGTGAGGTCGTTACTTCTCTATTAGAACAAATATTGTGCTGCTCACAAGGGGAAAAAAGAATTGAATTCAGTTGATTGGCTGGAAAAACAAAAAATCCGCATGTGTGAGCAGCTTGTGTTGGTGGTTTGACAAAGCCCTCGGCGTCAAACAGTTGGCCTCGAGAATGCGTTCAAATGGCCAACTCCCAGCACCAATCAACATCCCAATCACACCCTGACCAGGGTGGACGGGGATGGTTGGTGAACACAACCCAACAGCGGCTGGTGCATTTCAAGCCGGAACTGAATTCAGAAACCACGGCCTGGGTCTCGATCAGGACGTATCACTACGACCCACCCCGACCACCGCAACCCCTCAGCCATCGCCGCGTTCTGGATCAGAACGCGATCGACACCTGGAACGTGATGGTGAAACGGGGCTGGCGGCCCTGCCGCGCTCCAGCACGCTGATCACTTTCGTTGTTGTTGCTACTGGTTCGGCAATCAATGGCATCAATTGCGCAGCAATGCCTCGATTCAGGCTGTCAAAGCCAGATCACGATCGATAGGTTGCCGCTCAGGAACAGATTCAGTTGTGAGCGTCAGTTCGGTTCAGCCCGCCCAAGCGATCAGTTCCACCAGCGTGCATGGCGCGTGGCAATTGTTGAGCTACGACGTTGAGGAACAAGCCAACGGCAACAACTTCGCGCCGATGGGGGACAACCCCAGCGGCTATGTGATCTTCACGGCGGAGGGTCGCCTCTCCTTCATGCTCTCGGCAGAGGGTCGCCAACCGGGCAGCAATGCCGAGGAGCGATCGGCCCTGCTGAGCAGCATGATCGCTTACACCGGCAAGTACCGGCTCGAGGGTGACCGCTGGATCACCCAGGTGGATGTGGCCTGGAACCCCGAATGGGTGGGCACGGAACAGACCCGCTATTTCGCGATCGAGGGCGACGTGCTCACGGTGCACACCCCCTGGCGGGTGATGCCCAACTGGCCCGAGAAAGGCCTCACCCGCAGCATTGTTCGTTTTCAGCGCTGCCGCTGAAGGGTTTCAAGAGAAGACTCAGGCGTCGGTCTCACCCTTCTGACCACCACAGGCGTGGCGGGGTTGGTAGCCCTGCTGCTCAGCCAAATAGCGCAGATAAACAATCTGATGACGGTCCGGCATGCCCACCGCAGCAATCAGACCCAACGGCCCAAACAGAAAACCCGCAACAGCCCAGCGGTTGCTGTTGCGGGCCTTCTGGGCGGCAACGGTTTTCGAGAGGCCGGCGCTGATCAGATGAGCGATCAGCACAAATAGCAAAGACTTGAGTTCCACGGAGAACGCGCAGCACACCCGTTGAAATAGCCAGCGCCTGCAGCACTGTCAGCCCTAGAACTTCAGCTCACGCCGAGCTGCGATGGCCACCACCCCCCTCCCCAGCACCGGCGCCGTGAGCGGACTGGGGGAAACCCTGGCCTTCTTCACCCAAGCGGATTTCGCCCAGCGGCGCTTTGAGACCCACGGCGATGTGTTCGAAACCAAGCTGCTGGCCCAGCGGATGGTGTTCATCCGCGGCGAACAGGCCATCGGCGACCTGCTGGGGCAAGGGGATGCCTTGCAGGGCTGGTGGCCCGAAAGCGTGCGGCAACTGCTGGGCAACCGATCGCTGGCCAACCGCAGTGGGCCGGGGCACAAAGCCCGGCGCAGGGTGGTGGGGCAACTGTTCTCCAGCGCAGCACTGGCGCGCTACACCCCGTCGATCGAGCAGATGGTGGAGGAGCTCTGCCAGGAGCTGATCACCAACACCACACCGTTGCCGCTGGCGGCACGGATGAGGCGCTTCGCCTTTGCCGTGATCGCCACCACGGTGCTGGGCCTGGATGGCGCCAGCCGTGATGCCCTGTTTGCCGACTTCGAGATCTGGACCCGGGCCCTGTTCTCGATTCCCCTGGCCATTCCCGGCACCCCCTTCGCCAAGGCGATGGCGGCACGCCAACGGCTGCTGAAGCGGATCAAAGGCGTGCTCCAGGCGGGCACCAACCAAGGCGGACTTGATCTGCTGAGCGGCGGCTTGGATGAAGCCGGCATTCCTTTGGACGATGACGACCTGGCCGAACAGCTGCTGCTCTTGCTGTTCGCCGGCTACGAGACAACAGCCTCATCGCTGAGCTGCCTGTTCCGGGCGCTGCTGCTCAACCCCGAGGTGGAGAGCTGGTTGCGCGATGGGTTGGCGAATGAGGCGGCATCAGCACGGTTGGACGCAACGGTGCTGGAGGTGATGCGTCTTACGCCGCCGGTGGGAGGGTTCTTCCGGCGCAGCCTCGCGCCGATCGAACTGGCGGGGGTGGCCGTTCCCGAAGGCAGCGTGATTCAGGTGGTGCTTAGCCCGACGTCGGCCGGTGATGACGAGGATCTGGCGGCATTCCGGCCGCAACGGCACCTGGATGGCTCGTTCAAGCAGACGCTGCTGCCCTTCGGTGGCGGCGAACGGGTATGCCTGGGCAAGGCTCTGGCGGAGTTGGAAATCCGCCTGATGGCGGTGGGACTGCTGCAGGCGGTGGAGCTGCAGCTACAGCCGGATCAAGACTTGGCGCTGCAGCTGATCCCCAGCCCCACTCCCAAGGACGGGCTGCTGGTTCAGGCCACAGCGCGCTAACTCTGACGGTGACGGCGACGGCCGAGGGGTTCAATCCAGTCCACCAGCACCTCCTGATGACGCAGCATCGGCTCCGGCAGGCGGCAGCCGAGGTTGATCTGGCCTTGGTCCATGAGGCGTCCGAGCCGGATGGCGGCGGCTTCCTCAGGCCGATCAAAACTGGTCTGATGGGAGGCCAGCCAGTTCACCTCGTGCTCGGTGATCACCCCGGTGGAGAGGCTCTCCAGGAAGATTTCTCCGACGGTCATGAGAAACGTGTAACTAATTCGTTACATCCTGGCGCGGACGGACGGCAGCTGCGATTCAGGGTCGTTCAGGCCAGCCACTGATCGGCATCCATCACCTTCTTGATCAGCAGGCCGAGGCGCTTGAACTCGGCGAAGTTCACATCCTTCACCGCCTGATCCAGGCCGCAATCCACCCAGGTTCCGTTGCGCTTCTCCTCAATCGTGAAGTCCTGCTCGAGGCTGTCGCGGCGGATCCGGTAGGTGATGCCGTCCTCATGAAGGTAGTCGGCGGAAACCAGCTGCAGACCCATCGATCGCTCGCGTCAATCCAGCGATGGTGGCGTGAAGGTGTCGGCCACCGCAACAATCCATCGGGCCGCCGCCGCCGTCAGCTGTTCCTTGGTGACGTTGAACTCGAGATCATGCCCTTGCTCGAGCAGATCGGGAATGATCGTCTGCCAGGCCATACCGGCGGCACTGGCGTTGAGATCACCGATCAGCACGAAGGCCTTGGCTGCTCCGGTAACGGCATCGGCGTACTCGGGATTGGCGCTCACCTTGCTGCGGTACCAATCCCCCACCAGATCCCGCTGGGCCTTGCTCAGAAATGGCGGGGCGCCAACGAGGTAGGCATCGAGCACGAGCATCGGGCTAGGAACGCTCTTGCCCGGGTGCTTGAGCTCAAACCAGGCCTGGCCGATGGAGGCGGCATCGGGCCAGTGGCAGAGGATCGCGGCGTCCTGACTGTCGAGGGAACGCTGGCTGGCCAGCTGATCGATGCGCTCCAGCAGAGCCGGCCCGGTGAGGGGCGGTTCGCTGCGAGCATGCTCAGCGCGGGCTTCATTGATCGCCTCGGCCACGGCCGCCTCGTTCTCGTTGAGCTGCTCGAGGGCCCGCTTGAGGTTGGCATCGGCGTCGGCGGGGCTGGCCACAGGCATCAGGCGGGGTTAATCCCCAAGATGTCATCCACTTCGCCCAGCCGCAGCGAAACCATCGGCAGGTTATTGATAATTTTCCACCTGCAGGTTGTATCCCGATACCAACAGGTTTTTATCCAAACAGATCTCAGCCGGAAATTGCGGGGATGCCGATTTGATCAGACGAAGATGAACATCAATTGGCAGATATCCAGCTCGCAGGCAGCGTTCAAAAAATTTTGTGACTGCAACTTCGAGAACATCAGTAGCAAAGAGTGGCGAAACTTGACCGCTCTCGTGCACCAATAGCCCGAAGTAATGCATCGCCTAATTCATAGCGACGAGACTTTACAAAAACGAGAATCATTTGCAATGAGCACAAATACCCAGGGCAAATCAAGGGCAGGACGTCGCTGCGCATAAAAAAAAGGAGGGTTGCCCCTCCTGCCGTTCACTGATCTGTTGATCGCTGCCTGAGGCAGGGGATCAATAGCTGCCGTAGTTGAACTTTCCGCCATACATGCGGCGGTAGGCGCTGTTGCGAGCGTTCTTGACGGCGTTGGTGTAGGAGAAGCCAGCTCCATCGCCGGAGAAGCCACCGCTGCCAGCAGCGAAGGTGCTGAGGTCTTTGGTGAGGCGCTTCACCAGCAGAGGGCCGGTGTACATCACATGCTCGGCGCTGGCGTTGGCCGGGGTGAGGTCAGCCATGCCCACGAAGGTGGAGCAGGCGGCCCGGGCTTCCGACTTGAAGCCGCGCAGATAAGGAACCGTGTCGGTACCGAAGGTCTCGAGGTACTCCTCGGAGTGGGTGAGGCTGTCGACGAAGGCATCGAAGCCCTGGTCAGCAATCAGCTGGATGCCAGCGCTGATTTCCTGCTGACTCACCGGAGGACGGCCCAGCAAGTGCTTGGTGGTGAGCTCGATGCCGCGCATGGGCGACACGGCGTGGAAGAACTTCTGCTTGTAGAGGTCGGACTTGACCAGGCCGCCCATGAAGCCCTGCACGTTGATGCGGCCATCACAGAGGAAGGCTTCCAGGGAGGTGAGGCGTTGGCTGTCGGAGATGCCGATGTTGCCGAACACCTGCTTGTAGGCCGCGGCGATGGCGGTTTCCAGAGCCGAGCTGCCGGTGGCGGCATAGGAGTGGTTCACCGCTCCGAAAGGGCAGACCTCATGGATCCGAGGACCCATGCCGATGCCCATCGAGGCGCATTGGTTCTGCTTGTATTCAGCGGTGCTGGATGCAGGTTTGCCGGCGTTGGAGCTGGCGCTCTTGGTGGCAGTCGCGGAGTTCGCAAAGGCGAAGGACACCCGTTGATCGTGGGTGAAATCCCGCTTGTACTTCAGAGCTGGCATCCGAAAGACCAATGAAATTCAGTTCAAGCTATGGCGATGACTTCATGCGCGCTGATGAACTTATAAATAGTTCAAAGTGAGCGTTACATGGCGCAATCAAAACCTCTGACTGCAACGTGATCGCCACAACTTGAAACGGCTAAAAAGCCAGTTCTGAACTGAGTTCTTGTGGAATCAACCGCCGTTGCAGTAGCGAACGGCTTCGGCTTCGGAGCGGTCCTCAGCCACAACGGTTTCAACGCAGCCGTTGAACAGGCGGCTCTCCTGCTTCACGGCGCAGAGACCAACGGCGATGGCCGCCAACGACACGGCCGACACCACGGTGGCGGAGATCTGAACCAGGCCATAGGCGAGCATCGCCCGCTTCTTGCCGCCGCAGGACTTCTGGTTGGTGGTTTCCTCGGACATCACATATAAGCAACGCCGAGACCCTATGGATCAAGCGTTGGCAACCGAAGCACGATCACGACCGTGATCACCGAACAGGCGATCAGCGAACGAGCGATCAGCGAACGAGCGATCACCGAACAGCCCCCAGGTCTCAGCCGAGAGGATCGATCAGGCCGGAGAGCAAGGCCATCACCGCTAATTGGGTGCGATCCGCTGCACTCAACTTGTCTTTGGCGTTGACCACGTGGGTCTTCACCGTTTCCACCGAGATGCCGAGGCTGCTGCCGATGCTCTGATTGGTGAGACCGCGGGCCACGCCGGCCACCACCTCCAGTTCGCGTTCGGTGAGTTCCTCAATCAACGGCGGCAGATTGGGGTTCGGCGCTTCTGCAGCACCGAGCTGGCGAATCTCCTCGGGGAGATACACGCCCCTTCCGAAAGGGTCTGGAGGGCTTGAACGAAATCGCCCTTGCCGGTGCCGAGGCTTGATTTGAAGATCACCACATCGGCATAGGCCTGCATCGCCTCCTGCACCACGGCCTGGGTTTCACGCACCAGCACGATCAACAGCTGGCAGGTGGGCAGCTCCGCCTTCACCCGCCGCAGCAGGTTCATGCCGTAGCCGGTTTCCAGATCCGAGCTGCAGATCAGCAGGCTGGGCTTGTAGCGCAGCACAGCTCAAAGCCTTCCTCTTCTGTGGTGGCGGAACCCACCACGACCCGGCGAATCGGCTCGGCCAGGCAGAGGCAAGCCAGGGTGAGGCGATCACCGCAGCACGCCACCACCCGCTGGGTCTTGAAAAACTGCGCCGTCGCTTCGACGGCTTCGTTCAATGCGCGCGACTCGAGCCGCAGCTCCATCCCAGACTGTTCGGATGCCCCTCTTTTAGCGGCGTTTGGATGGCTCAGCCGCGGAGCCATCACGCCCCGCATCCCGACGCACTACACCGCGGATGCAGTGGGGATAGCGCTCACGCCCCAGGCGCCAGGCCTGGGCGGCATCCACCACCTGCACCGTTTCTGTCTGCAGCTCGCCCTTGCGCTGAAGGATGAGGTCGTGAAGAGGTGACATACCAACCGGCGGCGCGCTCTTTTATTGAGCAACACGCCAATGGATTCCACATCCCTCAGTTGAGGGTGCCATCTGTATGGCCATATCCCTCAATTGAGGGATTTAGAGCAACGACGTAAGCACCAAGCCCCCTTCGTGTCATTTGGCACAACGCCATTGAGTTGGAGCCAGCACATTGATGCTGTTGCTTCAAAGCTGTGGCCAGCCGGCTGCGTCGATCCCTGCTTCGACTCGGTGACCGCGTTGGTCGCCGTGTGCCGCGCTGGCCGGAAGGATCCTGGCCCGATGCCATGCAACGCAGCCCTCGCAGGGTTCGCAGCACCGCCAAGGATGTGATCCAAAGCACCGCCAAGGCAGCGGTGGGACTGGGGCGCCGGGCTGCACGCCTGGGTATGGAATCGATCAAACGCGCCAGCAACCGATGAACAGTGGCTTGCTGGTGTTGTCTGTTCTGCTGTTTGTGGCTGGTGTCACCTTAATCAGCATCGACTGATTAGGCACAAACACTCAACACGATCAAACCGATTGATCGGCAACCAAATTCAAGAAGCACGACAGCGGTTGATACAGCTTCTCGTTGGAATCCAACAGATCGTGGCTTCAACCAAGTCCAAAGCCCATGGAATTTCTGATTGCCGGCTGCTTCATCTTTCCGCTATCAGCCCTCTGGATTCAATCGAGGGAAGACGACAACAATGAAGACGAGATGGACTTTCTCTGAATCAAGCCCGAGAGGACGGCATGACCGAAGCCTTCAATTCATGGGCCAGAAGATCCGTGGCCAGCATGGTGAGAGCAACACCCATCAAGGCGAGAGCCATGCCCTGATTTTTGTCTGAGGCAACAGCTACATTCCTGGACAATTCCAGATGTTTTTCCCAGGAGAAATGCATCAGCTCCAGGCCTGTACATGCTTTCTAAGGCCATAAGCCTTTGCGATCCGAGCGATCAACGGCATTCAGAAATGTTCTGTAATGCAAGCAATGCATTGAGTTGAGCATTCTTTCCTCAAATCGGTTGCAACTACTACGTTTTCCATTTGCAGCCTCAAAAGTTCTCGGGTACGTTCCGCTCACAAAGCCACAAGCCAATGGAACCCATCGCGTTGACTCTGGGCCAGAAATTTGAAATCGAGAAATTCTCACGGGAGATCGATAACTCGGACGATCTTGCGGCTCTGAAAAGCATTGCCAAAGACCTCCTGGTGGCCTGGAAACAACAGCAAGCCGCCTCAGCCTGGATCGTGCGCCAGCAGTCCCAGGGCCTCTGAAGTCAGCTGATTTCGTTGCTCACCACTATTAACGATGGAAGACAACCAAATGATCACCACCATCTCGGTGGAAATGGATGCCTTGCGTCTTCTGCACCGGGCTGTATCAGAGGCCTACGCCAACTGGCCCGGTGGTGATGCCAACGAACAGGCCTGCCTGTTGAACATGAAGACCCAGCTCTATTCAGCCTTGATGGACCACCTGCTGGAATCGGGTTCCATCTGAGCCCACTTCGGAAGCAAATCAGTCGTTTCCCTTACTCGGTAGAAAAACTCATGTAGTGGCGGCAGCTGCGGCAACAGACTTGATCCGGCCGTGGAGTTCGCCATGCAATCTGATCGCTCCCGCCTGCGCGAGCTGGAGATCCGTGTCGCCAACCCGCAGCACTGGAGTTCCGGCGAACACCAGATCAATGTTGAAAACCTGAGGCAGCTGCGCTTTCAGATCGAAGATCAACTCAAGAAACTGCGCCAGCACAACCAGCCATCCGCTTGATCAAACAGCCAGGTCTGATCAGCTCGCCTCAGGCTCGGCCCGCGCTCGGCTGCGGATGAAATCCCAGGCCTCTTCCGCTGAATCCGAGAAATGAATCAGATCGAGGTCGTCATCTGAGATCAAGCCCGTCTCGGCGAGGTAGTCGAAGTCCACAAGCCTTCGCCAAAACTCTGTACCAAACAGAACGATGGGCATGCTGCCCTTGGTGCCCACTTGCCGCAGGGTGAGCAGCTCAAACAGTTCATCAAGCGTGCCGAAGCCACCCGGGAAGAGGATGGCGCCAATCGAGCGCATCACAAAATGGAATTTGCGCAGTGAGAAGTAGTTGAACTTGAAGCAGAGATCAGGGGTGATGTAGGGATTGGGATGTTGCTCAAACGGGAGGGTGATATTCAGCCCAATCGAGCTGCAGCCGGCCTCAAAGGCACCCCGGTTGGCGGCTTCCATGATTCCCGGCCCACCACCGGTCACGATCACATGGGATGAGCATCCATGGCTTTCTGCCTTATTGGCCTGTCCGTGCTGGGACGCCAATGAGGCGAATTCACGGGCAGCGTCATAAAAACGAGACAACTCCACGAGCTGTTTCGCATGAACGACTTGTCGCTTCAACACCGGTGAGCCTGGATTTTCACAGAGCTGAAGCTGAGCTTGCGCCAACTTCGCTGCTGCGGTGTCTTGATCGACGATCCTGGCGCCACCAAAAACAATGATCGTCGATTCGATCCCGGCTGTTTCCAGATGCAGATCCGGTTTGGTGATTTCAAGCAGCATGCGCACACCACGCATGGCATTGCTGTTCAGCAAGTCGGGATCTTCATGGGCAATTCGGTAGGTGTGGGACGTCAGAATTGCGTCCAGATTGGCTTGTTCAGGGCTTGAAGTGCCTGAGAATTGAGTCATCTGTTCCATAGTCATGGGTGTTAGCGATGTCGTCGGTATCGGCGAGGTCGTCTTGATTCAGAGGATGTTGGCCGCCAGTTCAGCCAGTTCACTTCGCTCTCCTTTGGTGAGGGTCATGTGGCCCACCAGGGGCTGGCCTTTGAGTTTTTCCACCAGCCAGGTGAGCCCGTTGCTTTCGGCATCGACATAGGGATTGTCGATTTGATACGGGTCACCGGTGAAGACAACCTTGGTTCCTTCCCCCACCCGCGTCACGATCGTTTTCACTTCCAAGGGCGTGAGGTTCTGCGCCTCATCCACCACCAGGAACTGATTGGGGATCGATCGGCCGCGAATGGTGTTGATCGCTTCAACCTCCAGCAAACCCATGCCTTGCAGGTCGGCCCAGGCGTTGCGTGGTTCGCGCTGCCGCTGTTTCTTCGTCTGCTCAGCATCCCCGCCGGGAGACGAACCGGTGATGAAGTCGATGTTGTCGATGATCGGCTTCATCCAAGGGCCGAGTTTCTCCTCAAGCGTGCCCGGCAGGTAGCCGATGTCTTTGCCGAGGGAGATCGGTGGGCGCGTCACCAACAGGCGGGCGTAGTGATGGGTGTCGGCCACCTGGTGCAAACCAGCAGCGATGGCCAGCAGCGTTTTGCCTGTGCCGGCCTTGCCTACCAGAGTCACCAGAGCGACGGAGGGATCGAGAAGCAGATCCAGCGCAAAGCTTTGCTCGCGGTTTCTGGCTTTGATCCGGCCCAAATGGGCGCGATGCAGCCAGTGCAGCGGTTTGATGCTGTTGCTGTTGCCTTGATGCCGGGCCAGCAAGGTGTGGCTGTCGTTGCGCTGGTCCACCAGCACCACGCCTTCATTGGCCTGGAGATGCTGCTCCTCAGAGTTAATGACAGCCTCCAGGGGCAGCTGATCCTCGTCATGCAGGGTTTTGATCGTCTCCGCATCAGTGCTGAGTTCACGGAACCCTGCGTAGAGGTCGTCGATCGAGACGTTGTCGTTGACGTAGTCCTCGGCCTGCAGGCCCACCGCATCAGCCTTGATTCGAAGGTTGATGTCTTTGCTGATCAGCACAACCTCAGGTGCCTGCGTCAGCCCGCTGCATCGCATTTGCTCGAGAGCCACCGCAAGGATGTTGTTGTCGCCGCCTCCCCCCTGCAGTTCTGCCGGCAAGGCGTTGAGAGCTTGGGCCTGACAGAACACCACCTGCAGGATGCCGTGATTCGTACCCTCAATCGGAACGCCATCGGCAAGGCTTCCGCGGGCTCGGTAGGAATCCAGGAGCCTTGAAATCCGCCGAGCGTTGCGGCCTTTTTCAGAGTGATCCTTTTTGAAGCGATCGATTTCTTCAACCACTTGCATGGGGATCACAACCCTGAGATCACCAAAGCGGTGCGGCGCCTCAGGATCGTGGAGCAGCACATTCGTATCGAGAACGACAATTTTGTCTTTCATTGAATCTCACCATTGATGGATCAATTGGTGCTGAAAAGGTCAACAAGGCCGTACCCTGAAAAATCACCACAGCAGATTCATTTCTCCCCGCAGGCAAGACGCAGGGAGAAAGCAGATTGCAACAACAGAACACAGCAGTTCAGCCAGGGTTTGTGGCTTGAACCAAAGAGAATCGATTGCGTTGCCTTAATGACGTCAACTGAGATGTATTGAGCTCAGTCGTCGTAGATCTTGCAGCCAGGCGCAGTGGGGGACGTGTCGCAACGCTCCTCCCAGTACAGATCGTGCTGAGATTTCATCGCTTGCTTGGGTTCCTCAGCCTGGCCTGGCTGCGTCTTGTCAAATGCATTCAGGGGAATGCAGAGATCGAAAAAACCTGAACAGATCGTGACCATCTCTCTCCTTGTCGCTGACTTATCTCTACTCCTCTCCCCTCCAGAATCAATAGGTACTTAACCCATTCCTTTACACAAACAAAAAACCGCTCTTGCCTGAGGAAGAGCGGTTGATGGATCGCGCAGATGTACGGACTCATCCGCGCTCTGATCACTTGTTAATTAATTGATCAGGCAGCCTGCTGGTTACCTGAATCTTCTTCTTCCGATCGGATGAACCGCTTGCGTTGCGCGGATTCGTTGCCGGATAGATCGTTCGCCTTTGAAGGCTCAACGGGTTTTCGCTCGGGTTTGTCCATGCCCATCAAAAGGGGATGGATACCTCTCCTGCTCATTGAAATTTCCTCTTATTCAGATCTCGCGTCGTGGTCTCTCGGCCCTTACGCGTGAAATAACTATCGCGCAGATCAGTTGCAGACGCGCCCTGCAATGCTTAAGAGAATCTGGCGAGTCGCCCAACATCACCGGCCTGGAAGGGATTGGAGCAGCAGAGTGAGAGAACGAATCGAACGCAATGCACTGCGGAGTGCTCCGATGATTTGGATTCGAACCAGCCTCGCCACGGCAGGCCTCGCCATCGCCACCGCCATTCCGGCAAACGCTGAGATCGTCGCCTCAACCTGCCGACTGCTCAGCTACGACGGCCCCATCACCAGCGTGGAAACCTTCCGCTGTGACTTCATGCAGCGCGGCGGCAACGTTCTGGTGAACAGCGCTGAGCATGAGTTCAGCTTTCTGGCTGCCGAGCAAGGGGAGACCTATATCCGCATCAACTCCATCCCACTGCGTTTCACCCGCACGGGTGAGTACACCCTGGAGGTGACGCAATCGCCCTGGCTGCGCTGAGCAGGACTGACCGGCTCAACCAACCAACCTGTCATCGGAATTCAGAAGAGCCTTTCCTTTCGCAACCCTCACCACTTCGCGTGAGAGCCCAGGGCTTTGAAAGATGACGCGATAGACGTTTGTGAAAGCAAGCGACTTGGCGCGTGCATTCACGAACGCCTTGAACTCAGTCTTAAAGCACTGTTCTTGAACCCATTGGTCGGGCCCATCACTTCGCTCAACGCAGTACATCGATTGGAGCATGAAGGACATGCAGCTTGATGAGGCTGCGGACGCTTGTTCTCGATCGACAGGCCAGCTTTGGGATCACGTCTTCAGTTGATGACGGGAAGCCTGGGGCCAACACTCTCGAAAGTCGCTCTTTCGCCTTGAACGTCGATCAGATTGGGACGCACAAATTGAATCCACACGACGGAATCACATCGCGTCGAGCGATGAGGGAATGCGATTCCGCCACCGGTGTGCCCTCGAACGCACAGCACGGCACTTCGTTTGTATCCCCGCTCAACAGATTGAAATCGAGTCACCGACTACCGAAGCGCGTTCTCGCTTCAGCTTTCCGGGCGTGATCGTCGATGCCAGTGACGATTCCAATTCTGAGACCAATTCGTGTAAAGTTTCAATAAGTAGCCCCAGGTCGATGCTCAAAGCTTTGTTCTCCCTGGCGTTTGCAGCAGTGATGTGGGTTCAGGTGCCGCAGTGGCAGCCGGACTGGTCGCAGTGCTCCGTTGATACGCCGGATGTGAACTGTCACTGGTACGTCACGGCACCCGACAACACGTTTGGTGAAGGCTTCAGCTGGGAGAACGCACCCTGGTTCAGTGCCGAAGGGCTTCGGGATGTGGGTGATCTGGACAACACGATGACCACGATCCACAGCCAGGCCCTTCCAGCAAATTGACGCAGCCAGGAAAGCGTCACCCCTAACCTTTCTCTTTGGAGAGACCTCAGTGAACGACTACTCAGTAGCCATCACCGCACTCATCGTGGTCACCGTGGTGATCTCCGCTGCCGTCGTTTACGTGCTGGCTCAGCCAACCGACCTGCCCAGATACAAAGAAAACAAGGATCAATAGAAGCAACCCCGTGGGTGAACATTGACCGTTTCACTCACATCGCCCCGCAGATCTGAATCCAGCACTAGGGTCATCAGATCTTCGGCACACACCTGGCGTGAAAGGTCCGAACCTCGCTTTTGTAGGTGGCTCAGTGATCGTCGCGATCATGGCAGTGGTTGTTTTTATTGGCGCCGCCAACGCTGGTGACTACCCCCGCAGCAAGACAGCTGAAGCCACCTCAGTTGAGGCCCATCACAACGCCGATGACAAGGCTGACGTTGAAGCCTGATCGGCTCCAACACCTCAGCGAAGCGGTCCACCTGCACTGGGGTGATGGCCTGCAGTGTGCTCAAGGCCTCACCGATGGACTGCCCAACAAAGATTCCACCGGTGAGCACCGCAGCGAAACAAGCCAACCCGAGGATGAGCCCAGCTGCAATGCGAGTGGAGCTCGTGGTTTCTGTGTTGCGTTGCTCAGTGCTGGAAGCCATCTGAGTTGCTGCGACAAACCAGTTGTGGCTCAAACCGCTCACGGTTTCAACTGGGCACCAAATCACTGCAGTG
>Ga0189275_100428_pt1 | contig 17294 bp, 21 predicted proteins | sample N19A6minimetaG_FD_130329 | JGI IMG/M metagenome (GOLD analysis project Ga0189275, IMG submission 130329) | Marine microbial communities from the Costa Rica Dome - N19 A6 mini metaG | ecosystem: Environmental > Aquatic > Marine > Oceanic > Photic zone | place: Costa Rica: the Eastern Pacific...
AGACACACGCGCAGAAGCGATTTTGTCGAAGGTGATTTCGTTCTGACGGGAAATGTCCTCTGAACGGGCAAAGCCAGACACAAGCAGCTCACGCAATTCGTAGTTCACACGCAGCTCCTGAGAACCTTCGATCGCCAACACGCCATTGGGCAGCACATCCACAACCGTGGCCGCAACGCGCAACGTCAGTTTCTCACTACGCTTCACGGAACCATCGCCCGAGCTGGAGCTGTTGGAGCTCAGGTCCACCAAAGGATCAGTTGTGGCCCCATCTGGCAGGCGCGAATTGATGCGTTGTGGCAGGCCAGCAAATGCTGGAATGCTCAGGCTGTCAGATCCGCTGCGGCTGCGTTCGGTTTCATTGTTGATTTGGGCTTTTTCATCAACCTCAATCACCACGGTGAGGATATCGCCCCGGCTCGCGGCACGCCGATCGCCAAGCAATGAGGCTTTGTTTCCGCTCCACAAAGACGCCGTATCGGACCGGCGCGACACGCTGGCCTGTTGCGGCAGCGGTGGGTTCATCATCGCATAGTGCTCTTGATTGTTGGTGGTGGGTGTAAAGCTCGGCGCCTTACCCATATGATCCGTACGACCGCACGCGGACACGGCCAGCGTCACAAGAAGAAGTGTTATTGAGAGAATACGCACTGGTGTGTTCCTTTAATTGGCGACCTGAATATTGCCGTTGGGCAATACGGTTCCGGTGATGGTGGAGCGGGAGCTGAGGTTCATAACGCGAAGGCGTTCGCCTTCACCGCCACGGGCAAGTGAGCGGCCTTCGGTTTCGATATTCAACCCATTGGCGCTGTAGACCAGCGTGACAATTTGATTACGTTCGACAAGCGCAGGCTCTCCAATGTCGCCTTTTCGTACTGGACGCCCGGGGTAGATGGCTTTGCGCGCTTCTTTGCCAATCACGGCTTCCAAATCGGTATGCACACCGGGAACGTCCCCTTTTTTGAGTCCGACCACACCAGGTTCAATGATCGTGTTGGCACGGATGATTTCTGTGGCCACAACGATCTCTGCGGAAACCGGAGCGGCAACTGTCATAAGCAGGAGGGCAAGAGCACGTTTCATGTTAGCGAACCTGCGCCGTAGCAGCCATCATCTGGTCTGCTGCCGTGATGACTTTGGCGTTTAGCTCGTAGCCGCGTTGGGCTTCGATCAACTCGGTCACTTCGCGCACCGCATCTACAGAACTGTCCTCAAGATAGCCCTGACGCAGTGTGCCAAGACCGTCTTCACCGGGGTTGGTCACATTTGGGGCGCCGGATGCTTCAGTCTCGGCAAACAGGTTACCACCCAAAGCTTCAAGACCTTTGGCGTTGGAAAAACCTGCGAGGGTAAACTGACCCAACAACTCAGCATCGGTCGCGTCGGAGAAGTACGCATATACCTCACCGTCCCCGTTGATGGAGATGCTGGTCGCGTCTTCTGGAATTGTGATTTGCGGCGCCACTGGGAAGCCATCAGATGTCACAATCAGACCATCTGCGCTGCGCTTCAGGCCACCATCCCGTGTATAGGCAGATTCACCGTTGGGCAGAGTGACTTCAAGATAGCCTTTACCTTCGATTGCCACATCAAGATCACCACCGGTGTTGGACAGGGAGCCCTGCTCCAAGTTGACGTTGATCGCCGCTGCGCGCACACCAAGACCAACCTGAACACCGGTTGGAAGAACAGAGCCATCAGAGGCGCTAATCGCGCCGGCGCGGGAGACTTGCTGATAGTGCAAGTCGGCAAATTCGGCGCGACGGGCGTTATAGCCGGTAGTCGACATGTTGGAGAGGTTGTTGGAGATCGTCTCAACACGCAGTTGCTGAGCGCTCATACCAGTGGCTGCAATTGTCAGGGCACGCATTCTGCTGTCCTCTTTCTAAGGTTATTTGACGAATGTTTTCACCGCGTCACGGATGCGGTTGTGTTCGTTTTCCAGGAAGGTTTGTCCCATCTCATAGGCACGCTGCACCTCGATCATGCGGGACAATTGAGTGATCGGGTTTACGTTGGAGTTTTCGAGGAAGCCCTGCAAAACGCGGGCTTCTTCAATAGGCTCCACCCCATCAGGCGCCTCAAACAAAACGCCGGTTTCCCGCTTCAGATCAAGCGGGTTGATCGGGCGGTAGATCCCCAGTTGACCGAGAGGATTGCCGTCCACGCTAAAGGTGCCATCGGAGGACACATCTACGCTTTTGGCATCCGGTGGAATGAAGATCGGTGCACCACCGGCATCAAGCACAAGGTGGCCATCCATATTCACCAGATCGCCATTTTCATTTGGCGCAAACGCACCGGCACGGGTCAGACGCTCACCGTTGGAGGTCTGCACCATAAAGAAACCTGGACCCTCAACGGCAAAATCCAGGCTCCCGCCTGTTTGCTTCAACGCACCCTGCTCCAGCGAAGTCATCTGCACATTGGCCGTCGCCATAGAAATACTCTCGGTACCCGGGGCCGACTTGATGAATTCTGAGAAGGCAATGCCCTCAGCACGGTAGCCGGTGGTGGCCGCATTGGCGATATTGTGTGCCAGAACGTTCATCTCACGTTTGAGACCGGACTGACGGGTCAGCGTTGTGTAGCCTGCGTTGTCCATAATTAGCCTCCAGCAATCAACGGAACGAGGGTGGATTGAAAAAACGAAACGAGGGTTTGGCTCATGAAACCCATGGTCGCCCAGAAGACGATGACGATTGAGAGCACCTTCGGCACAAAGGTCAGAGTCATCTCCTGGATCGACGTCAGCGCCTGAAACAAGCCAACCACGACACCAGAGATCAACGCCACCGCCAGAATGGGCAGGGAGATCATCACCGCGACCCAAAGGCCCTGGCGAAGCGTGTCAAAGAAGATGGCTTGATCCAACATCAGACCGGCATGCGCAGAATTTCTTGGTAGGCTTCCACCACCTTGTTACGCACAGTCACAGCGGTTTCGACGGCCAATTCGGTTTGCGCCAGCGCTTGTACCAATGTGTGCGGGTCTGCTTTGCTGATCATCGCCTGCATCGAGACCTGCTCGCTTTCCTGAAGGGTCGCGGCAAAATCTTTTGCCAGGCCAAACAGAGCATTCCCACCTTGGCCGTTTTCAGCCGGCCCGGTCGCAGGCTTGGAGGCGGTGTAGTTCTGAGCGGCTAGTACTGTACGGACATCCATTCTGGGTCTCCTTAATTAAATTTATTTGCGCAAGAGTTCCATGAGCGACGAGGACATCTGACGGGTTTGGTCAAACATCTTGAGGTTGGCTTCGTAGCTGCGCTGCGCTTCGCGCGCGTCAGCGATTTCGATGATCATGTCGACGTTGGAGCCAAGGTAGTTGCCAGACGCGTCCGCCATCGGATGGCTTGGATCGAAGATCTTCTGACCCTCGCTTCGGTCCAGCTGCACTGGGCTCACGGAGACCTGACCATCGCGGGTGGATGTGTCGGCCTCAAAGCTCACAGTCTTACGCTGATAGCCGGGAGTGTCGGCGTTGGCGATGTTTTCGGACACGTGACGCAGGCGGGCAGCCTGTGCGCGCAAACCTGACGAGGTGACGCTTAATGCGGAACCAAAATCACTCATTGATCATGACTTTCTGTCTTGCTTAACGTCCAAGTGCTGTTCTGAGCACGGACAGGGAAGATTTGTAGATGGCCAGCGACCGATCGTGCTGGCGTTTGACGTCAACCGCCTTCAGCATCTCTTCTTCCAAAGAGACGCTGTTGCCGCTGGGGGCAACTTCGGAGGTGGAAAGTGTGGGGCGTAGTGCTGCGGCTTCCAGCCCATGGCCTTGATGACCAGAGCGGGTCGCACGCATAGTGGAGGCACCACCGTCATTGCGGTAGACCTCTTTAAACGGCGTGATGTCGCGGGCTTTGTAGCCCGGCGTATCGGCGTTTGCCATGTTCTGAGCCACAACCGACTGGCGTACAGCGGCGTGTTGGCCCATGGCATGTGCAGTTTTAAATACGTTCAAATTCTTGAACACGGGGTTTCTCCCTCGATGGCTTAAATCAAGGCTTAACCCTGATTCCTTTAGAAAGGGTTTCGAAGGAACTTTGGAGAATCCAAATGGACGCTAAAGGGCTAGAAAGCCTTGGCGCAGAACTCAAAAGAGTGCGCCCAATCAAAGACATAGGACGAGTCTGCGCGGTTGAGGGCAACCTTCTGCGCATCAGTGGCCTTAATGCGGTCGCACGAATCGGAGATCTGCTGGAAGTCACGCTTCATGACGGAGCAAAAATTGCCGGTGAAGTGATACAGCTTCATACACAAGACATGACCATGCTGCCTGATGCGGCGCCAGACGGGGTGTCGATTGGCGACCGTGTGGCTTTGCGAGATCAGGTGGGCATTGCGCCGTCAGATGCCTGGATTGGGCGGATCATTGATCCTTATGGAAACCCGTTGGACGGAAAGCCGTTGTTGCGAGGGCCAGAAATGCGCCCTTTGAAAAACGCGCCGCCACCGCCAGCTGCGCGGCGCGCATTGGGCGATCGGCTGGAAACCGGGATGGCAATTTTCAACACGATGCTGCCGATTGTAAAAGGCCAACGTATTGGTTTGTTTGCAGGTTCTGGCGTCGGAAAGTCGAGTCTGATGGGGCAGTTTGCCAAACACATGACCGGTGACATTGCCGTAATCGCCTTGATTGGGGAACGCGGAAGGGAACTTAGGGAGTTTGTCGAAAACGTACTTGGGCCGGAAGGGCTTAAGCGGTCCATTGTTGTGGCCGCCACCTCGGATCAGTCTCCACTGGTACGCCGGCGTTGCGCTTTGGCGGCGATGAGTGTGGCAGAGCACTTCCGCGATGCGGGTAAGCATGTGATTTTTATGGCGGATTCGATCACGCGTTTCGCCGAAGCGCACCGCGAGGTGGCCGTTGCATCCGGTGAAATGCCAGCCCTTAGGGGCTATCCGCCATCGACCTCTCATATGATCATGTCGCTCTGTGAACGGGCGGGGCCGGGGCTGGAAGGTCAAGGCGATATTACCGGTGTTTTCAGTGTCTTAGTCGCAGGCTCGGACATGGATGAGCCCATTGCCGACATCCTGCGCGGGGTGTTGGATGGGCATGTGGTGCTGGATCGAAAGATTGCGGAGCGCGGGCGATACCCGGCGGTGGACCTTTTGCGGTCGGTTTCCCGGAGCCTACCGCATTGTGCCACGGACCAGGAAAATGCAACAATTTCAGAGGCTCGCAGACTTTTGGGGGCCTATGAACAAAGCGCCACAATGATCCGCGCGGGGCTGTATTCGGCAGGGTCTGATCCGGTGCTGGATGTGGCGATCAACGCCTGGCCAGAGCTCGATGCCTACATGGGTGACGGCAACAGTGCGTCGATTATGAATGCATTTCAAAAGCTTACGCTACTTCTACGCCGTGCGGGTGCGAAGGCGTAAACAGGCTCTCCACGAAACGACAAAAGCGCGCCTTTGAGGCGCGCAATTTGCTGAATTTCCACGTCGGTTTTACGTCGGTATCGCGACTATATTGCGACGGTTCTATATGTTGTAGGTCGGATCAGTAGGACAACAAGGTCAAAGCAATCTGGCCGCCGCTCATGCCCTGTGTATTGTTGATCTGAGACATGATCAGATAGCGATCCACCAGCTTCTGTTGCGCATCTTCGCTCACGAACTGGCCAATCTCGGAATCGCCACTCAATTTCTCCATGCGACCGCGGAAGACCTCTAGCTGCTTATCGAGATCCAGAGCCCCAAAGGAAGACGGCAGGTTGAAGGTTTGCTCCATTACATTGCGGAGTGGTGGGGAGCCGAGCACCGAAAACCACTTGGTGTTGTCGCTGCCACCGTTCACCGAAATCTCTTCCAGTTCACGCACCGCATTAAGAGCGAGCCGCAGGCTCTCGTCCTGCTCACCCACAGCAATCTCAAACTGCCGGGTAGTGTACTGCTCTTTGATGTTCTCGACGAAGGAGTCACGCTTGTGCCATGGGCCGCCCAAGTCACCAAAGCCAAAGTCTTTGGTGAAGGCAAGATAGCGTTTGTCGGCCATTTTATTGGCCAGGGAGTCTGAAGCTTGCGACCCTTCCTCAAGAATTTTCTTCATGAAAAAGGTGTTGTTGATGTCGTCATCCAACCCGTAGGCACCCAGCGCAATCCGCATCAAGCGACGGTCTCTGGTCAGATCCTCAGCGGTTTCGACCTTTCGAATATTCTCTTCAAAATAATCGAGATCGCGCTGCATCGCAGGCGAACTTTCGAACGCCTTGGTCTGCGTGTCCATCGTACGCTGGAGAAAGTTCCAGGCAACGAGACCACTGCCTGCGACGATGGGTTGGAAGCTCATTGGCGTGCCACCGCCATCAGTCGGTCTTCACGTGGCAACAGTGCACGCAAAGCCTTGAGGCCCTGGTAGTGGCGGCCCGCGATCACCGCGTCGGTGGCGGCTGCGATCATTTTGCGACTGTCTTTGTCGGTGAAGACCTGACTCAGATCTTCGATGTGGCGCAGCAGAGTGCGTTCCACGTCATCAGCGTCGGAGTCACCAGACAGAACCAGCTGCAGCGCGTAGCAGGCGCGGCGCACAGGAGTGTTGGCTTCTTCCGGGTGGATGGCATCCCGCAGGCGCAGGATGTTGGCATTCGGGGTCATGATGGACAGACGGGACCGGCGGTCTCCATTTTCAATAACTGCACCGTTGACCAGAACCCGCTCTTTAGGGCTCAATTTGAGAACAAGGCCGCTCATGCTGCTGCTGCTCCGCTTCGAAGGCCGCGAAGGATCGCGGTGTTAACTTCCAGTAGGGGCCGCACATTGGCGTCGCCCGCCAGCACTTTTGCGCTGTGATGATCCGTGAATTCCGCAAGGTAGAAGATCTGAGCCCGAAGTTGTTCGGGAAGACCGTTTTCGTCACCGGCTACATCCACAGCGAGAAGGGTCCAAAGGGAGCGGTTCTCATGGATGGCTTCGGCAAGAAGAGGGAAACCACGTTTGCCTTGCATGGCAGCTTGTTTCAGCTTGTGGGTGACCCGCGCGATCACGTCATATTCTAGCTTACCTGTGGACTTTGTTGGCGCTGCGGCCTGCCCGTAGGCACGTTTTGCGAGAGCATTTGGTGTCACGTCGGAGTTCTCCCGATATGCGAGACAGAAATTAGAAAGATGGAGGTGCTGGGGGCGCCGTTCGAGCGCCCCCAGCTAAGTCCATTAGCGGAAGAGCGACAGCAGCTGCTGTGGCGCCTGGTTCGCAATAGACAGCGACTGTGTCGCCAGCTGCTGCTGAACCTGAAGTGCCTGCAGACGTGCAGAGGTTTCTTCCATGTCGGCGTCAACCATGCCACCGATACCCGAAGTCAGGGAGTCAGACAGCTTCGATACGAAGTCGTTCTGAGTGCTGATGCGGGATTCAACGGTACCGAATGCTGCGGCAGCGTCGATGGAGGTGGTGATCAGACCCTCGATTGCGCCCAGGGCGTTCTGGGCACCGCCCAGAGTGGACACGTTGATGTTGGCCAAAGCGGCCAGACCGCCGGAACCGGCGTTCTGGAACTGACCAGAGATCGCGATGGAGTCGGTTGTGTCGTCGTTGGTGATGTCTAGCTGACCCGGGTTACCAACTGCATAGTCAACAGTTACGTTGGCACCGGATTCTTCGATTGCCTTCTTCAGACCGTTGGCAATAACAGAGTCAACGGTAGAGGACGCCAGATCTTGAGCAGTGATGGTGTAGGAAACCGAAGTTTCACCCAACTGCATATTGATCTTATCACCTGCGGCGAAACCAGCTGAAGCGGAGTCAATGATAACCGAACCGTCGTCACTGGTACCGCCATTAGGGTCGGCAGTGAAAGCAAAGGAGTCAAGGTTGTCGGCAGAAACGCCGTCAGTACCCGATGCGAAGGCGGTCTTGGCAGTGTAGCCACCGGTGCTAAGGTCTTGACCGTTTACAGTGATTGTGGACGCGGTCACGTTGCCGGAAGCGTCACGGTCCAGAGAAGACAGAACATCTGTGGAAGCAGTGTTGCCGTCAACTAGGTTCAGACCGTTGAACTGAGCAGCACCAACAACAGAGTTGATCTGGTTGCGCAGTTCGGAAACCTCGGCTTGCAGCTTAGTCCGATCAACGTTGTCACCCTGTGCGGCAACAATACGCTCTTTCACCTGACCCAGAAGGTCGGTCACTGTTTCGGTTGCGTTACGGGCAACAGCAACAGTGGATTCACCCAGCGAAAGGCTCTCTTTGACAGATTTGAAACCGTTAACGTCCGATTCCATGGTTTTGGAAATCGCCCACACAGCAGCGTTTTGCTTTGCGTTGGCAACTTTTTTACCAGTGGAGATCTGTCCCTGAGTTTCAGACAGGCTGGAGTTTACGGATTTCAGGGTTTGCAGCGCAACCATTGCGCCGTTGTTAGTCAGAATGCTGGACATGGCATTTCCTATGTGTCGTGACGCTTTTGCGTCGGGTTGTATTTTGCGCCCTACTTGCGGGGGCACTCCTGAACGTCATTCTGACATCTACCGGTCGGCTCAGGTCCGTGTCCGGTGCCACCCTCATTGGGATGCGGGATCAACATGGCGCGCTAAGTGCTAACGTTTCCCTAAACCCAAACCGCACAATCGATGGCATTTTAAACAAACTTGGAAGAGTGCGATTTACGCCCTCTTTTCAACACGTTGACCGGCAGACAGATGCACTGCCTGGCGCTGGCCACGGTTGTCATAAGATTCGAAAGTGGTGCGTACGCGGCGCAGAGTGCCCATACGTTCCTGAGTGGCGCGCAAACCGGCCTGGGCCGATTCCAGAAGCCGCTGATTACGGGCGAATCCATCTTGCAGCGGAGCGAGATCGTCGGCGTCGATCTCTTCTTCCTCTTGCAGAGTCGAAAGCTCTTCAAAGAGCGCCTCTTTGCGTTCAAGAAGATCAGGCAGCGCGTACATTTTGCCTTCGATCAAGGCAACACGTTCGTCTTCCAGCAGCTCTTGAAGCGAATCGATCAGCGGGAATTCTACGGTCTCATCAGACATCGGCGCGCTCCTTTAGGGCATTAAAAAAAGCCTCGGACAGGCCGATGCCGCCAGCATCCACCATGGCGCGGGCCTGTTCTTGGACAAGGAAGGCGGAGAACTGGTCTTCGCCGGCGCCTCCGCCAAAAGATTCACTGGTTTTTCCGAGCCCTGCGGACTTCAGCATCTCCGCCAGAAAGCTGGCTTCGAGCTCTTTGGCGGCGTCTCGCAATGCGGTTTCCCGCGCGCTGGGCGTCGGTTGAATGAGGGGCGCGGCAGGCGCCACGACGGGGGATGTCTTGAGCATTTCTTGCCTCACAGTCTACATGCAGATTTTTCTGTTGTGGCTGAGGACGGTAAAGAAAGTGGTAAGGAACGCTGAGATAGAGAAGAGCTGTGGAAGAATTCCCGGAGACCGCTATGCTCAATCTGCCTTTTGTGACCCAACCCTCTGCACCAAGCGAGGCGAGTGCACCTAAAAAATCGACCGACCCTAGGCGGGAAAATGATGACTTTTCAAAGACTTACGAAGCGTCGGATACAGGCAAAGATCGCTCTTCTGAAGACGTGCAAGACACCCGCGCTCCTGAGCAGGATCGTGCCGATAACGACCGCGCGGACGCTGATTCGCCGCTAGATCAAGACGGTCGGCAGGCGACGACTGAAGGACAAGAACAGGATGCAGATGCGTCAGAAGACGCGAATTTTGCAGCTGTAGAAGTCGCAGAGACGGTTGAAGATACCCCTGAGACCGCAGCCAGAACAGATGATGTGAGACCGGCAAAAGGGTCTCCTGAAAACGCCGCATTGATGAAGTTGGCCGGTCAGTCTGGGAGCACGACAGACAAGCCCATAGTTCAGGCTGTACGGACCTCTGACCCCACGCAGGTCACCTTGCCAGAGCAAGCTTCTGCGAAGGCCGTGGAGGCGGTTGAAGCGGCCAATAGCCAAGGAGCTAAACTGGCGGCAGAAACGCCTGAGGGACTGGACCCAATGCGGGTTCAAGTCCGCGCGCAAGTGAGCCAGCAGACAACTCAGCCCGCCCCGCAACAGGTGGTACAAGAAGTGGCCGCACAGGATGCGGGCCGTCGGGGCGCTTTGCAACAGACCGTTGAAGCTGTGGATGAGCCAACTGCGCCAAAGCTGGAAACGCCCTCTGTTCCGACAACCTCCACTACGCAGCAAATGCAGGCTCGCGCTATCATGGAGCAGGTCAACGCTGGCATTCAGCAGATGAATTCGAAAGCGACGGATGTTCAGGCTTCGCAAGCCTTGGACATGGTCGTGGCCGCTGCGGAAGAGACCACCAACAGCTCCCGTTCGATCATGAGTGCCCAGGAAGCGGCCTCTCAGGCCCGTCTGAGCAACAGCGCCCCTAATCCTGCCTATGTTGTACGGCAGGTCGCGGAAGCTGTGAAAATGAGCGACAAGAACCTCATTGAGCTGGCGATGGATCCACCGGAGCTTGGAAAGGTGCGTATGTCCATGTCTGAAGCCGGCGGGGTCATAACCGTGAACATTGCTGCGGAAAACCAGGCCACCTCCGAATTGATGCGCCGTCATATTGATATGCTGCGCAAAGACTTCATGGAGATGGGCTACCAGGACGTGTCCTTCAGCTTTGAACAGCACGGCAGTGACGGTCAAAACGCCCAATCCGGCAATGAATTTGGCCAAGGTGGTCAAGGCGGGGGCGCACAGGGTGACGGGCCACTTATGGCCGACGCCGCCACACTAGCTGCGCAACAGGCAGCGCCACAAACCTACGTAAATGGCGGCCTTGATATCCGCGTCTAGGAGACAGTTATGACAACAGTTACCGGTACTTCAGCGGCGGCCTCGCAACAGACCGCAGCATCGCAAAACACCACAAGCCAAGGCTCCGCTGCGCTTGCTTCAGACTTTGAAACCTTCCTGACCATGCTGTCGGTTCAGATGCAGAACCAAGACCCGCTGAACCCGACAGATTCGACCGAATTCGCGTCGCAGCTTGCGCAATTCTCCACGGTTGAACAACAAACATTGACCAATACGCTTTTGACCAATCTTGGCACGCAGCTTGGTGCGATGGGCATGGGGAACCTGGCAACCTGGGTGGGTATGGAAGCCCGCGTGACCGCGCCGGCCCATTTCACTGGTGAACCAGTCCAGGTGGTGCCCAATGCCAATGCGTTGGCCGTGGAAGCAACGTTGATCGTCCGTGACGACTCCGGTACCGAAGTTCAGCGATACGCCATTGACCCAAAAGCGGAGTCTGTGACGTGGTCAGGTATCGATGATGACGGAAATCCGTTCCCTGAGGGCAACTACACCTTCGTGACCGAGAGCCGCTCCAATGGTGAGGTTCTGGATACGGTTTACAGCGACGTTTACATGCGCGTCACAGAGGCGCGAAACACCGACAGTGGCGTTGTTTTGATCTCTCCCGGCGGCATCGAATTTGCCGCGGATTCGGTTGTTTCTCTGCGCGAACCCGTCACCTAAGGCTTGCCTCTATTGGCAACGTGAAATAGCGTCGCGGCGCTCTGCTCAAAGGACCGTCGCGGTGACTGAACTGCCCTCTTCCCCACCGGATTCCGTGCTTTCGGCCTTGGCCGACGCGGTGCCACACCTTGTGAGGCCGACTGAGTGGCATCTTTTGCATGGTGGGCGGACAAATACAGCGTGGCACGGGACCTGTGAGGGGGCGACCGATGTTGTTCTCAAGCTCTATGCAGGAGCGGCGCGCAATCCTCTTTTTCCCAATGATCCAAATGCGGAAGAGACTCTGCTAAGGCTTCTGGCTCCGCGCGGTATTGCACCGACCTTTATGGCAAGTTTCGACACCGACCGTGGGCGCTGCAACCTCTATGAACACCTGCCCGGTGACACCTGGTACATGGACACGCCTGCCGTGGCGCGTCTGATGCGACTGCTGCATATATTGCCCGCGCCGGAGGGATTGCGCAGCGCCTGCGATGGTTCCGCTGCTTTGGTGCGTCAGACTTTGGAAATTGTCGGAAAATGCAGTGTTATGCCCGCCTTTGTGTCTGATTTGCCGGAGGCCGCCGTGCAGCCTAGCGGGCGCCAGACCTTACTGCATGCTGACATTGTGCCGGGAAACGTGATTCAAACCGGTGGCAAACTGAAACTGATTGATTGGCAATGCCCTGCGGTTGGCGATCCCTGCGAAGACATTGCCGTTTTCCTGTCGCCCGCCATGCAGCAGCTTTATCGTGGGCGTCCCTTGTCGGAGCAGGAAACCGACGCGTTCTTTATTGCCTATGACGACGAGAACGTGGCCGAGCGTTACCGCCGATTGGCCCCATTTTACCACGCGCGTATGGCGGCCTATTGCCTTTGGCAGGTTGAGAATGATCGCCCGGCCTATGGAGACGGGTTGCAGCTAGAAGTGACCGCGCTTCAGAGGTCCTTGAGACCGTAGTAGAGATAACCCGGATACATCGCCAAGCGCCGGAAGCGGCCAAAGGGGAAGCGACCGGGCGTGGCGCGCATGATATCCGGGTGTATTAGGGTCGATTCTTGCAGAATGTCCTGCGCGATCAAAGCGCCGGCATAGCTGCCCATGGCGACGCCGTTTCCATGGTAAGCAAAGCCTGCGTAGAGATTTTCGACACCACAAACACGGCCCGAAAAAGGCGTTTGACCTCGGCTGGAGCAGACAAATCCAGACCAGTAATATGGCGTTTCGATGTGTGACCAGGCGGGGAAAAGCCGCTCAAAATGTTGCCGGATGCGCAGCTTGGTCTGGTCGCTGGTGCGTTTGGAGGTTGAAAGCCCTCCGCGCATACCAAACAGAAAGCGGTTGTCCGGCATCAGGCGGAAGTAATGCAGCAGGTTGCGGCTGTCATAGGACATTTGCTGCGAGGTCCAGCCTTGCGCGGCCTGCTCCACTGGAGAGATCGGTCGCGTGACAATCACGCTGGACTGTGCCGGAAGGAAGCGCCCAGCCAGCCAAGGAGGGGTCGTTTCGCTGGAATATCCATTGGTGGCAATCACCAGTTTTTTAGCGGTGACTTGTCCTTGCGGAGTGGTGAGCAGCCAAAGGCCGCTTTCCTGTTTGGTCTCCAATACAGGCGTACCACCATAAACAATGGCACCAGCGATTTCAGCGGATTGGGCTAAGTTAGAGACGTATTTTTGCGGATTTAGGGCAAACCCGATAGGCGTTGTGATGGCCCCATGAAAGCCGCCACCAAAGCCACGGTCGGCGAGGTCTTCCTTGGCGATCACATCGATCGGCTTTTTGTATAGCGTGGCGAGGTCTTCCGCGTCTTGCGCAAAGCCAGCGGCGGCGCGGGCGTTGTGCGCCAACATGGTTTCGCCGTCGCTGTGCCGGTCCACATCCCAATTGAACTGCCCCAGTAGGCCGTCCACATGATCGACTGCGGCGCGTTCGGCAGTCATGTAGTCGGACAGCGCAATTTCGCCAAAGCGCTTTTTTAGAGACTGATACGATGCCTTTGCGCCACCAAGACAGCAGAAGCCACCGTTACGCCCGGACGCGCCCCAGCCTACTTGTTTGGCGTCTAAAACCGTGACGTCCACGCCCGCCTCGGCCAGTTTCAGCGCCGTGTTAAGACCAGTGAAGCCCGCGCCGATGATCGCAACCTCAGTAGTCATATTGCCCGACAGAGCGGAACGGGCCAGAACAGGCACTGTTTCGGCCCAAAAGCTGTGTTCTACCGGACCGTCCGAGTAGGCAAACCGATCGCAGATGCGTTTCATGCGAGCTTGTCTGCCGGCGCTTCCTCACGCCGCTGGCGCATCACGTTGCGCTTGTTGATCAGCGAGGCGGTGATCACGCCAATCGCCACCACAAGGATCATGATGGTGGACAGCGCGTTGATTTCCGGGCTGACGCCAAGGCGCACCGAGGACCAGATCTTCATCGGCAAGGTGGTGGCAGAGGGGCCAGAGGTGAAGGAGGCGATAACCAGATCATCCAACGACAGCGTAAAAGCCAATAGCCAGCCGGAAATCACCGCTGGGGCAATAATGGGCAGGGTCACGAGGCGGAAAGCCTGCACCGGGGAACAACCCAGATCGAGCGCGGCTTCTTCCAAGGATTGGTCAAAGCTCACGAGACGCGAGCTGACCACCACAGAGACGTAGCACATCGCGAACGTGGTGTGCGCCAGAACGATGGTGAAAACACCCCGGTCCATACCCAAGCTGATGAACAGCAAGAGCAGAGAGAGGCCGGTGATGACTTCGGGCATCACCATAGGGGCGTAGATCATGCCGGAGAACAGTGTACGGCCTCTGAAGCGCCCAGCGCGAACCATGACGATGGCTGCCATGGTGCCCAGAATCGTCGCGAGGCAGGAGCTAAGGAAGGCGACTTTCACAGTCACCCAAGCGGCGTCCAGGAAGGCGGTGTTACGCAGCACTTCGCCATACCATTTTGTGCTGAATCCAGCCCAAACAGTGACGAGTTTGCTTTCGTTGAAGCTGTAGATGATGAGGATCACCATCGGCAAATAGAGGAAGGCAAAGCCAAACGTCAGCGAGGTGACGTTGAACCAGGTCATGCGTCTCATTGGTCGGCCTCCCGCTGTTTCTGCTCGTTGCGCTGGAAGAGCACGATGGGGATGATCAGGATCAACAAGAGCACCACAGCCACGGCGGAGGCCACTGGCCAATCGCGGTTGGAGAAGAACTCTTCCCAAAGGACTTTACCAATCATCAGAGTGCGCGAGCCGCCTAGGAGCGATGGGATCACAAATTCTCCGATGGTCGGGATGAAAACCAGGAAGCTGCCCGCGATGATGCCTTGCTTGGAGAGTGGGATTGTAACCAGCCAAAAGGCGGAGAAGCGCGAACAACCGAGGTCTTCGGCGGCTTCAAGCAGGCTGATGTCGAGCTTTTCCAAAGCGGCATAGATCGGCAGGATCATGAACGGAAGGTAGGTGTACACTATGCCGATGTAGACAGCGATGTTGGTGTTGAGGATCACCAACGGCTCGTTGATCACACCAATCCAGAGCAATAGCTGATTGAGATAGCCTTCCTGGCTCAGGATACCCATCCACGAGTACACGCGGATCAGGAAGCTGGTCCAAAACGGCAGGATCACCAGCATGAACAACATGGCGCGCCATTCCTCCGGCGCACGGGCCATGCCGTAGGCAATGGGATAGCCCACAAGCAGCGTCAACAGGGTCGAAATCACCGCAATCTTGAGGCTGGAAAGGTAGGCTTTCCAATAAAGCGCATCCTCGGTCAGCCAGATGTAGTTCTCAAAATCCAGCTCGGCGAGGAAGGCTTTAAACCCGGCCCAGCCCTCAGCAATGTCCAGGGTTGGCTTATACGGCGGGATCGCCACTGCCAGATCGGACAGGGAAATTTTGAAGACAATGACAAAGGGCACAATGAAGAGTGCCAGCAGCCAGAGATACGGTATGGCAATCAACAAGCGGCGCATGGATTAGCGCTCCAGGAAGACACCGGCGGTGTCTGTCCAGTTGAGCCACACCTTGTCTTCCCAAGTGAAGGCGCGACGGGAGATGCGGCGGTTATTGGCGGATTGTGCTTTGATGATTTGGCCACCTGGAAGCTGCACGTAATAGGTCGAGATGTTGCCGAGGTAGGCAATGTCATGCACTTCGCCTTGAATGGCGTTGGCGGCATTATCGGGCTTTTCCGCTGAAATAGAGACTTTCTCGGGTCGGATGGCGTAGTGCACGTCCTGCCCTTTGGTGGCCCCTTCCAGCGGTGACCCTACAACGGCGGGCTGTCCTTCAGCCCAGTGCATATGCAGCTTGTCGCCTTGCGGGTCTGCCTTACCGGACAGCAGGTTTACGTCGCCGATGAAGTCCGCGACATAGGTGGAATTTGGCGCCTCATAAATCACGTCCGGAGTGGATACCTGAATGATCTTGCCGTGATCCATCACCGCCACGCGGCTCGCCACGGTCATTGCTTCTTCCTGATCGTGGGTCACAATCACGAAGGTGGTGCCGGTGGTTTCCTGAATGTCCATCAGCTCGAATTGGGTTTCCTGACGCAGCTTTTTGTCGAGCGCGCCAAGTGGTTCGTCGAGCAGCAGCAGTTTCGGCGCTTTGGCCAAAGACCGCGCAAGGGCCACACGCTGACGCTGGCCACCGGAGATTTGGTGCGGTTTGCGGCGGGCAAATTTTTCAAGCCGGGTCAGGCGCAGCATCTCTTCGACGCGCTCGCCAATCTGATCCTTCGGCATCTTGTCCCGACGCAGGCCAAAGGCGATGTTTTCCCAGATCGAGAGATGCGGGAACAGCGCATAAGACTGGAACATCATGTTCACGGCGCGCTTGTTGGGCGGCACCGGTCCAATGTCCTCACCTGCTAGAAGAATTTGCCCTTCGGTAGGCGTTTCAAACCCTGCCAACATGCGCATCATGGTGGTTTTGCCACAGCCGGACGGGCCAAGAAGGGCAAAGAACTCCTTCTCGAAGATGTCCACGGTCAGATCATCAATCGCCGTAAAATCACCAAAGCGTTTGGTCACGTTCTGAAACTGAATGAGGGGTTTTGCGTTGGGATCATCCCAAGGGGCAAAGACATCAAGCGCCATGGCAGGCTCCGGCAGTGTTGGAGAAGTCAAAAAAGGCCCGCGCAGCAGCTGCGCGAGCCTGGGTCAATCGGGCTTAGGTGCCGGATTTGATTTTGGTCCACATACGGGTCACGACGCGCTGTACCTTTGGTGGGTAAGGCGAGGTGGTGTAGAGGTTTTGAAGGGTGGCTTCATCAGGGTAGATCGCTGGATCGCCAATCACGTCTTCTTCCAACAGCGGCTGAGACGCCTTGTTGCCGTTGGCATAATAAACGTAGTTGGAGGCATCCGCCATGTTCTGCGCGTCCATGATGAAGTTCAGGAACTTGTGCGCAGCTTCGGCGTTTGGCGCGTCCGCTGGGATCGCCATTTGATCAAACCACATCAGCGCACCCTCAGATGGCGCGTTGTAGGCGATTTCCACACCGTTTTCCGCTTCATCCGCACGGTCACGGGCTTGCAGAATGTCACCAGACCAGCCTACGGCAACGCAGATGTCGCCGTTGGCCAGCGCATTGATGTACTCGGAGCTGTGGAACTTCTGAATGTAAGGCGCGATCGCGGTGAACAGAGGTTCGGTCTTGGCAATCACGTCTTTGTCGTGGCTGTCAGGGTCTTCGCCCAAATACGCCAGCGCCGCCGGGATCATTTCATCCGCCGCGTCCAGAACGTGCACGCCGCAAGACGCCAGCTTTTCCATGTTGGCGGGATCAAAGATCAAAGCGAGAGAGCCGATTGGAGCATCTTCGCCCAGCACTTCTTTCACTTTGCCAACGTTCACGCCGATGCCGGTGGTGC